>Ga0187812_1000001_pt1 | contig 163536 bp, 167 predicted proteins | sample NC_S_2_FD_130582 | JGI IMG/M metagenome (GOLD analysis project Ga0187812, IMG submission 130582) | Wetland sediment microbial communities from Neuse River Estuary, North Carolina, USA - ASW-S_2 | ecosystem: Environmental > Aquatic > Freshwater > Wetlands > Sediment | place: USA: North Carolina...
AACGGCGGCTCGAAGCCTCTTGCGAGGGTTTGGGGCCGCCGCAGCACGTCGCGGAGGCTACTAGAGTCCTGTTTGGGAACGAAACCTTGTCGTTGGCGCCAAAGCTGTTGGCGAATCACAGCAGGAGCGTCGCACCCCATGTTAGATGTAACAGACAGTATGTTATAATAGCAGTAGTCATGAAGCAGGGAGGAATGCGGATGGTTGTGCGGGATATGCCGCTGACGACGGTGGTGAGCGATCCGGAGCGCGGGCCGGGTGGTGACCCGAAGTACCGCGGCAACTGGGGTGGCAACTTCGTCGGGCGGCTGCTCGACTACTTCGAGCCGCGGCGCGTCCTGGACCCGATGGCAGGATCTGGTACTACGCTCGACGTTTGCGAACTGCGCGGCATCGAGGCGGACGGTTACGATCTGAACCCCAACCCACGCCGCGGCATCGGCGGCTGGGACGCGACAACCGACGACTTCGACCGTTCAGGGGATGCCATTTTCTTTCATCCTCCGTACTGGGATGCCATCAAGTACAGCGGCGCGATGTGGGGAGACGAGCCGGACCCGCGCGACCTCAGCCAGATCAAGGCGTGGGGGGACTTCGTGCATCAGATGAATGCCCTTGTCCTCAAGTTCTGGGGCGCGCTGCGCGTCGGCGGCCACATGGTCGTCCTGGTCGGCGACATCGCCAGGAAGGGCCGCCTCTACTCGATGCAGCACGAGATCGCGTGGCCCGGGACAGCCATCCGCGAAATCGTGAAGTTGCAGCACAACGCTCTCAGCTACCAAACGCCCTACGGCGGCCGGTTCATTCCGATCGTCCACGAATACGCCCTCGTGTTCCGCAAGGACGAGCCGTACCTCTGCCGCGTGGTCTACACGGTCAGCACCGTTGTCGACCTGCGCACGCGGGAGCAAGTGAGCTGGCTCGACGCGGTGCAGGCGGCGGTCGAGGCCCTGGGCGGCGAGGTCGAGGTGCAGCAGGTCTACGCGGAGATCGAACGCTCGTTCCAGCAGCGCATCGGCCAGAACCAGTTCTGGCGGGAGAAGGTCCGCCAGTGCCTGCAGAACACGAAGCGGTTCCAGCGCACCGCGCGTGGTCGCTACGCCTTGGCCTGAACTCTACACGCCGAGATCGACCGAACCAGCCGGCAGAACAACACACAGCCGGTGTGCTGCTCTACCGCTGACCGTTCAAGGGAAACCCGAAAGGGGCATGAGCAAATGGCAGAGGCAGAGTCGCTGAAGGTCAAGACCGCGGGCGGCACCCTGGGCATCGAGAAGCTGATCGACGAGGACTATCCAGGGTTTCTGATCTCCATCGACAACCACGGGGTCGTAGCGGTCGAGTACGACCAGAGTAGGGGAAAGTTCCGAGCCCACGTCTGGCATCTGTCTCCCAAGCCCGAGGAGTTTGACTGTGACCACGAGCCGGACGCCTCCATCGACATCACCGTCTGCCCACAGTGCCTTCAGGCGGACGCCGAGGAGTCTGGGCCCAAACTGCCGCAGACGCACCGGACCGACGGGATGTCGGAGAGCGACATCTGCGCGGCGCTCAGGGCCGGCGCCGTGGACTACGTGGCGCTCGACGACATCGTACAGCGCATCGCACGGGGCTTCGCTGCCGAGATCGGCCAACGCGGCCTGGAGGCCCAGGTCGCGTACATCGTGCGCAGCGGCCGGACCGCGGAACTGGATGATCTGCTCGCCAAGACCGCGCAGCCATCTGAAGCAGCCGAAGAAGGAGCGTAAGCCTATGCCGGAGACCCTGACGATCGACACGCACCTCGGTGTTCTGAGCGTCGAGAAGCAGGAGACGCCGGGTTTCACGGGCTTCCACGTCCTGATCGACGGGGAACGCATCGCGGCGGTCAACTATATCGCCGTGCAACACGAGGAGTACCTGCGCGCCCAGGTCTGGCATCGCAGCCCGGACTTCAAGACGGCCCAGTGCGGCCATGAGCCAGAAGAGTCGCTCGTCATCACCACCTGCCGAGAGTGCGCGGTGGCGGCCGCCAGAGAAGAGGGCCAGGCGGCAAACGACGCTCCCGACGCCGAGAAGATGACCGTTGAGGAAATCTGCGAGGCTCTAAAAGCCGCCGGGGTAGAGGACATCGATCTCGACCTCACCGTGCACGACATCGCCAGCGAGGAAGCTGCAGACGTCGATAACTGTGGGATGACGAAGCAAGTCCGGTACATCGTTCAGCACGGCTGCGCTCACCTTCTGAACGGCCTGCTGAACCCGCGCCCCCAGGACCCCGTAAGCGAGGAGGAGACCCCATGCTGAAGGTCGTTCCATTTCAGACAGACGAGATCGAGGACGCCCTCCACCGCGCCTGTACCGCGCACGGTCTCCGGCCGACGAAGATCGAGTTCCAGGGCGAAGTCTTCGACGACGGAGCACCGGCCGAACTGTGCGTCCAGCTCTTCGGTATCGAGGAGGCGCCCTTCCCTCTGCTGGCGAGCAGCTTCAGCGAGGACGAGCAGGGCAAGACGTACCTCAACCTCATGGGCGAGGACATCAATACGCTCTTTCAGCCGATCGTCGAGGGTGGAATCCACGCCCACCTGGTCCTATTCCTCGACGAGGGGGACGAGGCGATCGTCCTGATCTTCGTCGTCGACGCCTAGCGGTGCTTTAGGACTGTGCGCGCCGAAGGCTAAAGGGAAGGACAAGCGATGGTCTCGCGCGTGCGCGCGGCGCCGCGCGGGCCAGAGCGCGAAAGGGGTGCTGCTGGCATGACGAGGCACAGCAGGACGGAGATCGCAGCCAACCGGAGGCGCTGGATCGGCAAGCGGCTCAAGAGGCTCCGGGACTCTCTCCAGGCGGCCCCGGAGGACCTGCGGATCATTCACCCCGGCAGGCTCGCAAAGTCCACTCCCCACAGCCTTCACTTCTACGCCGAAAAGGTCTGGCCAGATCTGCGCCAGACCATCCAGAAGAGGATCGTCTTGAGGGAGGCGGGCACGGAGTTCGGCACAGCCGTCCTCCACTGAGAGCCAGAGCGGGACCGGCGGCCCCAAGGGCTGCCGGTCCCTCACGTACAGAGAGGAGAGAAGAGTAGATGCAAAGATCCCACCGTCTCACGTCGGCGCTGGTTGCTCTGGTGATGGCCCTGAGTGCAGCGGGTAGCGCACGCGCAGCGGGTGCGCTCATCGCACCGCAGCCCCAGATGGTGACGCGCGCCCAGTTCATTCGCGCGTTCGACGCCGCAGATGGCATACAGCCATCTTCCCCCCAGACGCCGACCTTCAAGGATGTCCCCCAGAGCGACCCCGACTACGGCTACATTGAGGCCGCAGTGCAGAATGGCATCATCTCCGGCCTGCCGGACGGCAGCTTCGACCCGCAGGGTGGGCTGACACGCGAGCAGGTCGCGAAGATCGAAGTCCTGGCGCTCGGCCGGGGCGCGGCCGCCCTGGCACTGCAGGGCCAGGCGACAGCCTTCAAGGACAACGCCGAGACCCCGGCCTGGGTACGCGGCTACATCCAGGAGGCAGCGAGCCTGGACCTCATCCACGGCTACCCGGACGGTGCTTTCCACCCCACCACCATGCTCTCCCCACAGGATCTACCGCACTTCCTGGCCCAGTACACCGCCGAGAAGCAGCAGCTGGCCAGCGAAGCGCTCACGATCATCCCGAGCGCTTCGGACGTCGCGGTGGGCCAGAAGGTGACCTTGAGCGCTACGGATAGCAGCGGCGCCCCGGTGAGCGCCAGCTACACCATCAGCTCGCCGAACGCGGTGCTGAGCGGCAACGCCTTCATCGCAAGCGCAAGCGGCGCCTACGTCATCGCCGGCACAGCGGCGAACGGGGCGATGGGCACGGCCACCGTCACCGTGTACGGCACGCCTGCGGCCCTCAAGATCGTGCCGCCGCAGGGCGTCGTGGCAAACGGTGAAACCGGGGCGACAGTCAAGGTGGATGTCGTGGACGCCGCGGGCAACGTCGTGGCTGACAACACCTCGGCCATCACCCTCGCGAGCGGCAGCCCCTATGTCAGCGTCGAAACCAAGACCGAAAACGCCATCGCAGGCGTTGCGACGTTCTCCCTCACGGCCGGGAACGTGCCCGGCGCGGAGGTCACGCTCACCGCGACGGACGGCTCGCTCAAGCAGGGGATAGCGAGCGTCGCGACGCTCGCCCAGGTGCCCGCCTCGCTGCAGCTGAGCGCGGCGGAGCCTTCGGTCGAGAACAACGACGGCCGGGGCACGGACGTCTTCTCGGCGGTCGTCCTGGACCAGACCGGGAACCCGATGCTCTCAGGCGTCTATCCCATCACCTTCGGCGTCAGCGGCCCAGGCACGCTGCAGGGCGGCACAACCTTCTCAGCGGCGTACGTCGGCAACAGCACAGGGCAGAGCGCCCAGGCGACGATCATCGCAACCCAGGCCGGCACCGGAGCTATCACGGTCACGGCCACATCGGGCAAGCTGAGCGCTTCGGCGAGCACAACTGCTCTGACGGTGCAGTATCCCACGGCGCTGGAGGTCGCGAGCAGCGTTACCTCGGTCTCGGCCGACACCGCAGCCCAGGACGGCACGAGCCGCCCGATCGCCACGCTCCAGATCACGAGCATCGATAGCAGCGGTCACCCATCGGCCTGGAGCGGCCAGGTCGCCGTGAGCGAGTACCTGAACGGCCTGCCATCGTCGAACCTCGGTGTTGTGCAATCCGTCACCTTCGACAACCAGACGAGCATGAGTGTCAACGTCTATGGCAATCCCTCCGCCAGGGCCAACCAGGCAGGCGCCTACACCTTCGCCGTCAGCACCACGGGAGCCGCGGACCTCAGAGGTGCCCGGGCGAGCTTCAGTATCACGCCCGGCGTGCCCGCCGCCGTCCTGTTCACGGCCCCGACTTCACCCGTCTACGTCAGCCTCAAGGAACCATCGGTCACCGTGACGGCGCAGATCGAGGATGCCGAAGGCAACGCGGTGACGGAGGCGGGTTTTCCGCTCCAGTTCGCGACCGCGGGCCAGGACGCCAGTCGAGCCACGCTCAGCGCGAGCGACGTTCCCACGAACGCCGAGGGCCAAGCCAGTACGACACTCACGGCGGAACCGTACATCGGGGACAGCTACACGGTGACAGTCACGGGGCTCACCGGCAGCGGCATCCAGAATACCGCCACGTCCCAGGCGATCACGATGCAGCAGACCGCGACGGCAAGCCTCGTCGCATCCCTCACTGTGGGCGGCAGCATCTTCGCCCAGGCGGGGCAACCAGCTACGCTGCAGATTACCACCAAGGACTCCTACGGTAACCCAACGACGGGCGACTTCTTCAGTCTTACGCCGACCGCGGGCATCCTGGTGGGGGTAGGGGACACCGGCGTCACGGTCGAGGGCGCAACCTACAGCGGCACAGCACAGCAGCTGGAGAGCATGGGCTTCCTGATTACGGGCAGCGGCCAGCAATCGGTAACAGTCACAGACACGGCTACGGCGCAAAAGCTCACTGCGACCGCCGATGTCGAGGTACAGCCCGGACCGCTGGCGCAGTTCGTGTTGGTCGACGGCAGCGGGGATCCGCTCATAGCGAACGCAGAGGAACATGACGTTGGCTTCACACCGGGGCAGCCGGTCGAGATCTGGCTGCGCGCCGAGGACCTCTTCGGCAACCAGGTAACGGATCCGGTGGCGAACACCGTCTCGCTTCTGGACCTCTCGGGGCAAAATGGGACGTTCCGCTTGTCGCCCTCCGGGGCCGACGTCACGACAGTCGATCTGGCGGCGGGGGAAGGATCCATTCCGGTCTACTTCGTCAACCAGACGCAGGCCACGGTGTACGACAGCCTCCTAGCCCGCTGACCAGTCGGCGAAGGGAGCCCTGGATCACCGGGGCTCCCTTCGCATGCGCGGTCATCTGTCTTAGGAGAAGTGGCGGGACGCGGATAAGGAGGAAGAAGGCAGGCCCGCGCGGCGCAGTCGTCTTCCGGAGAACCCATGAGAGACCGGCGGCTCCGGGGGCCACCGGTCTCCCTGCGTCGAGAGCGGCACCAAAGGAGGCACCGAGGATGCGCAAGATTCCTAGGTTGCTGCTGGCGCTCGGTATGGCAGCGATGGTCGTGACCACCGCGGGCACGGCGGCCGCCCACGGGCGAAGCCGGCCGGCACTCATGCCTCGCGCCACGTTCGTGTACGCACTGGCCGAGGCCGACCAGCTCGCCCCGTACTACCCATTGATCCCAAGCTTCACGGACCTGCCCGCGACGTCACCCCACTACGGTTACATCGAGGCCGCGCAGCGGGCTGGCATCATCTCCGGCCTGCCATCCGGCCGGTTCCTGCCGGACGCGCCCCTGACGCGCGAGCAGGTGGCGAAGATCGAGGTGCTTGCCCTTGGCGAAGAGAACCAAGCCCAGGCACTTGCCAGCGAACCGCTCTCCTTCGTCGATGCCGCCGCCATCCCCGCCTGGGCGCGAGGGTACATCGCGGAGGCCATGAACCTCGGCCTGATCGCAGGCTACCCGAATGGCACGTTCCGGCCGGGCGCCGAGATCACGGCGCAGGACGCGCGTGATTTCCTCACGCAGTTCCTGGCGTCGCTCAGGCGCGCCCTGCCGGGCACCCTGACGATTACGCCGAACACGGCGTACGCTGCCGTAGGCCAGGCCGTCTCGCTCCAGGCGACAGGCAACATCCCAGGCAGTGCCGTGCCCGTCTACACGACGGATCAGCCAGGAGCCATCCTGCAGGGCGCGACGTTCATCGCGAACGCCCCAGGCAACTACGTCGTGCGCGGCTACGCGCCGAACGGTGCCACCGGCCAGGTGACGATCCACGTCTACGGCCCGGCGGCCTCCCTGTTCGTCCCTACGGTGCCGAACCTCGTAGCCGACGGGCATGCAAGCGAGCAGGTCCAGGTCGAGGTGCTGGACAACAACGGCAACGTGGCCGCGAACGACAGCTCCTACGTCACCCTGCAAAGCAGTAACCCAGAGGTCACCGTCCTGACTCCGACCACGCAGGCCGTGCAAGGCGTCGCAACCTTCACCGTCCAGGCCGGCACCGAGGTCGGCGCTACGGCTATCCTGACCGCGAGCGACGCGCAACTCCGACCGGCCACGACCCAGGTAGCCCTGGCGCCTCAGACGCCGCTACGGGTCAGCGTCTCGGCGGCAAGCTCGTACCTGGCGAACAACGGCGTCATGGGCGATGAAACCTTCTCCGCCGTCGTTCTGGACCAGGCGGGCTACCCGATGCTCACCGGCATCTACCCGATCACGTTCGAGGTGAGTGGTCCCGGCACGTTCGATGGCCTGACCACCTACCAGACGTCCTATGCCGGCAACGCGGTCGGCAGCGCGGCCGAGGCGACGGTGACGCCGATCCTGGGCGGCACGGGGCAGATCAGCGTCTCGGCAACCTCCGGTTCCTTGCAGGGCAGCAGCACCGGCATCCAAGCAACCCCGGTGGGGCAGGCCGTGCGCCTCCTCGTCACCGCCAGCGCGTCGAGCGTGTCCGCGGACACCGCCTACAGCACGGCGGCCTACCTACCGATCGACACCGTGACGGTCACAGCGGTCGACGCCCACGGCTTCCCGACCCCCTGGACGGGCGCCGTGAACCTCAGTGAGACCCTGAACGGGGCCACGTCCGCCAATCTGCGCCTGCCGGCCCAGGTCTTCTTCCAGAACCAGACGACGGCGAAGTTCAGCGTCTACGGCAACCCCGCTCCCGCCGAGAACCAGGCCGGCACCTACCAGATCGGCGTCACAGCGCCGGGCCTTGAGAACAGCGCAACGACTCTGGCGCTCGCGGCCGGCCGCCCGGCCCTCGTCTCGTTCCTGAGCCCCTCGACACCCATCTCGCTCGGCATGCAGCAGATGTCGGCCACGCTGACGGCCGCGATCGAGGACGCCGAGGGCAATCCCGTGGCGGAGCCGGGAGTGCCACTGGAGTTCACCGTCTCCGGCCCCGACGCTCAGATGGCCTGGCTCCAACCGGCCACCACTACGACCAACGACGAGGGGCAGGCAGAGGTCACCCTCACATCGGAACCGTACATTGGGAACTCCTACACCGTCCTCGTTACGGGGGCGCCCGGCAGCAACGTCACGAACACCGCAAGCTCGCCCACGATCAGCGTGCAGACGGCAGCCACGAGCGACCTGAACGTGGCGCTGAACCCGAACGGCCAGAACCCGGTCACGGCCGGCATGACCGCCTCGCTCAGCATCGCGGCCCAGTCGCCGAACGGTGCTCCGGTAACGAACGACACCTACATGCTGACGCCGAGCGCCGGCGTCGCGGTGGTCGGGAACGCCGCGGGCGCGACCCAGGATGGCGACTCCTACGTTGGGACCGCGCTCCAACTGGAGGATCTCACGCTCCAGTTCGAGGGTGCGGGCGTGCAGCGCGTCACCGTGCTGGACGAGTCGGCGCCGCGGCCGGAGGTCGCGATAGCGCAGGTCGTGGTGATGCCGGGGCCTTTCGCCCAGTACATCCTCGTCGACGGTAGCGGGCACAACCTCGCGCAGAACGAGAGTGCCCAGTACCTCGGCTTCGCACCGGGCCAGCCAACGGAGGTCTGGCTGGAGGCGACGGACGCCTACGGCAACCAGGTGGCGAACCCCTACGCGGCAAACATCGGCCTGACGCAGATCGGCGGCATCGGCGAGTTCCGTGAGACCGCGGGCGGCGCCGACGTGACGAGCGTCTCGCTGCCGCTGGGCGCCGGCCCAGCGTCCCTCTTCTTCATCAACGACACGCAGGGCTCGACCTTCAACAGCTTGCAAGCCAACTAAGCGAGCAAAGGAGTCCGGGCAACCGGGCTCCTTTGCCTTTGCTGGTGCCGTGGTTAGGAGCCTGCGGCTTGAGCGGCCAAAGGATGAGTAGAGCCGAAAAGCCGGGAGGAGGCGCATCCGTGGAAGGTACGCAGCAGAGTAGCGCGGAGACCGGCGCCAGCACGGTGGACGGGGGCAACGAGGTGCACACGAGCACAGTCAACGGCGACTACGCGACCGCCGGCACAGTCAACGGCGACTACGCAACCGCCGGCACAGCTAACAGCAACTACCCGGTGAGCGCCTGGCCGGAGCCGACGGCGGCGAACGCGGTGCGGGCCGTGCTGGACGAAGGCAGCAGGCGTGGACTCAACATCTTCGAGATCCTTTCGGACCCCAAACACCTGACGGACATGCTCCAGTCGGTGGCACTGATCGCGGGCCAGACGTCGTCGGAGGGCAGGGAATACTGCCGGCTTCAAGCGCAGGCACTGATCGATGGCATGTTTGGGGATCTCCTGGCGGAGGGCCGCAGGCTCTACGGCATCGAAGCGGCCGTGCACGCCTGGAAAGGCGCCCGCGCAGCACACCGCGGTTACCCGATGCGGGACCAGCAGTCGGTTCAGCTGATGCACAATCTCCTCATCGCTGAGACGCGAGTGATTGAGGCGATCGAGGCCAAGGTTCCGAGGACGCCCCTCACGGCAGAGGTGAACGACAAGCGGTAACTGCCAAGCCGAGGTGAAGGAGGAGTAGCTGGTGAGACGGGTCATGGCCTGGCTGAACCGCAATGCGCCACTCCTTCTTGGCATCGCCGGCCTGGCGCTGACCGTGCTCGCGTTCCAGATGAACAACGCGCGCACGCAGGCGATCGACGCTGTTTTCCTCCTGATCCTGCTGGTCTGGGGCGTGTCGCGGCTTCTACCCTAGTCCCAAACGCAGCGGGCGGTCGCCAAGCAGGCGGCCGCCCGCAATGATCCTCCGGTGTCGTTGGAGCCAAACCTAGTGACCAATCACAAGGCTAATACCGCGGGTAGTCGTTATGCGTTATAATAACTAATGACATAAGAAAATGCGACAGGTGGTGGCGCCCCCGTGGACATGCTCTATCACCTCGGATGGCTGGGGTACAACGTCGGAGGCCTCTTCTCGGCACGCACCGGGGTGTACTCGACCTTCGGCGCCCTGTTTCTGGTGCGCATCGGAGTCGGTCTATGGAGGCTGATCGGCCCGCACAGACGCAGCTTTCACAGACAGGCCATCCGAAAGGCGCCACGATACTGAAGGAGGCGACAGCGATGTCCGAGCAGATGATGCTCTTTGCGGAGCCAAAGGTGCAGGGGCCGCCGCTGCTGTGTGAGGCGGTGAACTGGCCTGCCTGGTGTGACCGCGGTCTGCTCCTGGAGTTCAAGACCAAGGAGATGGCGGGCGCCTTGCCGCTGCGCCTGCAGTCCCGGCAGCCCAGCTACTCGAACAGGGAGGAGTGGGCGACCGACGGCTGCGAGCTGCGCGGCCCCCTGTTCTGGCGGCACGAGCGCCAGGGCGAGGAAATCGTCTTGCGCCCCTGGGACACGCGCTACGTCATCGCAGAGAAGAAGGTCTCGGCGCCCGAGCCAAATCTGCGCTGCGTCCTACGTCTCAGGGAGGTGCCCGTGGCTCACCTGCACGGCTTCGGCGACGCGGAGACGGCCCTCGCCGAGGACTGGCGAGAGGGCTTGCGTGCCCTGCGCGGCCGTGCCATCGTGATCGAGATGCACCCGCCCGAGGACATCCCGCGCGTCACCTCCCTGCCCTTTACGCTGCAGCGGGTCCTGCTCGATGAAACGCGGCTCGTGCTTGAGGGGCCGCAGGGAATCTATCTGGAGGTCTCGGGGGCCGAAATGCGGGGCGTGCGCAGCTTTCACGATTACTGGATCGTGGACGCCTCGTCGAAGACGTCCGGTTACACGATCTCCTTCACCATCAGGGCCGGTGGTGGCGAAAGGGCGTCTCGCGGCAAACGCAAGACAACGGCATGACGCGAGGGGTGGTCGACAGGCCACCCCTCGCGCTTCATTCTCGGGCCACACCTCACGGGTCTTTGAATAGTCGAACAGGAGACCCGCCGTGACTACAAAAACGGCTGGACAGGTCAGGTTGTGGATGCCGAGCCGAGCAGAAGTGCGACATGGTTTTCTGTCAGGGTTGCAAGTGCCCCGTCCTCGTCCAGCAGCAGCACGAGGAAAGGACCAGGGATGCTCCAGCCGTCGTAGGTCCTGGTGATGCGGGCAATCGGCGCGCCAGCCACAAAGGTGTTTCGGTTGCGCGGCCGCCGCCCCTCCGCATCTTCGTCGGAGACCAGGTATAGGCCTAGCGCCGGTACTCCGAGAGCGTCACCAAGTGGCAGGTACGCCGGCCATCCGCCGAGTGCAGCTTTCAGTGTCGCCCAGTCGTAGGAGCCGATCTCCGCCGGGAGTTCACGTAGTTCGGGCGGGCCATCCTCCGGGTAGTAGACAACGCGGATCACGATGCCGCCCGCTTGCCGAGCAGCAGGGTGATGTCCTCGTCGTGGAGATCCACGAAGTAGCCGCGGTCGTCGCCGGTGGTGCGCGCCACGAAGAAGGGACCCGTGAGGTGGAGGCCGTCGGCGAGCCGCACGAGGCGGTTGATGGGGATGCCGGCGACCACGGTGTTTTGGTTGGGGGGCAAACGCCGCAGCAGGCCGTCGTCGTCGAAACAGATCTCCATGTCCCGCACGCCTAGGTGAAGCGGCAGGGGCAGATACCCCGGCCAACCGCCGAGGAAGCCGCGCACCGCATCCAGATTGTGCGTCGCGGGTTCCATGTCGATCGTGCGAACCTCCGGCGGGCCATCCACCGGAAAATGCACGACACGGATCATGCAATCACCTCTCAAGGGGATTCAATGGGCCAAGCCCGCTTCCTGGGCAGGGGAGCCGGGAGGCTTTAGCCCTGCCCGGTTCCCTTGTAGATAGGACGCGGCATGTCAGGCCGGCGTCACCCTGCCACCCTCCGCCAGATCTGCGAGCGTGCCGGCGAGCCCCGCAAGGTTGTTCGGCAGCAGGATCTTGGTAGCCCGAGTCATGATATTAGCTATTATATCATGGTGATCCCGGTGAACTCACTCCAAAACTTGTGATTGATTTTACGCAAGTGATAATGCTATGATCCTGTGGAGTGAGCAGACCAACGACGACAGCGAGGGGTGCTCGTGAAGAGAGTCCCTGTGGGCCCAAACTGCGAAGGGATGTACGTCGCTCGCCACGTCTACGACCAGGCGAACGGACAGTCGATTCTGTTGCGACAGGGCGCACTACTCACGAGCGCACTTATCCAGCGCATGGAACGCAGAGGCATCGAAGGCGTCTGGGTATCGGACGAACTGATCCCGGACATTGAGAATAGCGAAGTCATCCAGCACGAGACCAGGGAGAAGAGCAAGGCGGTCATCCGTGAGGTGTTCCGCGCCTTTGCCGGCAAGAAAGGCGACGCCATACCACAGGTCCACGCCCTGATGCAGAGTGTCCGGCAGATTGTCGACGACATCCTCGGCAATGAGGATGTGCTGATGAACATCGGTCAACTGCGCGCCTTTGACGACTACACGTTCGGCCACTCCATCCAAGTTGCGACAATCTCCATCATCATCGGTCGTGAGATGGGCCTGCAGCGCGACCAGCTCGAACGGCTGGGCACCGGGGCCATCCTGCACGACATCGGCAAGGTCACCATCCCAAAGGACGTGCTGAACAAGCAAGGGGAACTGGCGCCAGAGGAACTGGAGCTCATCCGGGGACACGCGCGGACGGGCTGGGAGATGGTGCACGAAAACTACCTCATCATGCCGACGTCCTCGATCGTGATCCTCGAACACCATGAACGTATCGACGGCTCCGGCTATCCGGACGGCAAACGTGGCGAGGAAATCTACGAGTTCTCGCGCATGGTGGCCGTGGCCGACGTATTCGACGCCATGCGCAGCAACCGGACGTACCGGAAGCGCCTGAAGCCGGCGCAGATCCTGAACAACATGAAGAAGGATGCGGGCACCAGGCTCGACCGGCGCATGGTGGAAATTCTCCTCCGACGCATCTCGCTCGCAGCCCAAGGGGAGATCGTCCGCCTCAGCGACGGTACCTATGGCATGGTGCGCGAGGAAGACGTCATCGGTCACCTTCAGCCGCGGGTCTGTGTCGTGACGGACGATGCCGGACGCTTGGTACAGCGGTATGAGGAGAACCTGAAGGGTACGAGCGTTTACGTGCTGGACGTCCTGGACGACTGGCCGCCGGAGATCCTGATGCAACTCAAGGAACGACGCATGGAAGTCGCCATCTAGGAAACGCCAGGGGAGAGGGGTCGCTGTGAACTGACCCCTCTCCCTCTGCATGTCTGCTTCGTTGGGACGATCGTCATGTATCTGTGTTATTATTTGTATAGGTGTTACGTTTTGATGGGTGAGGTGGTCACTATGTCGTCACTATCTTCACAGATCGGATTGCTGGAGGCGCTGGACGATGGCGTGCTGCAGCCGCGGCGGCCGTGGACGCCGCCCGCGGACCGCGAACTGCTACGACTGCGCGAAATGCACCCGGAGGTACGGCCCCTCTTCGACCCGAGCGACTCCCTGGCGCGGCGCCGGGCCGCGCGCGAAGAAGTCTTCGCCTTCCTGCGCCAGTGGCATTACATGCACCAGCCTGCCGGCGCCAAGGACCCGAATATGACTTGGGCCTTCGGGCTCTACGTAGCCGGGGAACTGGAAGCGGTGGCCACCCTGAACCCCCCAGCGGCAGGCGTAGCCGCCTGGCTCTACGGCGACGATCGCCTTTGGCGTCCGCAGATCATCTCGATCACGCGTCTCTGCGCCACCGACGCCATGCCATTCAACACAGAGAGCTTCTTTGTGAGCACGATCTGGCGGCTGCTACCGCACCTGGACCACCGCTTCAGCTGCGGGGTCGCGATGTCCGACCTCGCCGTCGTGGACCCTTTCGGCCGCCATCACACCGGCCAGATCTACGCGGCCTCGAATGCCTGGTGGGCCGGACGCTCCCGCTCTGGCTCCTGGCGCGGGTTCCTCAATCCAGAGAGTGGGGCCCGCATCTCGCGCAAGTGCGGCCCGCGCAACCGCGAGCGCGCGGAGTGCCCACCGGGCTGGGTCGTCGAGGACGCTGCAGTCCTCAACCGTTTTCTGTGGTTCGTCGGCCGCAACGGTGACGCCGCGCGAGCTGCACTGCATGAGCGGGTCCAGGTGGCGGTGCGCACCGGTCGCTACCCCGTCTGGCGGCGGCCCGGACACCTGCACAGGTCCGCCAGAAAGGCGTACCGCATGGAGATGGAGTGATGTCCAAGACGAGCGGCATCAGAGTTTACCTGCGGCCGCCGCATCAGCGCAGCGTGGTGATCCACAGTGGACCAACGAACTCCGGCAAGACGCACGCGGCGCTCAAGGAGCTCGCATCGGCCAACAAGGGCGCTTACCTAGCTCCCCTGCGGCTGCTGGCGTGGGAGGCCGCGGAGCGGCTCGCAGAGCTCGGCTGCCCAACGGACCTCTTGACGGGGGAGGAGCACATCCGCGCCCCTGGGGCACGCGCGGTGGCCGCAACCGTCGAGATGCTGCCGCCGGGCAGCTACGACGTCGTGGTGGTGGACGAGGCCCAGATGATCGCCGATCATGATCGCGGCTGGGCATGGACGCGTGCCCTCATGCAGGTGGACACGGCAGTGCTGCACGTCTGCTGCGCACCGCACGCGCTTCGTTACCTCGAAGAGCTGTTCCGGCGCCTGGGCGACGAGGTGGCGGTAGAAGAGCATGGTCGTCTTCTGCCCCTCAGGCCGCTGGAGAACGCGACGCCGCTCAGTGCCCTGCCGCCCCGTAGCGCTGTCGTGGCCTTCTCCCGCCTCGGCGTGCTACGCCTCAAGGCGGAGATCGAGCGCCTGCACCACGCTCAGTGCGCCGTGATCTACGGCGGTCTGCCACCCGACGTACGCAGAGAACAGGCGCGCCTCGTCCAGAGCGGCGAGGCCCAGTTCGTCGCCGCCACGGACGCGATCGGCCTCGGGCTCAATTTTCCGGTGGACCGCGTGATTCTTACGGACGTCTTCAAGTTCGACGGGAAGATGCAGCGGCAACTCCGACCAGAAGAGGCTCAGCAGATCGTCGGCCGCGCCGGACGCTTCGGCCTGGCGACGGAGGGTTTTTACGGCGGCCTCAACCCGCAAGCGCACAAAAACCTCCTCGGACTCGCCATCCGTCAGCCGGCAGAAATCCGCCAGGGCTACCTGCAGCCGTCGCTCGCAGATCTGCAAACTCTGCGCGGCCGCATCGGCAAACGCATCGAAGAATGGCTCGGGCGCGCGGCGCCGGAGTTCGGCGACCTGGTGCGCCTGGCAGACACGGAGACGATGATCCGACTGGCCAGCTGGCTGCCGGTGGACCTGGAACTGGAACTGGCCTACACACTCGTGACCGCGCCCGTGAGCGAGCCGGCGATGCCCTACTGGCTCGACACCGTGCACGCGGTGGCACGGGGCTGGGAGATCCCAGAGCCTAAGATGTTCGTGGGCCGCATCACGACGGAGGCGGAGCTCACGCGCGCCGAGGGGCGCCTGAGACAGTACGATCTCTGTCTCTGGCTCGTGCGACACAGGGGCCTAGCGGGGCCGGACGAGCCCCGCCTGCACCGCGAACGCAACCTGATCGCACGGGAGATCGAGCGGGCGCTCCTCGCTGGCATCAAGATGGCGGGTTGTCAACGCTGCGGCGCTCCTCTGCCGCCCGGTCATCCCTACCGCATTTGCGATGCCTGTTTCCATGGCTATTGAGAGTTAGGAAACCGTGCGCCTGCCGCCCAAATGGGGACGGGAGGTGCATCACATGTTCTCGCCGGACCGCAAAGTGGTGATCACTGGCAACCTGCAAGGTCTTCTGAGCCTTTCTGCATCACGCCGTCTGGCTGGGCGTCTTACGGCGAACCCGAGTGACATCTTCGTCACGGCGCACGGCCGGACCGTCGCAAGCATGCAGCGCGAGATGCCGGACCTGCCGCGCGAGAACGTGATCGGGTTCCCCATCTACAGCGGGACAGCGCTATCGGCCCTGGCAGGCATCACCCGCGCCGTGCAGCGCGTAGACGACAGCATCGTGCTTCTGCCGGCCGGCACAGCTCCACGGGACGTCTGGGAGTTCGAAGATGTAGTGGAGGACGCGATCAGGGTCACAGCAAACCAAGGCCGCATCTGCCTGATCGGTTCCCCCGTGGGATCACAACCTTTGGAGCGCGGGGTCCTCGAAGTGACGCAGTGGGGCAGAGCGCCCTGGTCCGTGACCCACATGGCGCCAGACGAAACCCGGCTTCAGTCCGCGGGTAAGATCTTCGCTTACACGGGAGTCGCGGTTGGTCGTGCCGGCCAGATCCTGACCTGGGTCGAGGAGCACTACCCCCGACTGGCCGAAATGGCTATGCAGGCCGCAGAGGCGGTCGAGGCGGATCAGTGGCAGGGGACGAGCCCGATGCTACTCAATTCACTTTGGGAGGACGTCCTGTGCCGCATGCCGGACGTTCAGCTGCTAGGAAGCGATAGCGCCTGGGAGTGGATAGCGCCAACACAGAAAGGTGCCTAGACAAACCCATGTCTCTGCTGCACCGAAAAACCAGCAGGGGACTCCATGGAGATGCACAGCGCGACACCGGTTAGTGAGCCGAGTTCGGAGATGCAGAAGCGACCACAGGTGCCAGAAGACGCGGTGGTTACAGGCAAGCCCTGGGGAGTCGAGTATCTCTGGGCGACCGTAAAGGATCAGCCGCGAGCGCGCCGGACAAGGCCGCTCCACCACGGCGAATCGAGCCGCTTGGGGAGATCGTAAGCAAACACATCGGGCCGCCTTAAGGCGGCCCTGTTCCCCACCGGCGTCTGAGGCCGACGCGTCTGCCTATTCCGCCATCTCGACAAAGGATCCAAAGGCACCCCAGGAGGGACTCGAACCGACTTCCCGGGTCGTAACCGGGCGCTCTATTCCACTGAACTACTGGGGCGTAAAGGAAAGGGGATCGCCACCGCGGTGCCGTCGCATCCGTCACGCTTTCGGCGCAGCCTTACCACTCGGCAACCCTTCCGTGAAACTTGGAGACACTGCAGTGCCATGGGGGAGAGGGTGGGGCTCGAACCCACGAGGGGAGAGCCCCACCCCTGCGAGGTTAGCAACCTCGTGCAATCGACCACTCTGCCACCTCTCCAAAGATGGTAGCGCCAGCGGGATCTTGAACCCACTTCTCCAGCGTGAGAGGCTGGTGTCCTATCCGCTTAGACGATGGCGCCACAAAGGCTGGGGGAGCAGGGGTCGAACCCGCGCTTCCAGGGCCAAAACCTGGCGTGCTACCTTTACACGCATCCCCCAATGAAACTGGTGAGGCGTAGCAGATTCGAACTGCTGTTCTGCTCCTTGAAAGGGAGCTGGCTTAGACCGCTCGCCTAACGCCCCACAAATGGTCTGAGTGGCCGGATTTGAACCGGGCGACCTCCTGCTCCCGAAGCAGGCGCGCTACCGCTGCGCTACACCCAGATGAAATGGCGGTGGTGACCGGTTCGATCCGGTTGCCTCGGCCTTGACAGGACCGCGCTCTCCCGATTGAGCTACACCACCGCAGTAAACTTGGTTACCCGGGGAGGGTACGATCCCCAGTCTCCTGAGCCAGAGTCAGGCGTGTTACCAATTACACCACCGGGTAATGTTGGTGGGCAGGGGAGGAGTCAGACCTTCCGACCTCCTGCGTGTCATGCAGGCGCTCTATCGCTGAGCTACCCGCCCACAAGGTGATTCCTCTTCGGTTTTCAACGTACCGTTGGGCCTTTACCCAAGACCCGATCTCTGCGACCGGGAAGCTGGTCGGGCTGGCGGGGTTCAAACCCGCGACATCTACCACCCCAAGGTAGCGCGCTACCAAACTGCGCCACAGCCCGAAACTGGAGGCCACGGCCGGCACGACCCGGCGACCTGCGCGCTACGAGGGCGCTGCTCTACTCCTGAGCTACGTGGCCGAACTTGGAGCTGGCGGTCAGGGTCGGACTGACGACCTGCGGATTACAAATCCGCTGCTCTACCAGCTGAGCTACGCCAGCAAAGGAAACGGGGCGGGTCCGGCTTGCGCCGTCCCGCCCCGCCCATGCGTGATGTCACATGGGAGAAGCGATGAACGGCACAAGGGGATCGAGCAACGGTCGACGCTGCTCGCATTCGCGCTGCAGACTCGGTTGTGACGTTGTCAGCATCAGCACGACCCCCACCTCCGTTCATCCGCCTACGCAAGCAGTCTACCACACGCCATACCTGATTACAAGTACGTGTTTCAGTCTGTTGTGATAATTGCGACTAGCGCGATCTTGCGGGTTCGCTCCAGAGTCTGGAGAACTGATACAATGGTCCGAAAGGATATTGATAAGAGAGGGGCAACATGGTCTAATGGGAGGGACGCAACCAGTCCTGGCACACCGACGGGGAGGTACGCGGGTGAGCGTAGCTACTGAAACAGGCAGCATGCTGTACCGTAACGGTCTCTACGACGCTTCCGCACAGGAGTTCCGTCGTTCGCTTCAGCGGACATCGACCAAAGGACGGCCCGAGGAGGCCGCAACGCTGCACTACCTGCTCGCACGGTCGGAACTGGCTCTCAACAACGCACCGGCCGCCTGGCACAGCGCCAGACAGGCAAGCGCACTCGCCGAACAGTATAACCTGCCAGACGAGGTAAAGCGCAAGGCGCACTACTACACGGCACTGGCCTGCGCCGATCTTGGCCACTTTACAGACGCGCGGGAAGCCCTGGGGCAGATGCGCAGCATACCTGGCATGTCGGGCCTGGACGAGGCCAAGTCGCTGCACGTGCAAGGGAACATCGAACTGGAGAGCGGCGACGTCGCCGAGGCCCTCGTTCTGCTAGGCAAGGCCAAGACCGCCTACACGAACATCAACGAGATCGGTTGGGCCGCGCATGTGGCCGCCGCCATGGCAGTGGCCCTGGAGTGGGACGGCAAGATCGACGCAGCGCTCGATGCCACCACGGTAGCCTACAAGGCACTGGAGCAGCAAAACCAAGCACGGCGCTACATCGCAATGGCCCAGATGGCGCGTTTGAACGTCATGTGCGGTCAGGTGCACAGCGCAGATCACTGGCTGGTGCAGACCATCGAACACCTTGTGAGGAATCCCGCAGCAATCGACTTCCGCGGCGTGGGTGCCATCGCGCACACGCTGGCACTGCTGCAGCGGGCCACGGGTCGGGATGGCGAGACCTACCTGAGGTGGTCGGAAATCCTGCGCCAGGGCAACGGTCGTCTGCATGGCATGGCCATGGGGCGGAAGCAGTTCGAGCAACAGCCGTTCGTGCATGGCCAGAATCTGAGGTCGGAACCCCTGTTCGGTACGTGGTTCAATGAGGATCTGATCATGAACCACGAACTGACGGCGGCGTCACCTCAAACCTTGGTCGGCTACATCGATCGGATTGTAACGGGAACGGCATACAATGAGAGCATGGACACCCTGCTGTTGGAGCAGGCAGCAGTCTTCCAGAACAGTCAGGATCCGAGGATCCGCAAGGTCGTGACCTCGGAAGACAGCGCTGAGGGCAAGCTGTACGCGCTTGTCCGCCAGTACGTGACCGGTGTGAAGGAAGGCCAGCACTACACGGACGTCCTCAAGAGGATGGCCCTGGCCAAGGGGCGCTTCGACCGTCGCATGGTCGAGGATCTGGCCCGCCTGCACGCGGTCGCAGCCTAAGCTCCGACTCAACGATCACAGGAGGACACCCCATGCTCCGCAAGTACACCAGCCGCATCGCTCTGAGCGCCTCGATCCTGGCGCTCGCCATGGCTCCGCTCGCCATCGCCGGCGCCTTCACCCCCACAGCCGCGGCAACGCAGCACGCGCAGGTCCAGGCATCGGACGTCGTCTACCCGGATGTCGTGCGTGGGTCCGACGTGGTCTACCCGGATGTCGTCAAGGCTTCCGACGTGGTCTACCCGGACGTCGTGCGCCTGAAGGCGTCGGACGTCGTCTACCCGGACGTCGTGAAGGCATCGGATGTCGTCTACCCGGACGTCGCAACGCTCCAGGCATCCGATGTGGTCTACCCGGACGTCGTCAAGGCTTCCGATGTCGTGTATCCGGACATCGTGAAGGCGTCGGATGTCGTCTACCCGGACTAAGCTGCATCGTCCAGAGCCAGCCGCACGGCATTGCCGCGCGGCTGGCTCTTCCTTCTCGTGGTGCATCGCAAGCCCAGGCACGCCGAGGGAAGCGGGCTTCGGCGCAGAAACCGAACGCCAACGAAGAGTCGACGCGGCACCAGGAAGCACGCTAGCGCAAAGTCCGAGATGGAACCTAGCAGGGTCACGTCCTGAACGGCGGCCTGAAACCTCGCGCAATGGTTTGAGGCCGGTGCAGCGCGTCACAGAGACTGCTGTAGCCCGACGTGGGAACGTCTGTCGTTGGCGCCAAAGCTGCTGGCAAACCGCACCCTCCCTCAAACCTCTTCCCCTTTTACGTATAATCAGTTAGCATGATATAAGAAGGGGGCAAAGTGTGATTAACCAAGGAGCGCTGGCGCTTACAGCAACAGTCCTCGGTTCCGCGGGCTACTACTGGCTACTGCGAAATCGAGGCGAAGAGACCCGCCCGGCCGCATGGAAAGCGGCTGGGGTAGGACTCGTGTTCGGCTGTGGCGTCTACCTGCTACCTATCTTGGTGATCGCAGCCCCCTTGTACGCGGCACTCCACGACGCTGTGGGTGGCGGCCACCGTCACAAGGTAGAACAACGTGTCGAGGAGGAAGCACCTGTCTCGGGCAACCTGCGGCTGCAACGTGCACAGGATGGGCAGTACCGCATGAGCTTCTTCCGCAGCGACGATGATATCTCAAGCCAGGTTTTCGAGCATGTTCGGGACGAAGATGACGGCATTACCGTGGCCTTCGGTGAAGTGGCGGACAAGGGCGAGGACGGTGAGCGTATCGCCCGGGTGGCGGCAGGCGTTGTCCGCATCCTGCTGCAACAGCGCCTGCAACCGGGTGAGATCCTCCGGCAAGTCAGCCGCAGTATGCAAGACGACCTGCATGCTGCAGACACCCTGCTGGACATGGTCGTCCTGCATGTGGACCCGAACCAGCAGGAGATCGTGATCGCGAACGCCGGGCATCCGTCACCGCTTCTACGTATCGAGAAAGCGATCGAGGCCATCGACATCAAAGGCTTGGTGCTTGGGCTTGTCGCCGACTGGCGGTACGACCAGACCACGGTTTCCTTCCCGGCCGGGGCTGAGATCGTCCTGTACTCCGACAGTCTGCTGAACGCATCCCAATACGCCTGGGATGGCCCCCCTGCCCTCGCAAGGGCACTGCAGCAGAGGGGTGACGTAGACAACCTGACCGACCGGCTGTTGGCGGAAATTCCAGCGGGACAAAAGACGCCGAACGTGTCCATCTTCAGCATGCAGACCGGTGAGAGCACCTAAGCCACGTCGTTAACCAGGAAAGCGGGATATCGGCGCCGTGGGTCCAAGGCAGCTCAGTGGGTGAGCGCCAGACTCCACAGCGCCGAACCATTTGTGGACCAAAATGGGTTTTCATACGAATGTCGTAACTTCCGGTAAGTTATCAACAGCAAAACTCCGCTACGCTCGTCTCGCGTTCACCAGCAAGCCGCTCCCAGAGCGGACTCCAGGCGTCACATCGAGCGCGTAACTATCTTGCAATCCAAAGACCTCCCGCGCCGCAGGACAGGATGCTACCATGCAGATACTACCAAACAACAACGCGCGAGAATGCCGAGGTTCCCACCCATCTGCTTTGGCGTCGCCACCGCGACGAGAACTAAGGCGCAGTGCTCTGAGACCCAGATCGACCGCAAGGCCGCAACCCCGAACCACCAGGAGGTATCCCGTCATGGCGCAGGCAACGGTTCCGACCAGCACCAACGAATCTCACTCCCAGCAAGGCAAGATCACAGAACCGGTCAAGTTCCTGATCTTGAGAGGAAAGCGCAGGACGGCGGGACGCCGTTGATATCCCCGCTCTCATCCATACGTAGCGGCAGCGCCAGAAGATCGGCGCTGCCGCTCTTCGTTGTTTCGGCACAGACAACGAGCGGTGAAATGACTTAGGGAATAGGGTGGGGTGCGACCAAAGGGATGGTGGGGTGAAAGACCTACCATGCAAACGGAAGCAGGATCGCACCTGATGGCCTTCACGGATCCGGAGATCGCAGCACTCAAGACGGCACTCGACATGGTGGCGTTCGAAGACCTGCCCGGCCTGCCCTGGCGACAGGTAAACGCGAAGCTCGATGTGCTGCCCCGCGTGCGCCCGACGCTGACGTGGGACTCGGGGCAAACACAGGTCACTCTGAACGTGCAAGACCGCTACGGCAGCTTCACGGTCGCCATCTCCAAGGAGAGTCTCTGGGATCTCGGCCTAGGCATCGCGCGCTTCCTGTCCGCCGAGACGGGCTTCCGCGCCCAGATTGAACGCGCACTTCAAGGCCAGCCGGAGACGCGACCCTCATGACCCGCTACTGGCCGCACCTACTCGGTGGCCTCGTCACCTATGGGCTCTTCATCATGCTGCCGCCATCTGATGTGGCAGTCTACCAGAACTACGCCCAGGCATTCCTGCTGCATGGTGGCTGGCCGCGGGAGTACCCGCCGCTCGCCATCGTGCCAATGCTTCTACCGCGCCTCCTGCCCGTGCCCTACGTCGTAGGCTGGGGCTTCTTCACGCTTGTGCTCTGGACGACTCTTCTCATCCTGCTCGACCGGCCGCTGCTCTGGGTCGGCCTCGCCCCCTTCGCCACGGTGGTGCTGGGCACATACGACGTCTGGCCCATCCTCGCGATGATCCTCGCCTACCTCCTGATCGAGCGGCGGCCGACCCTGAGCTGGGCACTGCTCGGCGCCGCCGTTGCATTGAAACTGTTCCCCCTGTTGCTGGTACCACTCTGGTGGCAGCAACAGCGCCGCGGCTGGTGGGCATTCTTTCTGCCGCTCATCACCTTCTATCCGCCTCTCATGTGGTCAGTGCTGCACTACCAGACGGCGCGCCAGGCCGAGTGGGAGTCTACCGTGAGCATCCTGAGTTGGCTGTTCGGCTCCCACAGCATGCAGGTACGACAGGCCTTTGGCTCCATCGAGTACTTCAACGGCCTCTCTGGGACCATCGGCACCGCACTGGAGGCCGTGTTCCTCGGCGTCTTCGCCTGGGCGGTAGTCGGCATGCGTCAGAAAAGTCTGCCGCAGCGGGCCCTCGTCGTCCTGAGCGCGTGGTTCCTCAGCGAGAAGGTCCTGTCGGCCCAGTACGTCCTGTGGGTGGTGGCCTGGGCAGCCGTCGAGGAGGACGGGCTCTGGCCCTGGATTCAGGTGTTATGGCTGACCGCCTTGGAGTACCCGTGGCTCGGCACGCTGCTATGGCTACGCGACCACGTCATGTTCCAGCCCGGCAGCCTCAGCGAGAGCATCGTGGCCCTGCGTCAGGCGGTCTGGCTGATTGCCCTAGGGAGCGGTCTCGTGCGGCCGCAGAAGGAAGGGACGTCGGAATGAAGAGCAGTATCCCGCAGATGGTCTGGGCAGGCGTCGCAATCATCGTGCTCGCGCTGATCCATGTCGCATTCCCGACCTTCGGTCATGTGCCACTGTTCCACGCCTATGCCCTCGGCTTCGTTCACCACGGCACCTGGCCTCGGGAGTACCCGTACCTCGCGGCCGTCGAGTTCGCTCTGCCGCTGGCCTTGCCGCTGAGCTACAACGCAGCCTGGCTGCTGTTAGAGGCGCTCGGCTGGTTCGGTGTGGCCTATGTCCTCTACCTAGAAGGGGCCAACCTCTGGCTCTGGGGCGGCGCCATACTGCTTGCCGGCATCGAGCCGGCATTCGGGCTGGCAGAGGCATACCCCGTGCTGCTCGTAGCTATAGCCTTCTACCTGCAGAGCAGGGGAAAGATCGCAGGCAGCGGACTTGCCCTGGCGGCGGCAGCTGCCATCCGCCTCTATCCGCTACTCCTGCTACCGATCTGGCTTGCGGGCCTGCGCACCTGGCGCGAGCGCGTGCGCCTGGCAGGTTGGTCACTCATACCCTTCGTCGGCGGTTGGATCATCGCGTACCTGCGGCACCCAGGGGGAGTGTTCTCTGCGGTCTTCTGGGAACTTGGCCGGCCTGCGGAGTTCGAGTCCTCTCCGGCAGCTGTCTCGTACCTGCTCCATCTCCTGGGCGTGCCGATGCGTTTCGCCATGGGGTACGGTTCGACCCTGGTACTGAGCCCGGAAAGCGCGATCGTCACCCTGCTCTTCGAAGTGACGGCAGTGGGGCTCCTCGCTTACCTCATCTGGCAAGTCTACCGAGGTCACCTCGACATCCCGCGGGCCAGCGTCGTGGCGCTGGCCGGGATCCTGGCCCTGCACAAGAGCATGACGCCGGAGTACGTCCTCTGGCTTCTGCCGTTCGCTGCGCTGGTGGGGGAGGACACGGGGCTTTGGCTCCTGCTCGGTGCCCTAACCGCGCTCGTATTTCCCTTCGTGCGCATCGCGACAGCACCGGGTGGTCGACCGATTCCGGTTGCCCCCCTAGAGATGGACGTTGTCGTCGCGCGCGACCTCGTGCTCGGACTTCTGCCCCTCGTCGCTCTTTGGCGATGGAGATCGGGGAGCAGAGCGAAAAAGGCTTAGGAGAGAGCGGGGGCAATGGACCAAGGGGTGGATGAGGTGTTAACCATGTCCGCCCCGCCGGTCCAGGTCGATTCGCACACAGATCTCCAGCGCACCGTGCTACGGCTCCTGAGCCTGGTCGTCCTCTCGTTTGGTATTCAGCTCGCGGCATCGAAGTTCGGGCACCTCTTCCCGGGCGGCGCATGGCAGCGGCAGGCGTTCGTCGTCGCCAGCATGGCGTTCGCCTGGGCGATCTTTTCCCACCTTGTGCCGGTGAGTGCGCTCGGCTACCGCAAGCCGAGGGTGCCAGTGGAGAGCGTTGTGCTCGTCATCGCCGGGGTCGCAAGCATGTTCGCGGTGAACCTGCTGTTGACCAAGCTATTCTGGCCGTGGCTCCAGGCCGGCATGACGGCCCAGGCCCACCAAACGACCTCTCTGAACTCGACCACCGTCCTGGGCAGCCTGCGTCTGCTGATGGTTGCGATCGAGGAGGAATTCGTCTTCCGTGGATACCTTCAAGGAGTTTTGATGCGCTGGCTACGGCCGGGCTTCGCCATCACCTGGAGCGCTGTGCTGTTCGCTCTGGCGCACAACTACTCGCCGATCTTCACCCTGGTGATGTTGCCGTCTGGCTTCATTCTCGGCTTCGTCGCCTACAAGACAGGGCTCTACGAATCCACCATCGTGCACTTCATCTACGACGGCCTGACCGGGTGGGTCTAGCCTTACACGGCGAAACTCAATGAGCTATGATGGTAGCGACAAGTCGCTCCGAACGAGGTGATGCCGTGGTCACTGTGCTGGAGTGCTCCAGCCGTGCGACCGGAGGTTCTCTGCCTTGCACGCGACGGTTGCGGTAGACGGTATCGAGCGCACGATCGAGGAGCACTACCAGCTCTCGAAGCGCTTCGGTGACGCACCACCGCCTCGCGTCTGGCGCGACGCCAAGGGGAAACGCCCCACCCACTTTGAGGCGCGAGGCATCAAGTTGCCACTACGGCTGCTGAGCGCCTGGTATCTCGTCCTCTGGGTCAAGTACCTTGATCAGCACCCGGAACTTGTGCGTTACGCGAAGGCCTTCGACGCGTTCCACGACGCATTCGCCAGGCCCGGGCAGAACAACCAGGCTGACGCGATTTGCCGCTACGTGAAGGACGGCCGTACATCGATTCTGCGCGCACCGGAGGTCGAGGAGTTGTTTCGCGCAATCGCACCAGCGCGAGACCGATCGGAATTCTGAGATCGCATCAGCAGAAAGGGGATAGAGGTCGTGGCAAGACGCTTTGCGGTGATCACGGAGTACAGGGATAAGGACATCGATCTGCCTCAGCGCAAGACGCGGCTCTCGGCGGGGTACGACCTCGCGGCCGCGACGGACGTCGTGCTGCCGCCGGGCGAGGTCGTCGTGGTACCGACAGGGCTCAAGGCCTACATGGAGGAGGACGAGGTCCTCCTGATCTTCATCCGCAGTTCGCTCGCCACCAAGCGCCATATCCACCTGGCGAATCAGGTCGGCGTGATCGACGCGGACTACCGTGACAACCCCCAGAACGAAGGACACATCCTGCTCGGGCTGGAGAACCGCGGCGCCGAGCCGATGCTGATCGCCAAGGGCGATCGGGTGGCCCAGGCCATCTTCACAAAGTACCTTGCGGTCGACGACGATGCCGCCGGTGGCGAGCGGCTGGGTGGTATCGGCAGCACGGGCGCCTGATGCCGCCTGTGATCGAAAGGGATAGTCAAGAAGAATCAGGGACAGACGGGAGATGTTGACCACGAATGATGACGCGTATACCACGCAGGGGATCCGGGGCCTCGCTGTACCCGCCGTGCTGTTCGGGCTGGCGGGCCTCCTTTACCTCGCAGGCAAGGCATTCTCCGGGCAGGTCATGGCGACTGGGACGGTCGTCGAACGGCTCGGCATGGTGTTCGCCGGGCTTGCGGTCCTCTTCACGATCGAGTCGCTGGTGAGTAAGACGAAGTGGGCCAACACGCCGCTGATCACCGAGGACTCTCCCTACTGGGTGTTGGCCATCATCGGTGTGTGCGCCATCGGCATTGCGGTCTGCTTCGCCGTGTACTCAGGCGTGCACGCGCTCCTTGTTGGCGCGTAGCGGGCAAGGAGCAACCCATGCCAGACCGAAACACGACGGATGCAGGTGCCACCAGCGCGCTCAATATCATCTCCGGCGAGCACCTGGCCGTTGAGAGCATCAGCGGCAGGTGTGTCGCGGTGCTCGGGGTGCGCGGCAGCGGCAAGTCCAGCACGGCCGCCGTGATCTGCGAGGAGCTCGCGCGCGTCGGTCACCCCTTCATCGTTCTCGATGTCGACTCCGAGTACGGCGGGCTACGCGAGAAGTTCGAGGTGCTCGTGGCCGGCGCCGGGCCGAACGTGGACGTACAGATCGCCCCTACGCAGACGGCGCCGCTCGCCGAAATCGCGCTCCGCCACCGCATCCCGGTGCTCTTGGACATGGCGGAGTGGACGATGGAGGAGGGTTACGAGGCCGTCTACAACCTTGCGCAAGCGTTGTGGACCCTCGAAGGGGAGACGCGCACGCCGTGTGCGCTGGTGCTTGAAGAAGCGCACGAATGGGTCCCAGAGGGGGTCCGTACGGACCTCAAGGACGTGCTGACGCGCATCACCCTGCGCGGGCGCAAACGCGGCCTCTCGGGCATCATCGTCAGCCAGCGCTCCGCCAAGGTGGCAAAGGACATCCTCTCTCAGGCGGAGATCCTTTTCCTTCACAAGGTTGTGCACCCGTCCGACGTGGGCGTTTACCAGAAACTCGTACCAGGCTGGACAGCGAGCCAGGTCGAGCTGACAGCGACCAGTCTGGAGCCCGGCACTGTGATATACGTCTCCGACGGCGAAGCCGCGCGAGTCGCGGTACGCCCGCGCCAGACCATTCACGGCGGGGATACGCCGACCTTGGGGAACACCACACGCAAGCCGCGCGCCCTGAAGGCTGTCAGCCAAGAGCTTATCGACGCGCTGCAGCGCAAGGTGCGCACAGCCGAGAAGGATCCGGTGGAGCCGCTGCGCAAGCGCATCCGCGAGCTCGAAGCCGCACTATCCGAAGAAAAGAAGCGTGCGGACGACGCCGAGGAGAGCGCCCGTACGCTCGGCTACCTGCGCCTGGCACCGATGCAGCCAGAGCCCTTCGCAGCCGCCTTGGCGGACAAGTTGGCGGGGCTGCTGCAACCAGTCACGCCCATTGTAGGCGCGCCGGCCGCAAAGACACATATGGCGCAGCAGGCACAGCGCGGGCCCATAGTGCAGGCGGCAGCCCTGCCAAGTCCCATCTTGCGTCACCTGCGCGCAGTGGAGCAGGACATCCGGGCGCTGCCGGCGGCCGACCGCGCGATCGTTCGCTTCCTGGTGGACCGAGCGCCGGCCCAGTTCACCTTGCGACAGATGGCGGCCTGGCTGGAATACCGTACAAGCTCCCTAGAGAAGAATCCGCCCTCCCGTGCCGTCGCGCTCGGCATCGTGCGTCGTACCGGCACTGGTCTCAGCGCCAACTACCACGCCGAACTGCGACGCTTTGTCGAGGCGCGCTTCGAAATCTTCCGTCCCGCCGTAGGCGCCGACATGCTCCACAGCCTGGAGGAGAAGGTCGCAGCCATGATAGCCGCGGCTGCCCCGAAGGCTTGATCAACGTTCGCCAACGCACCATGCTCCGTGTTAGGTGTGTATTCGTAAGCCACCATGCTATAATTATATCGATACACGGGCGTTATGCGCCCGTGGGGAAGGGGGGCATGGATATTGTTTAGGAGTGAAGGGGCAAAAGAGCCAAAGGGGATGGCGAGAACACCCGGGAAGGGGCTTTCGCCGATGCCGACACCGATGGCACAGATGACGCACCCAAGGCTGCGCAAGTATCTCAGGGAGACCCCGCTCTCAGTGCCCGAGCTCTCGGAAGTGGCGCAGATCATCGCCGAGATCTACGGCAGTGTCAGTGCGGACAGCATGCGCCCCTGGGCCTATGGCCAGAAAGACAAGCGCATCGTCGGCTCTGTGCTGCGAGCGCTGGTGAGCCAGAACGTGCTGGTCCTCTCCCACTACGCGCACACCAACACCAGCACGAGCCACCGCAGGCCGATCGGGGTCTACAAGCCGGTGCGGCCGGTGGGCTCGACGGGCAAAGAGCGACGTGTCAAGGAAAGCGAGGTTGCAAGCTTGATCACGAACCTACCCGCGGGTAGCCAGGTGATCTACCTCGGCCGAGCCGGAGACACCCTGCGTTTGCAGGTCAAGCCGCTCGCAACCGAGCGGGACGCCCCCACCCGCAGTGGGCGTGGGGTGCCTTCGCCCGGGCTCTTCGACGAGGAGGACGCCGATGCGTAAGATGGCCTTCGCAGTGGCGGCGACCCTGGCGCTCCTGGTCGGCGGCTGCGGCTACAACTACGCGAATCCGGCGACGGCGGACCCGACCGCAACGCTCAAGGCTTACACGATTCTGACCGAGGCCATGACGAACGGGAAGATCCCACTAGACCAAGGTGTGCGCGATCAGATCGGCTATTTTGCAGGGGCCCTCAGGGTGAACATGCCCTACGCTGTAGCACTGAGCATCCGCAAGGCATTCAACAAGAGTTGGTCTGGCCTCAACCGCCAGGACGTCGGCTACGTGATCACGCGCCCCGAGAAGGTGCCGGGCAAGCCAAGCCTTCGGGTCTTCGGCGTCGAGGAGAAGACGACCGGGCCGGCCTTCTACTACCAGTTCGTGCTCGTGAAACAGGGCGGACGGTGGTATATCTCCGCGATCCTGCCGATGCCGACCCCGACCCCGACCAAAGGATGACGATGGCGCCTCGAACGAGGCGCCATCGCTTTGCGGTCGCGGGCACCACATCTTTTGCCTAGAATGCCACTGTGATTGCGTTGTCATAAAACCACATGGTATAGTAGTGACGATGAATACCTGTGGGCGGGCAAAGGAGAATGCGGCGTGTCAAACCCCGAAGAGGCCCTCAGCCCGGAGGCGCGGGAGCGCATCCTGAGTGCGGGTCGGGACGAGTACATTCAGGCTATGGTGCCTGCGGTGAAGATCGTGGTCAGCAAGACCAAGCCGAAGGTTGCGGAGGCCGAGATCCGCAAGGCGGTAGAGGAAGTCTACGACGCGTACGGCAACGAAGGAGTCGTGGAAGCGTTCCGGCGGATCCTGACCAAGATCTTGCCCGAGGGCAAGGCACGGCAAGCCATCGGCCTCATCGAGCGCAGCGCCAAGCGCGTGCGCTTCTAAGCAGGTGGGGCCACCGGGCCCCGGAGTTCTGGGGAGGGCGGGTGGCGAGGATGGATGTGATGGCGCTACGGCGCAACCTGGAACAGATGCAGTTGCCGGTGCGGCTGCCGAAACCCATTACGCCAAGCGGCCGCCCAGTCTATCTCGTCGACAGTTACAGCAGCGATCAGTCGGTGGTCGAGTTCACGCGCGAACACTATCTGCAGGTAGTGGAGATCTGCAACATGGTGACCGGCAAGGTCGTGGACATCGCAACACCTTTTGACGAACGGGTGCGGCTACAGCTTCCGAACGAAGAAGAGGATCTGGCCGGCTGAGAAGCCGGCACTTCTCTTTAGGAGTGGACCGGTGGGCGGCAGAAAAGAAGCAAGGAGGATAAGCGAGAGTGGAGGTGACCCCATGGCGCAGGCCACGACCATCAGTCTGGTTCAGCGTGTCCGTCATGGGGACGACGCGGCCTTCGCTGACCTTCTCTTGCACCATGAGAGACTCCTCTACCGATTTATCCGTTCGGAGACGGCGGCTAGCCCGGATGCGGGCGACTGGGACGAACTCGTGCAGGTGGCCTCTATCGGTCTTTATAAGGCGGCACTCGCTTACGCACCGGAGCGCGGCGCCTTCACGACCCTGCTGGGTACCGTCGTACGCAATGAGTTGCGGCTTCACCGCAGGCGGGAGCGCCGCCACGCCGCCAACGTCTCGCTCGACGATGGCGAGGATCCTGGCTACATGCCTAACTTGGAGGACCCTTCACCCGGACCTGAAGAGGTATGCGTGACCCACCTCGACTACCTGGCGCTGCGCGAACAGCTGGTCCGGCATCTCACGCTCCAGGAGAGTAGAGTCTGGCTCCTACACTCATGCCAACCCGATCTGAGCACCAAAGAACTCGCGATCCGTCTCGGCAAGTCGCCGGCGCGCGTGCGCAACCTGCTCGGTCGGATCCGCCACAAAGCACGAGCGTGGCTGAGCAACGAGCAGCTGTCGGCCGAGTCCGTTGAGGAAGTTTAGGGATAGAGCTTCGGACGCAGAAATCGGGGAATGAACCCGGCGCCATGAGAGACAGCCAAGCTCTCGCGGCGCCTTTTGTCGGTCGTCGGAACCTAGCACTAGAGACACTCTTTGCGCTGATCACCTCAAGGTGGCGCACTACGACAAAGGAGGTGGTTCTATCGGATAGCCTCGACGAACGGCTGGACAGATTCGGGCGTCACTTCAGAAAGGCAGGTATGCGCGATGAACCAAGAGCTCCGGTTCGATCACCCGTGCAGTTTCTGCGGACGGAACGATCAGCCGACGTTGCCAGTCATCCACAAGGCAACCCGCACGATTGTCGGCTACACGTGCCACGCTTGCGCGGCAAAAGAGTCAGCGAAGATGGTTGCCTACATCTGGGCGCTTCCGCTCCGGGCTCTCTTTGGTGGCATCGCCAACCTCTTCAGACCCGCTCCGCAGTCCGCGAACGAGCTCCGCGATCTGATGTACGGAGGCACCCGTGCATTCCGGACCCCGCCTTCTCACGCACTGCCGGTCTCTGCGCAGCGTTCACAGCTGTCCAGCCAGCCAACGCCGAGGCAGAAGGCGCAGATCCCGATGCCGGTTCCCCAGAACCGGATCTCCCTCCCGACTCCGAAGTCTGGGACGAGTTCGCAACCGCGGTCCCGCGGCTACTGACCCGATCGGGAAGTCGGCTAACCAAGCCGGCTTCCTCCTCTTTTGCCGCAGGTTACAGTGATAATCGTAAGGCGATCCGTTATAATGAGTTCCACAAGGTAGCAGCGAGGAGAATGCACATGCTGCTCGGTGGGATCTTGATCGGAGCGGTAGCGCTGGTGGTCGCCGGCGTGCTCAGCCTGCGGCGTCTGCGCAAGCGATCGCTGGCACGGCAGGCCGCCGACGCTTTCGATCTTGGTGGCTACATGCGCCGGCTGCCCACACGCGGCGCGCAGGCCAAGGATGACGAGAAGGCCTTTGTGCAACGGGCTATCCAAGTAGCCAACGGAGAGTGCCCAACACTGGCCGAAAGCGCAGCGGCGGGCATCGCCGCACTGCCGGTTGCTGAAGACATGCCGGAGCCATCTACGATTGCCGGGGAGCATCTGGAGATCCGCGAGGTGGCCGTAAAGGTCTCAGACATCGTACCGGAACCGCCAGTGAAACGCCTCAACCCTTGGCAGGATCACGTCAGCATGATACCGCTCGGCTCGCGTAAGCAACGCAAACGGAACCAGAACCAGCTCTTCTACAGAGGGCGCCATACTAAGCGACCGGACAAGAAGACCTTTGTACGCGCAGAACCGGTCGCCTAAGCGGCCGGTTCTTTACATTTTGAAAAGCTGTATTGTATGATACGCTCAACAGCGACAACGCTGAGGGAGGTCGGTAACAGGAGGGGTAGAAATGATGCCAGCGCAGCAAGAGCAGTACTTCCGGGTGCTCGTCTCGATGGGGCACTGCGGCAGTGGCAAGGAAATTACGGTGGCGCGCTACATGAAGGGGTACAGTCTGATGGAGGTGTTCCGCGACGCGAGCAGCATGCCGCGTGCCAAGTCCAAGATGCGCATGGGTGCCGTACGACAGATCGTGCCCATCAGCTACGACGAGTTCATGCTGGGTCGGCAGAGCGAAACCGAGGACCTGTACCTGCAGCGGGTCGGTGGGGTAAAGCACCAACGTCAGCGCAGCATTCGCACTGCGTGAAGGGATCTGGCCCAGTGGGCTGTTGCGATGAGCCGGACAACCGCCCCTACGAGGGAAAAGGTGTCCGGCTTCTTTTTGCTTAGGAGTCGAGTTGGGAAAGACCAAAAGGGGATGCAGAGGGAGGCAGACAAGTTGAAGTGGGATTGGAAATACGCCGCAGGGATCATGACACTGGTCGGCGTGCTCGTGGTCAGCGGCGTCTTGATCTCCGGCAAGGTACAGCAGGACAGGGCTGTGTTGATCAGCCAGCGGTTCATGGACGGGTGGGCGTCCGGTCGGTGGCCAACCTTCAAACAAGACTTTGCGGGCCCACGCTTGGATCTCAAGGAGTGGACCGCATCATGGCAGCAGCAGAAGGCCGAGCTCACGGCCCAGGCCAAGTCGGACGGCATCCTGCCAGCAACGGGGCTTCTGCCTGGCAGGTATGAAGGAGTTCGCGAGCAAGACGGCATCTGGTTTGTCGGGTACAACCTACACGACGTCTACCAAGTCACCTGCGCCATCGTCCAGGGCAAGTTCGCCAACGAGACCGTCTCCGCAGGACGCAACCTCAAGGTATTCGAGAGCCTGGCGGACCTCTCGCGCATTGCGAGCAAAGCGGCGCCGGTCGAGCAACGTGACCGCGGGTGGCTAAACACGCTAATCAAGACGGTCGCGAAGCATCCGTCGCCAAGCGCGCTTCTGACGCTGCGCAGGGCTTACGTCGACTTCAAGGCGATCCAGGCAGCTTACCAGAGAGTGCCGACCACGGCGGCCACTCGGCCCATCAAGACACAGTACAGGGCCATGCTGCAGGACGAGATCACCATCACAGAGGCTCTGGCACTCGCGGAAGGCAAGCCGACGAAGGCGAATGTCGCAATGGCCGGCGCCGCTGTCATCCAGGCAGGTCAAGACTACAATGCGCGCGAGCAGGCCCTGAGTAAGGCTCTAGCCATGGCCGCAGCAAACGAGAAAGGGTCTGCCGGCAAGTAAGCCGGCAGACCCTTTCTCGGGCCTGGCTCTACCGCGCCATGACGTGCGCGATGAGCGCTGCGGCTGCGCTGCGCGCCAGGGTGGCCGTCGGGTAGAAGTCCGCCGGACGCGCGGGGAACGGCTGCCAGACCTTCGTCTGGAGCACCGCGCCGATCGCGGCCTGGGTCGCGCTCGGGAGCGCGTGGATGTCGGCGACGGTGTGGAGCAGCACGGGGTGCAGGTGGAGCTGCTGCTGCAGCAGGATGGCGATCTCGGCACGCGTGATGGCGTCCGTGGGCTGCGCGCTTGCGGCATAGGGGTCGTGCTGGAACCAGCCGGCCGCCTGCGCCTCGGCCATGGCCTGCTGCGGAGAGTCGATGACCGAGTGGCTCTTGGCTTCCAGCAGCCAGTCCACGAAGTCCTGACGCGAGATGGGATTGAGAGGGTAGAAGTCCTGGCCCGGCATGACGTAGCCCGCCTGGTAGATCGCGTTGATTGCGCTTCTGTCGAGCGTTGTGGCCGTCACGTCCGCATAGGGGAGCGTCTTGGGCGCCGCCGTCACCGGATCGGCGAGACCAAGCGTCGGCACCGGAGCGGAGATGGGTGGCGCCGATGCGGAATCCACCGTGAACACGGGGTCGGGGGTACTTGTGATGGAGGTGTTGGTGTAGGCGCTACCGCTTAGAGTGAAGTAGGCGGGCGACAGGAAGAACGGGATATGGCCATTGTCGTTGAGCTGGGCGAAGTAGGCATCGCTGTTCGGGGTACCGAACGTGGGGTCGGCCGGCAGCCAGCCGTGTCCTTGGATATAGAACTCAACCCAGGAGTGCCAGCCGGATCCGGACGGCTGACTGCCGACGTAGTACCAGCCGCTGACAACACGCGCCGGGATGCCATCGTCGCGCAGGAAGGCGACGTAGAGGTCCGCGTAGTCGCTGCAGATGCCCTGGCGCGACTGCAGGACCTGCGACGCGCCACCCGCGGCCCCTCCCGCCGCGGAACCGGTATCGGAGTAGGTAATGTTCTTGGTGATCCAGTTGAAGAGCAGCCACGCCTTGAGGTAGGGATTCTGCTCCGTGCCAACGATCTGCTGGGCCATGGCGACGATCGCAGGGTCGGTCGACTGGACCCGACCGCCCACGTCGATGGACGGGTTGGCCCAGCGCTGGTAGATCGCCGACGACGTGTCGTAGGGCGGAATCGTCCACGGGTCGAGGATGCGTCCGTCCACTGCGTAGACCGTCTCCTTGGCGGTGATGGTGTAGTCCACTTCACCGCTGCCATTGCCGGTGACCGTGTAGATCTGGTCGTCGTACTTGTCTGTGGAGGTGGCGGCTTGCATGGAACTGGAGACGACCGGGGTCGTCATCGTGGCATCCGAGGTCGGCACGGTAAGCCCGAACGGCACCTGGTCAAAGACCGAGATGGACCCGCCGCCATTGGCCACATCCGTGCCCTGCCATGTAACGTCGTAGGTGGCGGGATCGAACAGAACGGGCTGGTTCGGGCTGTAAAGGTTCACAGGGCTGTTGTTCGGCTCAGGGATGGCTGCGGTGCCCGTGCCAGCTGGTGGCTGATGGGATCCAGCCGCGATCGTCACCGGAGAGGTGTTGGTTGCGGAAGCAGGACCGCCGCCGCCCGTGGGGTCGTCTAGAGCCTGCCAGGCCGAAGGGATCACCGTGGTGTTGGGTTCAATGTTGATCGCCGTGCCGCTGGTGTTGCGCAGCACAAAGACGCCGAGCGCCTCCTCGGCGTAACCAACAGAGACATAGGTCAAGCCGTCAAGGTTCAGGAAGACGGGCACGCTGCCGGTACCCGTACTGAACACGTCGCCAGGCAGTGTGGCGTCCTGGCCGTCGACATAGATCTCGTCAGGGGCCACAGTGGCCGTGGCTGCGGACACATTCGGCGGGTTGGTCACGATCACCGCGCCAGAGCTGAGCCGCTGCGGGAAAGGGATCTCCGTCGATGTCCAAAACAGATCGGAGTCGACAGCCTGGACCTTGTCGCCAGCAGCGCCGGCCAGCAGGGCGAGCGGCAGGTAGTTTTCGTTTGCGTATTGCAGCGAGATGGGATAGATGGCCGCGTTGTTCGTGTTCGGATTGAAAGCTTGACCCTGGAAGTTGGTCGAGGAGCCCGCGTCGGTCACAGTAACGGTGTAGTTGACAGGCTGCACCTGAACCGTTGTGGGCGGCGGCGCCACCGCGGGTCGCTGGACGGAAAGACTGGACGCTCCCACACGGGGCACTGAGACGTGGTGAACAGATTGAGCCATCGCCTGAGGCCAGGAAACCAGGGCAGAGATGCCGAGGACAGCGAGTAGAGCCGTGCCGCGCTTGAGCAATGAGCATTCCTCCCTCTCTGTTGCATCTGGTCAGAAGAACAGTGGCCTTCCCCAAAACGGGGGAGGCCACTGCCAATGTCCCGTTCGGTAGTCCGGCCACCATGCCCCTCTCGCGAAAGGTGTAGGCCCGTGACTTTGCGCCCCCGGCTTTCACTCGGGTTTGCCGTTTTCGTGGGGATGTTCCCTGTCCAGTACCCGTCAGGGTGTCATCCGCAGTATAGCATAGTGTCTTGCGTGTGTGAACACCTAGAAATCCTGGTGTTCACGTTTGTCAGTATGCTATAATAACCATAGACAGGGAGGGGTGATGCGGGAATGTCTGAGCAGGTCCTGATCGCGGGCGGTGCGAAAGCGCTCCGGGCGTACAAGCAGCAGTTTCAAGCGGAGATGAAGGCGTTCAAGGAAGTGTTCGGGGGCTACGGCTACCGGCTGAAGAATGTGACCCCCAAGAGCAGGCAGAGCGAAGGCCGGAACTTTTACTGGTACAAGTGGGTCCGTAGGCCCGGAAAGGCCGACCCTGACTGGTTTCGCGCAACGCGTGTGCAGGGACGGCGCACCAGTACCGGCGAGGACTACATCGAGCCCAAGCCCGACGTGGTCGCCGCCTGGGAAGAGGCACGCAGGCGCGCCGAACCCCACAACCGCCTGCAGGACATCGTGTACGAGGTCAACCGAGGCAACGTGCTAATCGCCAAGCGCGACCTCCTGCGCGTCGCGGACATCTTCGAGGGCCTGCCGATGTTCGAGAACGCGATGGCATCCGAGGACGTCGAAACCGCGGAGGCGCAGTCGGCCGGGCAGGTCTGACCGACCAACTATGTCTCCAGCTAAGGATGGTGTGGCAGCAAGGACCAAAGGGGATAGGGATCGCCGGTCAACGGGCGACGGCATGGACTTGCAGGAAACAGCTTTCTCGCGGCTCCACGGGAGCCACACGCCAGGCCGCCCCAGGCGCCCAAAGGCGCAAAGGACCGCGATCCCATCAGGAAAGGGGATCGCCATGAGCATCATCGCAGCGATCGTCCGCATGCGAAACCGCCTGCGCAGCACGCGCGAACCGGACTGGCAACGGGCGGGCAGGTTGGGCGAGAACCTGGTGGCGGACGCGATGGGACCGCGCTTCATTACCGTGAGCGAGCGGTTCGTACCCTACCGGGACGGACGAACCCAGGAGATCAAGCACCGAGAGTGCGACGTGCTGATCGTAGGTCAGTACGCCGTGTACGCGGCGGAAGTCAAGGCGGTCAAGGGCACGATCATCCCCAACCAACAGGGCCGCTGGGGCTACATTCCGCCAGGTCAGCACCAGGAGGTGCGCCAGTACCACGATCTTGCGCGCCACCAGCGCTGGTTTGCCGGCGCCATCCGCGATGTCATCGAGGCGCACGGCCAGCACGCCTACGTTTACCCGCTCGTCGTCTTCACGAACCGCCATGCCGACATCTCCCGAGTGTACGACTGCGGCCACGTCATCTATCTCGACGAGATGCGTCCGATCATCGAGCGCAACGAGCGGCAGCAGGCCATGACCCCCGAGAAGCGGCCGATCAATCAGCGAGCGGTCAGCGAGATTCTGCTCGGGCTCGACACCTGGGACTTCATCGAGACCGACAGGGGCGTCTTCAAGGGCTGGATCGAGCCACGCGAGGTCAGCGTGATTCACGGCGACGGCCGGCAGGCCACGCTGGCAACGAGCGACCTGCTCGACGTGCGCATGCAGCAGGGCTCCGCCTTCGACCGGCGGGACACCGCCCTCTTCCGCCTGCGCGACGGACGGGTGTTTCGTGCAAGCCTAAACCCGTCAGAGGAGTTTCGCATCGGCGTACATGACGACTTCTTCAGCCACCGCGCCTCCAACATCACCCGCATGACCTTCGGGCGGCGTCAGCCAACGCGCATCGACGAACTGCAAAGGGCCATGCTATAATGTCTTGAACCAAGAAAGGAGGGATGGCATGTGCTGAGGATCAACTGGACCTACTCCGACGCACCATGGAGCGGCTATACCGAGACGTTCCCTGTCGCCATCCTCGGCCGTGAGCATCGGCTTTACGCACGCTACCGCGTAGTGTCACATCCTTCGGGCAAGGTGGAGGAGCGCTACCGCATGGACGTCGTAGTGTTCAATGAAGCCCTGCAGAACGGCTATCTGCACGGCAACGAAAAGGGGTTCACTCTCGCACGCGCGCTCGGCAGTTCCGCGAAGGACTTGAGCCGGGCCGCAATCGACATCATCCGCCGCTTCATGGAGAACCCGCTCGCCTTCCTCACGAACCCGACTATGCCGGAGTGGATGCGCCAGCACCTGGATCCGATGATCCGCCAGAACTACTGGAAGAGCACCGGTCTCTGGGTGCTCGGCCTGGTGGAGCGTCAAGTCTGGCTCGCCGAACGCCTGCGGCTAGGCAACGCTCAGCCGACCCGCGGCAATGTCGTTGCGCTGCGCCCGCGCACCACCACCGCATGATTGAATGCAAGGGACTCGTCAAGACCTACGGACTCCAAAAGGCCCTGCAAGGCATCGACCTCGACGCACACCCAGGCGAGATCGTCGGGCTTCTCGGCACGAACGGCGCCGGCAAGACGACGACGCTCCGCGTCCTTTCCACGCTGGCACGCCCTACGGCGGGCCAAGTGCGCGTGGCCGGCTTCGACGTCGCGGCAAACCCGCAAGAGGTGCGCCGGTCGATCGGCGTCGTCACGTCGGACGATGGGCTCTACGGCCGCCTGACACCCGACGAGACTCTGCGCCTCTCCGCGCAGTTGCGCGGCCTGCCCAGCAGGATCGCGGCAGAGCGGGCGGAGACCCTGCTCCAGTGGCTCGACCTCATAGGAGCACGCCACCAGCTGGTCGAGACCTTCTCGAAAGGCATGCGGCAGAAGCTGAACATCGCGCGAGCACTCCTGCACGACCCTGGCGTGCTCCTATTCGATGAGCCGACATCCGGCCTCGACCCGATCTCGTCGCGCACCGTGCTGCACTTCCTGCGAGACCAGAAGGCGGCCGGCAAGACTGTGCTCTTCTCGACGCACGTCATCCACGAGGCGGAAGCCCTCTGCGACCGCGTTGTGGTGATTCACCTCGGCCGAGTGCTGGCCAACGATTGCCCGGGCGCGATCCTGGCCCAGGCAGAGACGACATCGCTGGAAGAGGCCTACTTTCATTTGATCGGGGAGGCGCTCTGACATGCTCCTGCGCACACTCTTCGTCACCATGCGCAAGGAGATCCTGAACCTGAGACGTGACCGACGGCTCCTGTTCCTTGTCTTCTTCACGCCGATCATCGTACTGCCCGCACTGATGGTGATCGGCGTCTGGCTGGCCAACGTGACGGTGACGCAGAACGCGCACAGTGTGAGCCGGATCGCCATCGTGCACAGCGACGCGCTGATCTACGGAGCGCTGCGGGACGTGTCCAGCCTGCGCCTTGTGACCGTATCGGACCCCGAGCGCGCGCTGCGGCAAGGGGAAGTGGCCGCACTGCTCGTCGTGCCGCGCAATCTCGTGGAGACACTCAAAGCAGGGGGGCAGGCGAACCTGCGCCTCGTTGTCAGTCCGAACGGCGGCACCCAGGCGTTGGACGCGGAGAGCAACGTGGCAGCGGCTATCGCGACAGTCAGCCAAGCAGTCGCTGCGGTAGAGCTCCACGTACACCCGCAACGCCTCAATCCACTGCGGCTCTCTCTTGACCGCAAGGCGTCTCATCAAGCGAGCGGCAACTGGCTCCTGAGCTTCTTCCTGCCGATGATCATGATCGGCGGACTCACCGGGGCCCTCAGTGGCATGGCGAGCGATGCAACCGCAGGTGAGAAGGAAAACCGTACAATGGAGAACCTGCTTCTGCACCCGGTGTCACGGTCCGGGATCGTGTTGGGGAAGTTTACTGCCGTCCTCGCAGTCGGCTGGCTGGCCACAGGACTGATGCTGATGGTGACGGCGCTCGACTTCCGCCTGTTCTATCCCCTGCTCGACGCACGTTCCGCAAGCGCGATCCACCTCGGCTTCGGGTTCATTGCCCAGGCGCTGCTCGGCCTGCTGCCCAGCGCGGCGATCGATAGCGCCCTGCTGTTGCTCGCCGGTTTCAACGCGCGTTCCATGCGTGAGGCCACGAACCTCAGCGGCATCATCAGTCTAGCCAACATGGCACCACCGCTGGCCTTGTCGGTCGTGGGCTCTCACCCGGCGCTCGGCAGTTACTTCATCCCGATCTTCGGCAGCCTACTGGTCCTGGAGCACGGCTTCGCCGCGCAAGCCACACCCTTGGTCGCCCTGGGAACCGTCTGGATCGTGGCTGTCATACTCACGCTGATGGCGCTCGCGGCATCGACGCGTCTCCTGCACTCCGAGCGGATTCTGCGTCGAGTCTGAACCGGGGAAGAGCACGCATTCTGCGCAGTTTCATTGCCCCAGGCTGGACCAGTTTAGGAATCCGGCGTCCGGCGCGGGAATGGGGTAGTACAGGACACGGCTGGCGCTGCTGAGACATGCAGTGGCCGGCCGTCTGAACTTTAGGATAGAGGAGGTTTACGAATGGCAGTGCAGGATCTCGTCGACGGGGCCCCCGAGCCGCTGCCTACGGCGCAGGACAGGTCTACCTGGAACCGGGTGGTGGCTGCCTTTCGCAAGGCGACCTTCTACGGCAGCCTGAAGGCGGTGCGCTACGTCGCCAAGTCTGCTGACGGCACGTTCCGGCTCTTTACGGAGGGGAACCAGCAGACCGCGGAGTTGCGTGACCAGGCCGGAAAGCTGCTGCCCGCACTCCAAGAGATCTGGGACGAGGAGATCGTCCGGCTGGAGGTCGTGGAGATCGCAGCCACAGCCGCGTCCGAGACCCGTCAGGGTCCGGTCGAGGTCTACCGGTGGGACGTGGTGGCTACCCTGGACGATCTCGTCGGCAAGGCGACCGCGCTGATCGCCGACGAGAAGATCCGGGAGTTCACCATCCGGGCGCTGCAGGAGTACGCTCCTGAGCCGTTCTTGACGCAGCCCTCGTCACGGTCGGGCAAGCACCATCCCGCTGACGAGTTCGCGCAGGGCGGCAAGATCCTCCACACCATGCGGGTGATGCAGGCCGCGATGTGGCTGATGCAGATGCACGACAGCACCTCGATGGCCTACACTTCCGAGGAACACGACATCGTCCTGGCGGCCGCTGCCGTCCACGACATGTTCAGCTCGGGCCCGCGCGGCTTCCCGGAATCGTTTGCGGCGTACGACAACCACGCCTACTTCCACCGCGAGACTCTGGAGCCCATCTCGTCGCTGCTCTCGCCGCGACAGTGGGACCTCCTTTTGAAGGCGGTCGAAGGGCATATGGGCCGATGGTCGTCGCGGCCGGAAACGGCGCCGAAACCCTGGCGCGAGTACATCAATCCGACGTTCGTCGAGATGCTCGGGCAGGAGTTCGCCGAGCAGGAGGCCTGGCAAGACTACCGGATCGTCCATGTGCTGCACACGGCGGATTACATCGTGAGCAGGGATACGGTCCGGGTGGCAGTCAAACGGCCATCCCTCGGGTAGGGGCACCAAGACAGGAAGGCGGAGCCTACGGGCTCCGCCTTCGTAGTTCGTTTAGGGATGCGAGAGCGCGGCGGCGTAACGGGAAAGCGGGACAGCTTTGCATCGGCCGCGACAGGGCGAGCGCCTTGCGCGGCCGCTGTCTCATGGGCCAGGGCCCAGCTGGTATTTGACAACTGAACAGCCCCACATCCAACACGGCAAACACCCGCCACACGAGACAGTCTGCTCACCGTGACAGACCTGCCTTCTGCGGGATTTGCAAATTCAGCCAGAAGGAGGGGATGGCTATCGGCCATTCCTGACCGCAAGCCCCATGACCAAGACAGCGAAGGAGGAGTGCCAGATGCCGTGTGATGGTGTTGCAGTCCTGAACCGAGTCTCGCTCAAGCGGGAAGTCATCCAGAAGCTCCTGCAGAGCGACGACGCGCTCATGGCCATGAGGAACTGGCTGGTGAAGCAGGGTATCGAGGTGGGGGCGGCGACCAGCGAGTACGGCCGGATCTTGATCCAGATCTCCGGCACGGCTGCGTTCACCGCACAGACCCGCGCCCGCTTCCGCCAGGGCTACATCTCGATCAACAGCAATGGCAGCATCGAGGGTACGCCGTCGGAGGACCTGCTGCAGCGGTTCGGCGCCTTCGTCGAGCAGCTCTCGGGTTTCATGACCCAGGAAGCCGTGCGCAAGGCGGTCGCCAAGCGCTTCATGGTCGAGTCGTCGACACGCACCCAGGACGGGCGCGTCGTGATGAAGGTTCAGATCTGAAAGGGGCGAGACCATGAAGGCAGACATCGTGATCGACCAGAGCGGCAAGGTCACCTTCATCACCCGCGAGGGTACGTTCGATGGCGGCATTGAGCAGGTGCAGAAGGCGATGCGCGAGCTCGGCGTCGAGGGTCTGGAATTCGAGGTCAAGAACGCGAAGGACTTCGAACGCCACACCCACGGCCCCAAGGACGCGCACATCCTGCGCACAGATCACGAGCACCACTGAGGAGGGCAAAGGCATGCGCAAGATCCTCTCGCGCTGGCTTGGCCAGCCCAGTGAGCTGCCCGTGCTCCCTGAGACACGAACGCAGATGGAACCGCTCTCGGAGGAGGAGTTGAACCTCGGGTGTGGGCCCGAGGTCGGCATCGACATCCCCCTGGCGTGGCCCGTCGGCTTCGAGTCCCCGCTCGGTCCGCTCGCCATGACGCTACCGTCCGTGACGGACCTGATGCTGCCAGTACCGAGAATGCTGCCGGCAGTGCCGGAAGCGTTCTCGGTTGGCGGTTTCCACCTCTAAGACAGGGAGGCGAATCGTTTGACTTCGACAGCGAGAAAGGTCCCGGCGTGGCTGGAGGAGATGACGAAGAAGTACGTGGCTGGCGTGGCGCACATGTTCAGCCTGTACTTCAACGTCGGAGACTACGTGGAGGCCAACCACCTCCTGCGCGGCTACCTGGCCAACGTGATGTCCAAGATGTGGAATTGCGACATTGTCGCTTTCTACAACCGCACCGAAGGGATCACGTTCGTTGAGCCCAAGATGCGCACTGACTTCATCGCCCTGCTCGGGCTCAACGAGCAGGCGAACGAGGCGGCTGCATATCTTCCGCCCAGCGCCGTGCCGGGGGCTGACGACATCACGCTTCCGAAGGACCCGGTCAGCGCCCTCGCATACCTGGAGAAGGCTATGCAGCTTTCCGGAACGGGCGCAGACGACAAGCGGGTCGGCGTGATCCTGGACTACGTGGAGGCGATCGCGCCCGAAGGCGACTTCGGCGCGATGGGGCCAGAAGACCGGTCTGTTGTGGTGACACTGCAGAGGTGGGCCAAGGACTCGCGCATGATGAAGGCCGGAACGCCGATCATTTTGCTTTCGGCGAACCAGTCCGATATCCACGGCGCGATCCGCGCCTCCTCGTCACGCATCGCCTCCATCATGGTCCCGCTGCCCAACGAGGATGAGCGTCTTGGCTACATCCAGTGGCTCCTTGAGACCATGAAGGATATCGTGCTCGACCTGTCGCCACGCGAGTTCGCCCGGGCAACCGGCGGTCTCACGCTGACCCAGATCGAGGACGTTGTCCTCAACGCGGAGATCCTGGATCGTCCGGTCAGCTTCGACTTGGTGCGCGAAACGAAGAAGGAGATCTTCTCGACCGCGTTCCGCGACGTCCTGCAGGTCCTGGAGCCCCAGAAGGGCTTCGAGATCATTGGGGGTCTCGAACACGTGAAGACCTTCTTTCGGAACTCCGTCATCAAGCCGATCCGCGCCGGCAACAAGACGCGCGTCCCGATGGGCGTCCTCCTGCTGGGCGCGGCGGGCACAGGGAAGACCGCGGTCGCCGAATCCACCGCGTTCGAGTCCGGGATCAACTGCGTGGTGCTGAACCCCGCGAAGATCTACGACAAGTACGTTGGTGGTACCGAGCGCAACCTGGAGAAGGCCCTCAACGCGATTGACAGCCTGAAGCCGTGCATCGTCTTCGTGGACGAGATCGACCAGGCTGTGAAGCGTGGCGGAGGTGGCGACTCCGGCGTCTCGGACCGTGTCTTCAAGCGGCTCCTGGAGTTCATGTCGGACACCAGGCACCGCGGCGAAGTCGTCTTCCTGGCTGCCAGCAACCGCCCGGACCTGATCGATGCGGCACTCAAGCGCCCTGGCCGCTTTGACAAGAAGATCCCCTTCACCGTGCCGGACGACCCGGAGCGCGAGGCGATCTTCAAGGCGATGTTCATCAAGTACGGCCTCAAGGCCGACGTCGATGACTTCACCTACGTCGTCAAGGGGACCAGTGGCTACACCGGCGCCGAAATCGAGGCGATCACCCTGACCGCCTACGAAATCGCTCAGGACCGGGGATCCGACACCATCACCACGGAAGATCTGAATCAAGCTGTCGATGTGATCCGCCCGTCGACGTCGGACATCGAATACATGACGCTGCTCGCGATGCGCGAGGTGAACGACCTTCGCCTTGTGCCGCCGCAGTACCGTGAGTTCGTGACCAACAAGTCGACGCTGCAGGCGAGGCTCAAGGAGACGGAACCTGTGGAAACGGTCACACGTGGCAGGCGCTCCGTAGGCTGACAAGCTGAGCCGCGATGGGGCAGGGGTCTTAAACCTCTGCCCTTTTTCGGCGGAAAGACGAGGTGGGAACGGTGACAGTTGCGCAAGAGACCGCGACAGCGAGCACCAATCGGGCAGAACTCGCGCGCAAGCTCGGCATCGAGCCGGAGCAGATCAGCACCAGATCGCTGCAGTGGGGAAACCTGCTGCGCGACGGCGTGATCGTCCAGCTCTCGATCGGGCGCGTGCGCGGCCGGCGCAAGCTGGAGAAGGAGGACCTGGGACTCCAGGGCCTCACGGACGAGGAGTACGACCGGTTCTTCGCCGAGCACATCTCGCTCGGCGTGAAGAAGCTCCTTCCCTCAGACATCCTGATCGAGGGAGACACCATCGAGCGGGCGATCCGCAAGAACCTGGAGAAGGCCTCGTTCCGCAGCCTCTGGGGCTACTTCGTCCCGGTGACGGCTTGGCGCAAGTGGGTCGACAGCCACGAGAAGCTGAAGCAGCGCTACTACGATCTCCTCGCCAAGGAACTGGCAACGTACCAGGACATGGTCGATGAGGTCCGCGCGAGCTACCTCGTGGCGGCCAACGCCGCCTGGCGCCGTGCCGAGGAGGTCATCCGGAGTCAAGGCGTCAGCTACGACGAGTTCGTACAGAACTTCGTCGCGCGCATCGCCGGCCAGATTCCCTCCGAGGCCGAGATCGAGGAGTCCTTCTACGTGCGGGAGGCCTACTTCCGCATTCCGCTGCCGAGCGAGATCGCCGAAGAGGCCGCAAGGCTCGAAGCGACCCGCCAGCAGACCGAGCGTGACCAGATGCGCGACGCGATGGAGACCGAGATGATGCAGCGCATGATGTCGCAGAAGGAGTCCGCCTTGGACGGCTTCCTGACCGACGTCATGAAGCAGCTGCGCCAGCTGGCCTACGACACGTCCATCGAGCTCCTTGAGAGCATCAAGAAGAACGAAGGCCGTGTGGTTGCGCCCTCATTCAAGTCGCTGAAGTCCCTGATCGAACAGGTCAAGGACCTCAACTTCTACGGCGACGATGACCTGCAGGGCAAGATCGACCAGCTGAACGATCTCGTCAGCCTGCCGCGCGAGGTCCGCAGCAACAGCGAGATCCAGACGGTGCTCCAGGACATGGCAACCATCACGCGCCAGTTCCTGGTCTCCGCAGGGGTCGAGCTGCGCTCGGCGCGCAACGTGGGCATCTCCGACGTTCCGGACGCGTCCGAGGTCGAGACCGCCATCAGGCGGCAGACCAGGCAGCTCTCGCTCGAAGCCACCGACGACGACATGCTCCCCGCGGTCACGCGACGCAGCCGCGTCATCAACGACTAGACAGCGCAAGCCAGGCGAGGGGGGAGCAATCCTCCCTCGCTCTGCTATGAAAGGACGGATGGCACATGCCGAGGCACCTCCGCACACGGCTGCTTCAGCTCTGCAAGGATGAACCGGGCCTCCTGTGCTCGCCACCGGAGGATCAGGCGTCCAGCCACTACCTGCGGGTCAATGCTGGCCCGGGCGAGAACCTCGCGTTCCAGGTCGAAAGCCAGACCATCAGTATCTACGGCTCGATTCCGGGTGGGACACAGCGGATGCATCTTGTGCTGATCGCCCAAGACACCCTGAATCCTTCGCGGGATCTCCGGGCGAACATGAGCGAGTACGGCACCACGTTCTCCATCGGGGAGTGGCAAAACCCCCGGGAAGCCCTCACCGCGATGCATGCCCTGCGCGCGATGCTGAGCGGCTACGCCGAAGGTCAGCTGAGGCAAGCGCAATGAGCGCCACCGCCAAGGAACTGCTGCAGAAGGCAGCGGATGCCATCGCCGAGCAGGCTCCGGTTGTGTCGGAGGCCGACTTCGCGCAAGAGGTCGACCGGCAATGCGACGGTCTCGTCCAAAGCGGCGCCTTCGCAAATCCGGTGGACGGCATTGCGACACCACACTACGCCGTCCTGAACACCATCTACCTCGACCCGGACCTCTGTGAGGATCCGGCGATCCTGCCCCTCGCCAGGCGTCTAGCCGAGCGCGGTACGGGCGAGTTCGAGGCTCTGCGCGACGAGCGGTGGACCCTGGAGATGCGCATGCAGAAGGGCGAAGCGTACCTGCAGACCCCCGAAGGCAAGCAGAACCAGAAGGCCGCCAACGTCTACCAGCAGATCAAGGCCCGTCTCGGGCAGGTTGCTGGGGTGATGATCTGGATGGAGATCGCCCTGAAACTGCCGCGGGATGAGGCAGAAGCCGTTTGGGAGATCGGTAGGCCGCCAGAGCTGCAACCAGTGGATAACGCCACCAATGCAGTGGTCGACGAGCCGGCCCCCTTCGCTCTGCCGAAGGTCAGCGGCATCGCGAGTTGACGAGAGAGGGAGATTCGCCGAGAGGCGGTCTCCCTCTCCTTCTTTTGTGCTGGTCAGACGCCTGCATGATAAGTTATAATAAGAGCACATGAGATGATAGTTCGGACAAGTCGAGGTGAAGATGTGCTGCAATTGAGCGAAGAGATGAAGATCAAGATGAAGCACCTCAACGAGCACCTGCTTGCAACGCAGGCGGAGGCGCTGAACGTGGGACGCGAGGATCTGCGTGACATCCTGCGGGAAGGTATCGGTCCCTTCAGACCGACGCGCACGTTGACCAAGGAGGAGGTCGGCAGGAAGTTCCCTGGCGCCATCCTCGGCGTCGACGGTTCGAACAACGGCTACGGTGGCAGCTTCCCGCACGAGGTGGCAGTGCTGCAAGCGGCGGCGATCATGACCACGGGTGAGACCTACTTGAAGGCGGACGTCGTGGCGCCGTTGCTGCCGGAGGCGCGCGAGCGCGTCGAGGAGATCGCGCGGCACGACGGCCTGACGCACGAGCAGGCGATGGACCGTCTGGTCAAGATGACCGGCGCAGAACTGGAGATCCAGGTGGCCCTGTCAGCCCTGGAGGAGCAGACACCTGCGTTGGTGCTCCTCGACGGCGGTCTCTTGCGTTACCGGACGTTGGCGCCAAGCTGGGGGACACTCCGTGAGAAGGTGCTGCGGCGGAACATCCCGATCGCCGGAGTGATCGAGGAAATCGGCACACGCGAGATCGCAAGAAGCGTACGTCTGCCCGGCGCACTCGGCGAGCTCTACGACCGCGGCGTGCTCTACGGCCTCCTGGAACCCGGCGAAGCGCTCTGGCCGCTGCCCACCCTCCAGTGGAAGCAGGACATCTACACCGTGTTCGCCCGCCTGTCGCACGACCCACACCCGGTCGGCATCGACCTCTTGCGCGAGCAGGAAGCCAGATTCCAGGACATCGTGCAAATCATCTACACTCTGACACCATCGGGTGGCCGCGGCATCCCGCTCTGGCTGGACGTTGTGGACGAACGCACCAGGCTTTCGTCGGCGGCGGTCGAGCTGATTGTTGAGACATTCATCGACCCGGCCGTGCGCCAGAAGCTCTTGATCCCGAAGCGCGACCGGCGCGATTTCTGAGAGGAGGCGGGGCATGGACATCATGCAGGTCGTCGGTGCCACAACAGAGCGCGAGGTCTTCGTCGCCAGCAGGACACGGAAGTTCCGGATCAACGAGATCTTGGTCATCGAGGACCAGGACCTTGGCGGCCCACAGGCTGAGGTGGTGCACACGGAGTCCGTAAACCGCCTGGTACCGCTTTCGTCTGAGCGCAACTCGATCGTCGACGAGAAAGTCCTCGAAGGACTGAGGCAGGTCGGTTTCAACATCGACCAGGAGGAGATCAACGTCGCCAGGCTGCGACTGCTGGAAGGATGCCCGTACCCGATCAAGGTCGGCAGTGCCGTGCGCGTGCCGCAGTTCGCCGAGGTGGAGCGATACCTCGTACGCACCACGCCGCAGAACGGCCTGACGCTCGGTGTAATCGAGGGAACCGAGGAGGTTGCCGCGGGCATGCCGGAGAGCCTGCAAGGCATCGCGCCGCTGCTTGCAGGACAGGAGATCCTGCCGCAGAAGGGCGTGCCGATGATCCTCGACTTCAAGCAGATGGATCAGTACCCGCACATCGGGGTCTTCGGGGCACCCGGCAGCGGCAAGTCCGTGGCACTCAGGGTGCTGCTGGAAGGGTTGATGGAGAAGCGGGTGCCCGGCATCGTCGCAGACCCGCACTGGGAGATGTTGTTCGAGAGCGGGACACCCGGCTTGCCCGAACGCAACCGCACGGACTTCACCGGTCGCTACGAGGTCTACACAGCCGGAAAGGACGTCGGCATCGCTTTCTCGGACCTCACGGACTCAGATCTCACGAAACTGCTGCGCGCCGCCGGTGGTAGCCTCTCAGAGCCGATGGAGAACGCGGCCAAGACGCTGCACCAGGAGAAGGACACGCTCGCGGCCTTCAAGGAGCGGCTCAACCTGCTCGTCACGGCGATGGAGCAGGAGGTCACGATCCGACGCAAGCTGAACGCCGGCTACGATGACCTAGATGTGCAGGAACGCGAGAAGCTGGAGCGCATGGCGGACATCCTCGACACCTACAAGTCCTCCGTTGGTCATCTCGCGACGCTCAAGGGCCTGCAGTGGCGGCTCACGCGCCTGGAACGGGAAGGCCTCTTCTCGAAGGACGTCAAGAGCATCCTCGACGCGCTCAAGGCCCGCAAGCTCGTGGTGATCCGCGGCTCACTCTGGTTCCTCCAGGTCTTCGTTTCCTACGCCATCGGCAAGGCCTACGGGCTGCGTCGGGCCTACCGCGAGGAGGTCCAGAAGGGCGAGTACGGTGGCCGAGGCAAGACGGAGAAGTTCCCTCCCTTCGTCGTAGTGGCGGACGAAGCTCACGTCTTCGCACCGAAGAGCCTGGACGCCCCAGCTAAGTCCCTGATCCGGGAAATCGCGCAGGAGGGCCGCAAGTTCGGCGTCTTCCTCGTACTCGCCACGCAGCGACCGGCGCTCTTGGACGACACGACGACCGCCATGCTTTCGACGAAGATCATCATGCGCACAGTGCGCTCGATGGACATTTCGGCGATCAGGGAGGAGACGGACCTCGGTTCAGAGGAGACATCCCGCCTGCCGTACCTGGCGTCCGGCGACTGCTTCGTCTCGTCGGCCATTCTCGGTCGCACCTTCGCAGTACGCATCCGCGCCGCCAAGACCGTCAGTCCGTTCAGCCAGAATCCCTTCGACGAGCTCGACGCCGAGGAGCGTGAAGAGGACCGCCAGATCTGGCAAGCGCTCGAAAGCGTCCTGCCCGTGTCGGAGTCGAACCTCATGCAGGCCGCGCGCGACGTGGGCCAGAGGGTCGGTCGGCCAATCAGCAACCAGGATCTCCGCCGCCTGCTCGACACCTACACAGTGAATGGCAGGCTCACGGCCAGCGACACGATGCTCGGCATGGAATGGGCCTTTCCGGCGCAAAACGGTTAGGGATAGCGCTTGGCAAAAGCCAATCCGTAGAGCAGGACCACTCAGACGAGGACCACCACGGGACAGCCTGTGGTGGTCCTCGTCCACTTCGCTGGCCAGGGAGGTGCCAAGACAGACTCGGGCAGTTTGGACAGGCGGGAACCGTAGACAGCCTGCAGGCCGCGCGCTGGAGGACGCGTAGCAGCAGCGCACTTCGACAACGAAGGGAGAGGATCGGATGACAGCCAGGAGGCTGGTCATATGCGACCTGGACGAAACCCTGGTCGTGACCACGCACCACTTTCACAACGCCACCCAGGGGTTCGTGCGCGAGATGGTCGAGATGGGGTTCACGGGACACCAGGCGATCGCCGCGCTGCGGCACGAGGAAGCACGCACGCTGTCCCTCGCGGGGTACACGGAGCACTTTCTCAAGCGCGCGATGGGCGCTGCCTATCGCAGCCTGTGCAGGGAAGCGGGGCGCATGCCGCTGGCCATCGAGGAACGGATCGCCACCGAGCACGGCAATGGCGTCTACTGGCGCCCGTCGCAGCCCATCGATGGCGCCCGCGAGGCGATCGAGCAGCTCTTCGCGTCGGGATACCGCCTCGCGATCCTGACGAAGGGGCCTGAAGGTCCACAGAACCACAAGCTCGCCGTCATGGAACTGCGCAACTTCTTCGAGCGGGTGTTCTGCTTCCCTCACAAGGGGGTGCAGGAGTTCCGCCAGGTGCTCAAGGAAATGCGCAGCGCCCCCGAGAACGCGGTGATGATCGGCAACTCGATCGCCTCGGACATCAACCCCGCCACCGCCGCCGGCCTGCAGGCGATCCATGTGCCGTACGACGGCCTTGAGATTCCCTTCGAGCTGGCGCCCATCGCGCAGCCGGAAGCGGTCCAGACGGTATCCTCGATTGCCGAGGTGCCGGATGCGGTCGCCAGGGCGTTCGCCGCCGAACTGGAGGTCGTCTGATGTCGCGGGGCAGGCGCATCAATGCGCAAACCGCGGCAGCCACAGTCACCCAGGAGAGGCCAGCGATCATTCCGATCGATGACCAGGTGATCCGCCGCTCCCGGCGGGTGGAGCTCGCCGACACCCTGAAGGACGTCCTGCCGGAACGCAGGCCGCGCCTGCCGGCGGTGAAGGCGCCCCCCGAACCCGTCAAGGTGACCGTGCCATCGGATGCCACGGTGCAGATCGACCCTGAGGCCAACGACATCAAGAGCCTCTACGGCAGCATCGAGCGACTGCTCGGCACCTGCTCCATGCCGGAGGAGGCTGCAGGCAAGAGCAAGCAGCTCTGGGTTATCCCGTCGCTGCCGACGGACAGGTCGCCCAGCCTCGATAAGCTCGTCAAGGCCGCCGGCAATTCCTCCAAGCAGCGGCGGGCGAAGAAGTCGAAGGCGGAACAAGAGAAAGCACCGCCGCCAGCGCAACCTGTGTGCGAGGGCCTCTTCGACGCAGAGATGTAAACCCAAGGGGGGAGTCCGGCCTTGCCGGGCCCCCCCTCTTTATATTCTACAACGAAGTTGGCTATAATAAGCATACAGAACCTAGAGAGGAGGGTGGCAGGTGGCGCAGCTGACACGTGTGCAAGAGGAACTCTTTGCCGACATCGTGGCAATGAGCAGCGAAAACATGCTGCAGCAGATCCGCATCGGCCCGATCACGCCGCAGAACATGACCGAGGATGAACTCGTGGAGCTCGTGTACCTGGTGCGCACGATCAAATGGCGCCACCGCACCCCGCCCTGCAAGATCAGCGTGGCGGATGACGGCCGCGTCCTGCGCGTGGAGTTCGACTACCATCCAGCCACAATTGAGATGATGCGCGGTCTGCAGCGCAAGCGCTGGTCGCCGGAGAATGGCTGCTGGGAAGTGCACATCTCGGAGTATCCGGCCTTGCGGCAGATCTTCAAGGCCTGGACGGAGCCTGCGGCGACGCGCGCCTACGCGAGCTATGTTGCGCGCTACCGTGAGCCGGAACTGAGCATCACCGCGACGGAAGCCACACTGGAAGGAATGCGGCTGCCCCTCGACGAGATCGAGGAGGTCACATCCTTCGAACAGGAGTACTGGGAGGATCGTAAGCGCAAGGTCTACCAGCGCCGGCTGTTCGACCGGGTCACGGGCAAGATGCCGATCGGCCTTCTGCCGCGGGTGTTGCGGGCACTGCAAGCGACGCGCACCCAGGTCAAGGTGGCCGATGAGCGCATGGACGGCACGCAGTCGCTGCAGGACGTGGCCCTGACCGCCACGATGCGCAACTACCAGTCCTACGCCATCGACAAGGCGCTCGAAGCGAAGAGCGGCATGATCAAGGTGGCGACCGGAGGCGGCAAGACCGTGATCATGGCAGGCATCATCGACCGCCTGCGTCGCCCGACGCTCTGCCTCGTGCATCGCAAGACGCTGCTGACACAGACCATCAAGTCTTTCGAACGCGACCTCGGCATCGAGGTCGGACAGATCGGCGACGGCGTGATCGACGTGCGTCCGGTGACGGTCGCCACTGTGCAGACGGTCGTACGGGCACTGGGCGAAGAGGTCGAGCTGGTCGACGAGGATGACGGCCTCGACTACAGTGACGATACCGATGTCACAGGCAAGGAAGAGATGATCCGCACCGCGCTGCGCGATGCGGAGCTCCTTCTGGTGGACGAAAGTCACCGTCTGGCGGCGGAGACTTACTTCAAGGTGGCAATGAACTGCCAGGCCCGCTACCGCTTCGGCCTCTCGGCGACGCCGAAGCGCGCGGACGGCAAAGACCTGATGATCGAAGCGGCACTCGGCGGGCGACTTGTCAACATTTCGGCATCGTACTTGATCCAACGTGGATGGCTGGTCAAGCCGGACATCTACATGGTGGATCTCGGCAACGAGATGGATGTCGGCAACGCGCTCTCGAACCTGTCCTATCCCGCGGTCTACAGCCAGCGCATCATCCAAAACGAGCGGCGCAACGCCTTCATCGCGGGAAAGGCGCAGGAGATTGCCGCCGACGGGCGCACGGTGCTGATCCTGATCCAGAAGCTGCGCCATGGCGAGATCCTGCAGGAGATGCTCCCCGAAGCCGTATTTCTGCGCGGCAAGGATGACTCGGGCACGCGCGAGGATGTGCTCGGTCGCTTCATCGCAAAGGATTTGAAGATCCTGATTGCCTCCACCATCCTGGACGAGGGGGTGGACATCCCGACCCTTGGCGCGATGATCAACGGTGGCGGCGGCAAATCCGAGACCACGGCGCTGCAACGCGTCGGCCGCACCCTACGGCTGGCGCCCGGCAAGTCGGGTGCGGAGATCTACGACTTCATCGACCGTGCCAAGTATCTGTTCGACCACTCCATGGCCCGCAAGGCAATCTACGAGTCGGAAAAGGAATTCGTAGTGCACACGGTGCCGTTTGCAGCTTAGGGAATCCGGGGCCGACAGCCAAAAGGGACAGCGTAGGGCTATCAGCGACAGAACGGTGCACGCCGAACTGCCGTTGACGGCCCGATCTTTTGGGCCGCCGGCTGCAAGCCGAGCGCGCAGCCCAAAGACAGACAGAGGAGGGGAACGCATGGGTATGGAGGACCTGGGGGCCTTCGACAGCACCGGCAACGCGCCTCCGCACAACGTCGATGCGGAGAAGGCGGTCCTTGGCAGCATGATCATCGAGCGGGAGGCCCTCGAAGCGCTGCGCAGCCGCTTGCGGGTCGAGGACTTCTACTTCGAGAGGCACCAGATCATCTTTCGGGCCATCCTTTGGCTGGTGGACCGCGGAGATCCGGTAGACTTCATCACGCTGTCGAATCGCCTGGAACAGGAGGGTACGCTCGCCAAGGCAGGTGGGGTCGCCGCGCTGACGGACCTGGGGATGGTGTTGCCGACGGCAGCACACGCCGAACACTACGCGGACATCGTCAAGGACCTCGCGTTGCGGCGCAACCTGCGCAAGGCCGGTATCTCCATCGCCAAGGTGGCGAGCGAGGCGGACACGGCCGAGGAAGCCATCCAGCAGGCAACGGCGAAGCTGGAGGACGTTGAGCACGGCATGGACCCGGACGGAGGGGTGTCGCTTGCAGACACACTCCAAAGGCTGTGGCTCAAGTCCGAGGCGAACGACGACAAGAACGGCATCACCGGGCTCGACACCGGCTTCAAGTCGCTCAACTACTACCTCGGCGGTCTGCAGCCGACGGACCTCGTGATCATCGCCGCCCGTCCCGCCATGGGCAAAACTGCTTTCGCTCTGACGCTCGGCAAGAACGTCGCCCAAAGCGGAAAGCGGGTGGAGATCATCACCCAGGAGATGAGCGACATCCAGCTCGCCTCGCGCCTACTGGCCCTGGAATCGGGAGTCCCGGTCGAACGGTTCAACCGGGGTGGCCTGACCGAGGCGGACTGGAAAGCTATGGTGGCGGCCTCGCCGCAACTCGCCAACCTCGACATCATCATCGACGAGCAAGCCAAGACCCCCGCAGCAATCCGGCGCTCGTGCTGGAAGTACCGGCCCGACGTCCTGATCATCGACTACCTCCAGCTCTTGGAGGCGAACCGCAAGGACAACCGGCAGAACGAGAACCGCCAGCAGGAAATCTCCCAGATCAGCCGCCAGCTCAAGGCGCTGGCCAAGGAGTTCCGCATCCCGGTGATCGCACTGTCACAGCTGTCGCGCGAAGTCGAGAAGCGCCAGGACAAGCGGCCGATGCTCTCAGACCTCAGGGAGAGCGGTGCGATCGAGCAGGACGCGGACATTGTCGCCTTCCTCTACCGGGATGAGTACTACAACCCGGAAACAGAGACGCCTGGCATCGCGGAGTTCATTCTCGCGAAGCACCGTCAGGGCGCGGTCGGCATGGTCCCGTTCCGCTTCATCAAGGAGCTCACCAGATTTGAGGAGCTGTCCTTCACACCACCGCAGCAGCGCCCGTGATCCTCTGTCGAAGCAGGATAGGGAAGTCGAGGGCGGCGTAACGCCGTCCTCGACTTCTGCTACGCCAAAAGCTCGATTTGGTTGACGTCTGAAATTGACTTCGTTATGATAATCACAATCAAAGGGGGCGCTCACACATGGGGACCTCTCCCGAGCAAAACGGGTCGACTGGCGGCAACGCGTGGCGGAAACCACCAGCCGGCCTAGTCGTAGGCGCAGTGGTTGGCTTTGCCCTCGCCGGCTTCGTTGGCTTTGGACTCGGAACGTCGGCGCGAAACGCGCAGTACTTTGAGGCGTTAGCACACCAGCCGCTGCAGGTGACGAACGCGACGCGCGGCTTTCTCAAGCCGATCTCGCCGAACCAGCCCTGGACCAATCTCTCGTGGCCGAGCACGTTTACGCTAAGCTCGGTGAGCGTGCAGGCGGACGCAAACGGCAATCCCATCTTCTATCTCATGGGGCAGAACAAAGGCACCCCAGTGGTGGTAGCCTACAACACCCAAGGCCAGCTCGTCGGTACCTGGCGAGTGATCGACCCATCGCTCCTGCAGACGGCACCCAAGCCGACAACCCCCAAGCAGTCCGGATCCCAGCCGACCAACCCCTGAGAGAACCGAGGCGACAGCGTTGCCGCGCAAGGGCGGGACAGTCAGGCGCTACTTCACGCAGATCAGTACATATGCGGCGTTCGGCGCCGTACCGCTCATCGTGCTCCTGGGCTGGATTCTCCTCTGGCAGGAGAACTGGAATGCTCTGCGGGGCATGCCAAAACAGCCGGCGGGGAACCTGACTACCTCCTTCATCCTTCTGAGTCTGCTGAGCATCCTGGTGGTGGCGGCGTGGGCCATCGGCAACGCAGTCCGCACGCGACAGGACAACGAACTCAAGGACAAGGCTAGGCGTCTGCGGGAAACGGTTCAGCAGCTGAGCCGACTGCACGAGATGGGGCAGCGCATCACGCGGGCCAGAACACCGGAAGCCATCTTTCACATTGTGACCCAAATGCTCGGTGCCAGCGGGGTCAGTGCGATCAACCTGCAACTCTGGTTCGACGGCGACATCCATTCAGCCAAGATGTTCGCGGAGGAGACGCGCACCTTCGAGCTCAACAAGGAGCGCGTCCTTATGGTGGTGCGAGGCAGAGATCCTCTGATCGAAGAGAGCGACGGGGAATTTGTCGTCTATCTGCCCTTGATCAGCTATGGAGGGCTGATCGGCGTACTCGTGCTGCGCACCGAGGAGAATCCGGAGTCCGACATCCCTTTCCTGAAGTCGGTGGCCGACCAACTCGCTATCGCAATCAGCACAGCATATTCGCAAGAGGAGAGTACGAACCAGGCGCAGCTGACCCGGGCCCTGCTGACGGTCTCGGAAAATGCTCAGAAGGACGAGATCGGCGGCGAAATAGTCGAGCAGGCGGTGGCCAAGTTGGTGAAGGGGACTGGAACGGCCCGCGCGACGCTCTATGAACGCAGCGAAGCAGGAGATCTGCACCGGCGCTTCACGATCTCGCGCGACCTGACGCGTTGGCGCCGGCTTGCCGGTACACCGCTGGATCAAGCACAGGATGGACTATGGTACATCGACATCCAGCTGCAGAAAGGAACAGATGTGGGCTTCCTGCGCTGTGAGGTCGAGCCGGACGTCCAAGACGCCTGGCTGAAGCACGGTCTGCCGACGATGCAAAGCGCGGCGCGGATCTTCGGTATGGCGATTCAGAACCAGCGTCTGCATCGCGAACTCGTGAAACAGGCGTCCACGGACCCGCACACCGGCCTGTGGAACCGCTACGGTTTTGAGCCGCAACTTGCGCAGCAGGTCAAGGAATCCTCGCGCTACGACGGCAAGCTCTCTATCCTGATTGTCGATCTCGACGGTTTCAAAGACGTCAATGACCGGTACGGCCACCTGGTCGGCGATCAGGCCCTGCTGCTGATTCGGGACGTCTTCCTGCGCACGCTGCGCAGCGGTGACATCCCCTGCCGCTGGGGCGGCGACGAGTTCATCCTGGCGCTGCCGCGCACGGACAAGGAGCAGGCCCTGCGCGTGGCCGAGCGACTGATCACGCAGGTGCGACAAGCAGACCTGCGCGACGAGGAGTCGGGAGAACGCATCGCGCTGTCGGTATCGATCGGCGGCGCCTCACTCGTCGGCATGCCGTACTCCCTCGACCAGTTCCTGCGCCGCGCGGACCGTGCGTTGTACGCAGCGAAGGAACAAGGCCGGGACCGCATCGCCTGGGATGATGAAACTTTAGGACTGTTGCACCTGGATGGCGAATTGAGAGGGTAGCATCCCGGAAAGGGGTGGTATCCACGATTGCCCGATGGGATCATCTGCACGACATTCTAGGACATCAGGCAGACACGGACCGGTGCACTTCTCAAGACAGAGAGGAGATGCACCGGTTTGGCGTTCCAGAGCAAGTGGCGTCCCTGATTGCACGCTACAGCGAACACGACCTGGAAACAGCCTTGGCGAAAGCGTGGGCCGCCGGCGGCGACAAGAGCCCGGTGGATTTGCACCGCGCGCTGGAGGCCGGAGACAAGACGCTGTTTCGCGCTCTGCGCGCGCGCTATGGCGAGATCGGCGCGGCCTGGGCCAAGGCCGCGGGCGACCTGCCAGAGCCGCTGGCCGAAGGCGACCTGACAGGCATCTGGCGCCAGATCTCGCTCTGGCAGTCAGCCGTACCTGGGGTCAGCGCGCACACGCTCCAGATCCTAGACCCGTGGCTTCACGCGTATGCGGTACGCCTCTGCGGCAGTTGGCGTCGTGCCAACGAGGAACTGCTGCAGGCCATGAACCAAAGCGGTACCTTGCCGGTACTGGCCGACTTGCGCGCGTTGCGGGCGCAGGGAGTGCCGCTGTGCGCTCGCGCGGTGCAGGCGGCTGCGCCGGATCTCTATCAGCGTGTGCGTTCGTTGACGCATCGTTTTGCCATGCTGGTACGCAGCATGGGGCTGAACCCGGAAGATGAAGAGCGCCGCTGGCTTGTCGACGTGATTCGGAAGTTCCATGCAGCAGGGGTTGCGCTGAACCATGGTGCGATCCAGCAGGACCTGGAGCATCGCTGGATATACGCAAAGGCCTATCAACTGTTCGGCAGCTGGCAGGGCCTGCTCGACGCTGCGAACCTCGACTACACAGCAGTGCGCAAAACGACTCGCTGGACACAGGACCGCGTCATCGCAGAAGTACGCAAGGCTGCAGGACGCGGGGAGAGCCTGAACCGCACCATGGTGACGCGCAGCCATCCAAACCTCGTCTACGGCGCCATCGGCTGTTTCGGCAGCTGGGACGGGGCCCTGCGCGCCGCTGGCTTGAACCCGGAGGAGATCCGCCTAACGAAGCCGAGCGGCTACTGGACCGTAGACCGCATCGTTGAAGCCATCCATCAGCGCGCCAGCAACGGCGGGGCGTTGCATGCGAGCAGCTGCAAGATGGAAGACCGCTCCCTCTACACCTCGGCGGTCCGCACGTGCGGCTCGTGGGACGCCGCGCTCAAAGCCGCTGGCAAGGACCCGGATCGCATTCGGCGCAAGAAGAGGGGCGAACACTGGACGGACGATCGCGTACTTGCGAGCATCCGGGAGCGAATGGTGCGTGGAGAATCCCTCGGCCACCTGGCGGTGCATCGCAGCGACAGGGCCATGCTCAACGCTGCGACGCGGCTGTTCGGGTCATGGGGTGCTGCGGTCACGGCAGCTGGTGTCGACTACGTCGGCGTATGCCACAAGAAGCCACGCGGCTACTGGACCCCGGAACGGATCGTCGGCATGATCCGCGAACGTGCAGACGCCGGGTTGCCGCTGACGATCGCAGTGATGGAGCGCGAAGAACGTCCGCTACTTTCCGCCGCGATCCGGCGGTTTGGCTCGTGGCGGCTGGCGGTCGAGGAAGCGGGCGCCAACGCTGTGGCCAGCCGATCGTAGAGATCGGGGCCAGGGTGACAAAACCCGTGGCTGACGCATATAATAGGACCGAAAGGGTGATTCGGCTACGACAGCAGCCGGACGCTCTTTCGTTTTGTCGGACGTGTGCCGTGCCGTGACAAAAGACTGGACTTGGCCGATCAAGACAGTCTGAGGCATCTGGGACAGTCGTCCTCGGATACCACACGGGCAGGACACAGACGAGAGGGCACTCACGCCCCGAGCGCTGCTCGCGCACAACCTAGAGCGGTCCCGAAGACTTAAGGGAGGCGATAGCTCGTGACAAGCCGGGGGTGGCAGATGGACCCGATTCGCTGCGGATCTTCCGTAGCAGCCGGTCTCACCCACACCCTAGGGGCACGAAGCACCGCAATCCGAAGCCGGGGCCAAACGGCGTGACCCGCAGACACTACCCAGACAGCGCACCGCGGCGAACGCAGGGCGCACCACGCAGACGGCCCCCGAGACGCGTAGCGTAGCAAAGGCCGAGGCGAGGGTGGCTACACGAGGCGGAATACCACGTGACAACGTTCGCTCGGAGCGGAAGAACTTCTATCCGAGGCTGAGGGGGGAAGACACCCCCGGAATCACTGGGCCAGAAGTCGACCTCGACTTCTGGCCCAGGCCCTTGCTGCGGTTTGTTAGAGGGTGAGCTATAATAGTGGGGACAGGTTTCGCGTGCGAGGTGTAGGCATGCTGGACAACCAGGCGATCCTCGGGCCGGCCGGCGTGCTGGCTACAGCATTCGAGGGATACGAGTGGCGGCCACAGCAACTGAAGATGGCCGATCTGATCACGCAGGCCCTGGAGTCGGGTCAACACGCCGCGATCGAGGCGGGCACCGGGACAGGGAAGTCGTTCGCGTACTTGGCGCCGACCATCCTCTGGGCGGTTGCGAACAAGAAACGCGTCGTGGTGAGCACGCGTACGAAGGCACTGCAGGAGCAGCTAGTGCGCAAGGACGTGCCGATGCTGCAGCAGGCCCTCGCCCTGGTCGCCCCCTTCAAGGCGGAAGTGGTGAAGGGGCGGGGGAATTACGTCTGCAAGAGAAAGGTCGAGAGTGCGGGCAACCGAGAGAACGATCTTTTCCAAGACCGTACAGAAGTTGACATGTGGCAGGCCTTCCGTGCCTGGTACCTGGACAAGAACAACGTGGAGCGTGGTGAGCGCGACGAGATGCCGTTCCAGGTAACGGACGACTTCTGGGGCCTTTTGGCCTCCGACGCGGACGACTGCACCAAGAAGGATTGTCCCTTCTTCAAGCAGTGCCACTTCTACATGGCGCGGGAACGGCAGATGGGGGCACACATCCTGATTGCCAACCATGCTCTCTTCTTTGCTGACATCCTGGTGCGCATGGAGAGCGACAACGAAGCGGCGGTACTGGCCGACTACGACGCCGTGGTGCTTGATGAGGCGCACACCGTGGAAGACGTGGCGACGGATTTTTTCTCCACGAAAGTATCACACGGGCGGGTAACGGCTCTGGCGCGGAACATCCGGCGCGCCTTCAAAGAAGGTGGGACGGCCGGCTTTCGGAACAACGAGGCACTGTACGAGGTCGAACAGGCACTCGGCAGCCTGGTGAAGACCAGCGAGGGGTTCTTCGGAGAGCTCGGCAAGCGGCCGACCGGGCCAATCACGGGTGCGATCGAGGAGCCGCTGACCAAGGAGATCGCAATGCTAGAGGAGCGTATCGCCTTCTGGCTCGACACGGCAGACACCGAAGAGGGGCGGGTCGCACTGGGTGCACTGCTGAGGCAGGTATCCCGGCTAGGCAGCGAGACAGTTGCCGTCACCTGTGGAGACCTGCAGGAAAACACGGTTTACTGGGTCGAGACGACGTCTAAGGGCTTCGGTGTGCTGAACATGGCGCCAATCTCCCTGGAAGAAACCCTGCGTAAGGAGATCTTCGAGAAGATCGACACCGTCGTATTGACCTCAGCAACCCTCTCTTCCAAGCTGCTGCACCGCATCGGCCTGGCCAAGTTCCTCGCGCTCAAGGCGGAGTCCCCTTTCGACTTTCCCAGGCAAGCGCTCCTGTACGTGCCAGCCGAAGGGATTGGCTTTCATGATCGTTCATTCGACGAGTTCGTGCGCGGGCAGGCGCTGAGCCTGCTCACAGCATCTCAGGGACGCGCCCTCATGCTCTTTACGAGCTACAAGAGCATGAAGCAGACTTTCGACGCCCTGGCGCCGGATCTCCAGGCCCAAGGGATCGAGCCGGCGATGCAGGGACAGCGGCCCAGCCCGGAACTCGTCGCATGGCTCAAGGAAGGTGGGCGGCGGGTGCTGTTCGCCGTATCGAGCTTCTGGGAGGGGGTCGACATCCCAGGGGATGCCCTGAGCCTTGTCGTGCTCACGAAGCTGCCGTTCGACGTGCCCACACATCCAGTGGCTCAGGCGCGGCACAAGGCGCTCGAACGCGCCGGACGCAGCCCGTTCAACGACCTCTCGTTGCCGCAAGCCGTGATGCGTCTGAAGCAAGGGTTCGGTCGACTGATCCGCACGCAGCGGGACCGCGGGGTGGTGGCGATCCTCGACGGTCGCATCGCCACGAAGACCTACGGGAAAGAGTTCCTGCGCTATCTGCCGCCGGCCAGACGCACGGGGTCGATCGAGGACGTGCGTGCGTTCTTCCGACAGGCATCAGACCAGCGCGACGCGCAAGGGCCCTGAGGGTGGGTCAGTCCGCCGTGGGCTGCAGCGTCAACGGTTACTAATGCCCTAACAATCTGCTATAATAGGTGCAACAGGGACGTGGAAGGGGGCCGGCGCATGCGAATCGTATTCCACACAGACACCCATTTTCGCGGCACAGCGCCGGAGAACCGCACAGACGACTTCTTCGCGACGCAGTTGCGCAAGCTCGACGAGGTACTAGAGATTGCCCAGGAGGAGGGCGCGAGCGCCATCCTGCACGGCGGCGACCTCTTCGATCGGCCGGATACAGCGCACTCGGTGGTGGCCGAGGTGTTTCGGCGCTATGCGGCAAGTACGATCCCTACCTACATCGTGCAGGGCAACCACGACGAGTACGGCATGAACCCGGAGACGGTGCAGCGGGCGATGTTTGGTCTCGGCACGGCATCGGGCCTCTTCCGTCAACTGTCGGAACGCCCGGTCTTTCTGCGCGAGGGCGGCTTCGCGGTGCAGCTAACGGGTTCGCCCTACCGAGCCGACATCGATACTGAAACACCGCGCGAAGGCTATATTCTGCGGCGCAAGAACGCCGACATCGCGATCCACGTGGTGCACGGCATGTTTCTCTTGAAGCCGTTCATGCCGATCGCGCACACCCTGCCGGACCAGGTGGTGGAGGAGACGTTCGCCGACTTGACGCTGACGGGACACGAGCACGTCGGTTTCCGTCCGCAGACCTACGACGGCAAGACCATTGCAAACCCCGGTGCCCTGGTGCGCACGAACATTCACCGCAACGAGATCGCCCGCATGCCGCAGGTGGCCATCGTGGAGATCGACGGCAGCGGGATGCACGTGCGCTATCGCAAGCTGAAGAGCGCCCGTCCGGGCGAGGAAGTGATGGACCGCAGCCTGGTCGAGGAGACGGTGTTCCGCCACCAGCGTCTGCAGGAGTTTGCGGCGGCGGTCGCTGCTAGCGGCGAGAGCAACCTCCTGACGATCGAAGAGATGCTGAACCGCGTCGCCACCGACGAGAGCCTGTCGAGCCCCGTACGCGACGAAACCATGCGCCGCATCGCAACTGCGCAAGAACAGGTCGGAACGGAGGGAGTGGCTTAACATGGCGCGGAACGCGCGTCCGATCCGACAGATCAGGCGGCTGCACATCGAAAACTTCCAATCGCACAAGAACCTGACCCTGGACTTCTCGGACGGCCTCAACGTCATCGTGGGCCCTTCGGATTCTGGCAAGACGGCCGTGATCCGCGCCCTGCGCTGGTGCCTCTTCAACGAACCGCGCGGCGTGGACTTCATCCGCATGGGCGAGTCCGCGGCCAGTGTCGAGGTGACCTTCGACGACGACATGATGCTGCGACGGGAGCGCTCGAACAAGGTGAACCGCTACGTCCTGCGCTTGCCGGACGGCGAAGAGCAGACCTACGATCGCTTCGGCAACGACGTGCCACCCGAGATCCTGGCGGCGCACGGTATCCGCGCGATCGAGGTAGACCCCGAACGTAGCGAGGTGCTGAACATCGCCTCGCAGCTGGAGGGACCCTTCCTGCTCTCGGCGCCGGGGCCGACCAAGGCAAGGGCTATCGGCAAGATCTCTGGCGTTCACGTCCTGGACACGGCGCTCAGGAACACGCTGCGCGACCTGGGAAACGCGCAGGCCGCGATCGCTCCGCAAGAAGCGACCATCGCCGAGATCGCGCTCACCATCGAGGGACTTGGTGACCTGGAAGCTGAGGAAAAGGAGCTTGCCAGGGCCGAGGCCGAGATGCAGCGCATCGACGAGCTCCTTGTACGCCGCGAGGTTCTTGCCTCACTGCAGAACCGGCTGCGCGAAGTCCACCGCAACCAGGCGGAGGCGAAGGCAACCATAGCTCGCCTGGGGCAGCTTGATCACGCCGCGGAAATCGCTGCGGAAGCGCGGGCAGGCCACATGCGCCAGAAGGCACTGGAGCGGTGTGCGCAGCGGCGGGACAGTATTGCGGTGGGCCGGGCGGCGGCATCGGAGACGCTGCGACGCACCTTCAACCTCGCCGAGGCCGAAAACGCCCTTGCGGCGGCGAAGGCGGCGTCGACACGCCTCGGTGCGTTGCATCGGCTCACGCGCGGGCTACTAGACGTGCGATCGGGGCGCTCGGCCGTGGCGCGGCAGATGGCGCGGCTGGCGGGAATGCCGGAGGCGGAAGCCGTGCTGTCACGCATCCGGGATGAGCACCAGCGCTGGCAGGTCCTGCAAACAACAGCCAGTGGTCTGCGAGGCGTCCACCAGGGGCAGACGACGACCAAAAGGCGGCTGCAGCAGGTCGCAGAACTCGCGTCGGCCGAGGCAACGCTCGCGCGTGCGCGCTCGGACGTTGAGAGGGTTCAGAAGCTCACAGGCATGCGGGACGATCTGGCAAAGGTGCGCGCCCGCATGGCGAAGGGCCGAGCCTACATCACAGAGATCGAGCAGCGGATCCGCGACCAGAGCCATAGCTACGCGCAGACCCTGAAGCAGCTTGGCAAGTGCCCGACCTGCTTCTCGGACATCGACGCCGCAACAGTGGAGGCCATTGCGGCCGGCCACACGCACTAAGGAGGGGATCACGATGCCGGAGGTCACCGTCGAACAGTTGAAGCAGATGCAGGACCGGGTCGAGAAGGCGCGCCAGGATAAGTACCGCGCCGAGGCGCAGATGGAGACGCTCGCCCAGCAGGAGCAGGAGTACCTGCAGCAGTGTCGCGATCTCGGCGTGGAGCCGGACGCCATCGACGGCGAGATCGCGCGCATTGGCGAGGAGATCGCCTCCGCCATGGCACTGTTCGACCAGCTGCTGCCCGAGGAGCGACTGGCGGCCACGGCGCCATGAACGCAGAGGACCTACTCCGGGAACTCCTGGGCGCGTGTAACGGGTTACTGGAGATCGCCGAGCACGCCCTTCCCGAACCGCAACGCCAAGGCGATGAGCGCCTTAGCCGTGCCCTAAAGGCGAGAGCCGCGGCGGCCGATTACCTCAAGCTGCGGCCGCTCCTGTCCGGCACCGGCAAGATCCGGCGCGTCCGATATGCTGAGGTGTCCTGTGCTACTTGCAGCCAGACACTGGACCTCTGGTCGGGCGAAACCACGCAACTCATGGCGATGGAAGCGCGCAACGCAGGCTGGTCGTGGTCCAAGAAGACCGGATGGCTGTGCCCGGGCTGCACGCATCACCGTAGCAAGGAGGTGCCGCCACAACAATGAACGACATCGCAGACATCAGGCGTGCGCTGCGCGAAGCCCGGAACGACCTGAGCCGTCGCCAAGGCCGCCGTGAGGCCCTGCGCGGGAACTTGGCTGTCGCCGAGGCTGGCCTTCAGCAGGCCAGGGAGCAGATAAAGCTGCTCGACGAAGTCGCCGTGGTCCTGAAGAACCTCTCGGGTTTCGCGCGCGACCAGGCGCGCGACCAGGTGGAACGTACGGTGACGGCGGCCCTGCGCGCGGTGTTTTCGGAGGACTACAGCTTCCGGATCGCGCTCAAGGAGGTCGGCCAGAGAGTAGAGGCCGAGTTCTACGTCGCCTCGCGCTACGGCGCCGCCCAGCGCCTGGAGACCAAGCCGGAGGACGCTCGCGGCGGCGGCGTGGTGGACGTCGTGTCGCTCGCGTTGCGCGTGGCGATGCTCCTGAGTCACCAACCCAGGGTAGAGGGGCCTCTGGTGTTGGACGAGCCGACGAAGCACGTCTCGCGCGAATTCTCGCCCAACGTCACTGAGTTTCTGCGCAGCATCACGCCACGCTCAGGCACGGCACTCGCCACTCGCGCCGGCCGGCAGGTCATCCTGGTAACCCACGACGCCTACCTTGGAGAGTCCGCCGACACCGTCTACGAAATCGAGCGCGTCGGGGACGAGACGCGAGTCAAAGTCCTGAAGACTGCATCCTGAACACAAGGGGACCCCGAGGCAACGGCCAAGAGGTCCCTTGTTCACGCCGCAGCCCATGTGTTATTAGGTACTCAGTCATAAGAAACCAGACAACTCCGGGAGGCGACCCATGCCAAAGCGGGCGGCCGCGACAGCGGCCGAGAACGAGTACAACGCGAGTCAGATCCAAGTACTCAAGGGTCTGGAGGGCGTGCGTCACCGTCCATCCATGTATGTCGGCAGCACGGACTCGCGCGGCCTGCATCACCTTGTGCACGAGCTCGTCGACAACGCCGTTGATGAGGCAATGGGTGGGTTCTGTAAGCGCATCACCGTACAGATCAACGCGGATGGCAGTTGCACCGTGGATGACGACGGGCGAGGCATTCCGGTAGACATGCATCCCACCGAACACCGGCCAGCGGTCGAGGTGATCTTCACTTACCTGCACGCCGGCGGCAAGTTCGGGCACAACGTCTACAAGGTATCCGGTGGCCTGCATGGCGTGGGCGCCGCAGTCGTCAACGCCCTCTCGAAGTGGCTGGAAGTCGAAGTGCGCCGTGGCGGCAAAGCCTACCGCCAGCGTTACGAGGCAGGCGGCACCAAAGTGTCGGCCTTGAAGAAGGTGGCTGGCAGGGGGCAGAAGACTGGGACAACGGTCCGCTTTCTGCCCGACCCAAGTATCTTCGAAGAGACGAGCTTCGAGTGGGAGCCGCTGGCGGCCCGCCTACACGAGATTGCCTACCTGAACCCTGGTTTGCAACTCGATCTCGTGGACGAGCGCACCGACCGCAAGGAGCGCTTCGTGGAGCAGGGTGGCATCGCCGCCATGGTCAAGGACATGAACCAGGGTAGGGAGACTCTGCACCGCACTCCGTTGTTCGTAGAGGGGGAGAAGGACGGCTACCGGGTCGCCGCGGCGATCCAGTATCACGACGGCTACTCCGATAAGATCCAGGGCTATGTCAACTCGATCGACACGCGCGAGGGCGGCACGCACGAGGCAGGTCTGCGCTCCGCGATCACATCGGCGATCAATGAGGTCGCGCGCAAGAACGGTATCCTCAAGGACAAGGACGCAAATCTGGCTGGCGATGACGTGCGCGAGGGCCAGATCGCGGTGATCAGCCTGAGCGTGCCGGAACCGCAGTTCGAGGGCCAGACCAAGACGAAGCTGGGCAACTCCGAAGCCAAACCGATCGTGGAGTCGATCGTCTACCAGGGCCTTGTGGAAACCTTGGGGCAGAACCTCGCCCTGACACGCAAACTCGTCAGCAAGGCCCAGGAGGCCAGTCGGGCCCGCAGTGCAGCCAAGAAGGCACGCGACCTCACGCGCAGACGCAGCGGCATCGATGGCCTCGCGCAGAAGCTCGCCCACTGTACCTTGCGCGAGCCGAAAGAGACCGAACTGTTCATCGTCGAGGGTGATTCCGCCGGCGGCTCCGCGAAGCAGGGCCGAGACCGCCGCACCCAAGCCGTGTTGCCGCTGCGCGGCAAGATTCTCAATGTTGAGAAGGCGCGGCTCGACAAGGCGCTCGAAGACGAGGGCGTCGGCGCCATCATCCAGGCGCTCGGTGCCGGTGTGGGGGATGACTGCGACCTTGAAAAGCTGCGCTACCACAAGGTGATTGTGATGGCGGACGGGGACTCCGATGGCCTGCACATCCGCACACTCATCCTGACGCTGTTCTACCGTTACCTGCGGCCGCTGCTCGATGCCGGACACGTCTTCATCGCTCAGGCTCCTCTCTACAAGGTGGTGGCCAGGGGCCAGACGCATTACCTGCGCTCGGACAAGGAGTTGGAGTCTCTGTTGGGCCGGCTCGGCGACGCGCGCCGCGGCGTCGAGGTGCAGCGGTACAAGGGACTCGGCGAGCTCAACCCAGAGCAGCTGTGGGAGACGACAATGGACCCAAGGCGCCGCTCCCTCCTGCGTGTCACGGTCGAGGACGGTGTGCGCGCCGAAGAGGTGCTCACGCGTCTCATGGGATCGTCGGTCGACGAGCGGCGCGTCTTCTTCGAGACGCGCGCCCACTTTGCGAAGAACCTCGATATCTGAGACAAGGCAAGGAGGCAGCGCATGCCACGCAGGAAGGACCAGCAGCCAGGACTGTTCGATCAACCGACGGACGCGCCACGTCCGAAGCGCCAGCCCCCGACCTCGCGGGCGGCCACGGCGCCCTCCATTGTGCCCCGTTCCTTTGAGGATGAGATGGAAGCAGACTACCTGGACTACGGTCTGTCCGTGATCATCGCCCGGGCCTTGCCAGACGTGCGGGACGGGCTCAAACCGGTACACCGTCGCATCCTCTGGGCAATGCGCGAGATGGGCAACACCCCCGACAAGCCATTCAAGAAGTCCGCCCGCGTCGTCGGCGAAGTGCTGGGCAAGTACCACCCCCACGGCGACGTCGCGGTCTACGACGCCATGGTGCGCATGGCGCAAGACTGGACCCTGCGGTACCCGCTCGTGCAAGGCCACGGCAACTTCGGTTCACCGGACGGCGACAGCGCCGCGGCGCTCCGCTACACCGAGGTGAGGCTCTCGCCCCTCGGCTTGCGCACACTGGATGGCATCGACAAGGGCACGGTCGCTTTCGGACGCAACTTCGACGACACGCTCGACGAGCCCCTGGTGCTGCCGTCGCCCTTCCCGAATCTGCTCGCGAACGGGGCGTCGGGCATCGCCGTCGGCATGTCGACGAACATCCCGCCGCACAACCTCGGGGAGGTCGTCGACGCGGCCATCGCGCTGATCGAGCGGCCGGATCTGTCAGACCCAGAGCTCTTCCGTCTCGTGCAGGGACCGGACTACCCGACGGGTGGCGAGATCATCGGCCGCGACGGCATCCACAAAGCCTACCTGAGCGGTAAGGGCAAACTGGTGCTGCAGGGCGCGGCAAAGGTGGAGGAGGCCAAGGGCGGCAAAGCCAATGTGGTCATCACATCGCTGCCCTACGGCATCACCAAGACGCGCCTGATCGAGGCGGTGATCAAGTACGCAGACAGCCACAAGGTGCCCTTCGATGGTATCGCCGACGTACGCGACGAGTCGGGGCGAGACGGCATGCGTCTCTGCATCGAGACGAAGCGTGGCGTAGACCCGGAGCCGATCCGTGAGGCGCTCTTCGGTCAGACCCCCTTGCGTACCACGGTCTCGGTGATCCTCCTGGCCTTGGTGGACGGTGCGCCGAAGCTGCTTACTCTGCGGCAGATGCTGACGGAATACGTCTCCCACCATACGACCGTGGTCGAGCGGCGTACCCGCTTCGACATGGAGAAGGCGGAGAAGCGTCTGCGCATCGTCGAAGGGCTGATGAAGGCCGTCGACATGATCGACGAGGTCATCCGCACGATCCGCGCATCGAAGTCGCCCGACGAGGCTCAGCAGCGTTTGATGGTGCTGCTCGATGTCAGCGAAGAACAGGCGAAGGCCATCCTGGCGATTCGCCTGCAGCAACTCACGGGACTTGAGATCACGGCGCTGCGCGCGGAGGCGAAATCCTTGCGCAGCGAGATCAAACTGCTTGCGTCGATCCTGAAGGATAAGAAGAAGTTGCTCGAAGTCGTCGCGCAGGACCTGCAGAATGTGAAGACCCAGTTCGGCGACAAGCGGCGCACGGCTATCCGCGGTCGGTAAAACCGCTTTAGGGTTTCTGCGACCGGCGCCTAAACCAGAAGATAGGGAACCACGACAAGATGGGCGGGACAGTATCTGTCTTGCCCATCTTGTCTCACTTCCCGACACCCAGGAGACCTTCGCCAAACAGGGTTTCCTACGAAAGGAGGGCAGCGTTCCAGACCGCTCCATGCTCGTGTTACGAAACCGAGTATGGTATGATGAGTTCGATCCCCATCATGTGACCTGAGGGAGTGGTGGTGCTTGTTCCAAAGGTATGAGGCAATCGGCCGCATCGTCAAGGACCCTGTACCCATCGCCAACGGGCGCGGCATCGACGTCCGGATTGCGATCAACCGGAACTACCAGAAGGACGGCGAGTGGGTCGAGGAAACGACCTACGTCACCTTCACGTTCTGGCGGCCGGAAGATCTGCAGCGGATCCAGGAGAAGGTCCACAAGGGCGATCTCCTGTTCCTCGAAGGGCGCCTCAAGAACCTGGAGGCGACTCTTCAGGACGGCACAAAGCGCATGGAGCTGGTGGTCAACGGCACGTCCTTCAAGATCCTCCCGACCAAGGGGCGGTCCGCGGAGGGCGCACCGGCGGCGGCACCGGCGGCGGCAGACAGCTACAGCGGTCTCGGCACCTGGCCCGGAGATGACCCGAACGCCTTGGGCGACGGAGTCGACGAGCCGGTACCGTTCTAGCGGCCGAATACCCAACCTGCGACAGCCAGGCTTCCCACAGACAGAGCAGCAAAACTGAGCTGCTCTGCCTTTGTTTACGAAGGAGGTCACCTTAGATGTCGAAGAGGGCAGCAGCGACAGTAGCCACCACGGCCCCGATGGTCAAGATGAACCGTGTCGACCTGGTAGCGGCGCTCCAGAACATCGCCAAGGTCGTGCGCCCGACGCGCGTGGAGGACGTGTGGAACAACGTGCTCGCCACGGTCGTGAACGGCGTCATGGAACTGCGGGGTACCGATACGGTCGCGACCGTCGTGCTGAAGCTGCCGGCGGAGAGCGCGGACGAGATCTCGTTCCTCATCCCGCGCACCCTGTCGAGCTACATCGGCCACCTCAGCGCGGACGAGATCACCCTGCAGATCAACGACGGCTCGGTCGACGTCGTCGACGTCACGGCCGGCACGTCCACGGCGAAGATCCAGACGCCGCCCCTCGCGAAGGTGGTGGAGTTCCCGAAGCCCGAGGTCAAGGAGGAGACCGTGAGCTGCGTCGTGCCGCTCACCGCGCTGCGCGCTGCCGTCGACACCGTCGCGTTCGCCAAGGCTGCGCGCGAGGACGCGAAGCCGCAGTTCATGGGGATCCACTTCGCCGGTACCGCCGGCGAGTCGATCCTGCGCCTCGGCGCCACGGACAACCGCGTGGCTGCTGCGGCACAGTGCCCGACCAGCGAACCGCTGTCGGCGGACGTCAGTGCGGTGTTCTTCCCGCAGATCCAGGACGCCCTCGACCTGATCGTGGACGAGAAGGTCGAGATGCGGATCTCCGGGCGGCAGGTCCAGATGGCCTGCGACAACCTGGAGATCACGGTGGCCCTGATCGGGTTCCAGTTCCCCGATGTCCGGAAGTTCCTCGCCGCCGAGGATCTCGGCCAGGTCACGGTGGACAAGGGACTCGTGCTCGGGGCCCTGGGCCGCGCGGAGATCGTCGCCACGCAGAACGACAAGGACATCATCCTGGACATGACGGAGAACGCGCTGACCATCTCCGCCAAGACCGACCTCGGCAGCATCACGGACACCATCGCCGTCACGAACGGCCCGACCGTGCGCCTGCGGCTCGGCACACACTTCCTCAAGCAGGCGGTGCGCGCCATGGCCAAGGGCGACCAGGTCACCCTTCGGTTCTACGGGGAAGCGAAGCCGGTCTGGGTCGCATCGCCCCAAGATGACAAGGCGTTCGCGTGGGTCATGCCCATGCGCCAGCCGTCCAACTGAACACCTGGGAGAGGGCGGGGACAACCCCGCCCTCTCCTTATGCCTTTTGCTATGATACCTAACGACATACTTTCAGAGAAAGAGAAGCACCATGAGTACAACCCGAGCGATCTGAGTGTCTGGCGCGATCGTTGCCTGGCGTGCCGCACCCGCGAGCGGCGCCGCGCGGAGGAACCAGGCGCAGCGGCCTAGACCGGCAGCACGACGGCATGAACGCAAGCCAATTTGGGATAATACTAGACGGACGCCAGAGACCATGGTAAGATAATAGGGACAACGGAGGTAACAAGCCTCCGCAGGCCAAAGGGAGGAAGGAACCGATGCGGATTCACAACCAGGTGCTGCGCACCGCGAGCAGAAGCCTCGGTGGCCTTTCTGATAAGCGGACTCGAAGCACAGCGTGGACCGAGTCGCAGATTATCGCGGCCATTCAGCGCCTGCACGCGGACGGGGAGCCACTGAACTCCACAAGCGTAGTGTCAGGCAACGGGCGTTTGTACAACGCCGCGCGCAAGGTGTTCGGCGAGTGGGGTAAGGCCGTAGCGGCCGCCGGCATCGACTACGAAGAGATTCGTCAACGCCCGCAGGCGCGTGACTGGAACCAGGAGCAGGTACGGCGCAGCATGCAGAACCTGCTGGTCGACGCCTTCTATAAGGAGTTCCTCTCCGAGGCCGTCGCCGATGGCCTGGAGGTGCTGGCGATCCTCGGTGGCGAGCGCAAGGCGTATCAACGCAACGTACTGGTGCGTGGCACGCGCGTCAACGTGGATCTGCGTGACACCATCAGCGGCAACTGGGTACTGGTCGCCACCACGCCCACGTCTCCCTATGTCCGCTTCGCCATCGAGCAGGCGACCGCAACCGAAACCTGCCCGCATTGCCATCAAACCGTGCGTGTCGACCATCTGATGGGGGACGGTTGCTACTGGTGCGCCGGCGGCAAGCTCGCGGAGGCGCGCAAGGCCGAGTATCCCCAGTCCATCCAGGTCTACTACGCCTTCGGTGCGTCGCCGGCTCGCCACGCGGACGCAGCACTGAAAGTGCGTTACGTCCGCATCGAAACCCTCCTAGAGCGGCTGCGCGCCCTGCCTTCGCAGGACATCCAGATCCCCTCGCGTGCGGACCGCTTCCGCATGCTCTACTCGCCGAAGCACATCATCGACGACCTGCAGACCTGGCTCAGCGATCCGATCACCGACACGAACCTGGAAGTCAAGTTCCAGACCATCGCCAAGGAAAACCAGCAATACCTCGACTTGCTGGACGCGTACGACCAGGTGCTGCGCGAGCACGAGGCGCAGGTCGACGAGATCATCAGGATCGCCCTGCACGCGAAGGACAAGAAGGCGCAGCTTACCTCGTACCAGGTCCCCTCCGAGGTCTGGGCCAGCGCCACTCTACCGGGTCAGCCGTTCGATGCGATCGACCGGAAGGTGTCACACCTCTACTGCGTGCGCCGTCCCGTCTTTGACCGCATCTTCGACCACCTGCGCTCCGACATCGTGCAGCACCGGGACCCGCGGCTACACTCGGCGGCGCAGCGCGTCTCGACCGAGTACGAGCAGGTCCCGAAGGAACGTCAGGGCCAGCCGCAGATCGACCGCCACACCGGCCAGATCCTCTACAAGCGTGGCAAGATGACTCGCAAGGGGAGCTGGGGTAAGGCTGTGGACGACCTGCTCGGCCTGCCCTACGAAAATGCCGTGATGCGGCCTTGGACCGAGGCTCGCATGGTGGCGGAGATCCGCCGCATCTACCGCCTGGACCAGTTCATCGTCCCCGAAGTCCACGATGTGCCGTCGCTGCTCTCGGCGAGCGAGGTGGCCTCGCTCAGCATGCCACTGTTCCAGGCCTGCAGCCGCGATCCAGACATCAAGTATGACGAGCAGGGCAACATGACCAGCTACCGTGCAGGCTTCGCCTCATGGGAAGCTGCCGTGCGCGCCGCCGGCATCGATTACGCTGCGCTGCGCAAGCAGGAGGAGTGGACGCCTGAGGCGGTCATCCAGAGCATTCGTGATCTCGTCGACCAGATGGCCGAGCAGCACATCCAAAACCAGTGGGTTGCGAGCCACCACAACCGCCTCTACCAGGCGGCCCGCCGCAAGTTCGGCTCCTGGCGCAAGGCGGTGTATGCCTCAGGGGTCGACCCTAAGATCTTCGGCATTCGCGCAAGTTCTTCAGGAGAGAACGAGGCGGCCGCCGAATAGGAAAACCGGACAGTCATCGAGCCAGACGGCGCCACGGCGACAAACCGCGGTGCCGTCTTCCTGTACCGCATCTTTTCTTGGCAATGTGCTCTATCACTCTCGACACCCTCGGCGCTAGAGAGATCGCGAGCACAAGCAGACAGGGAAGGAAGCGACTTCATGATGACCACCATGGTTTCCTGCGCGGACTGCGGCGAACTCGTTCCTGCCGACGAGACCGTGAACCTGGATGGAAGAACGCTTTGCACTCTGTGCATCGAGGGTGAGTACGGTGACGACGCTCCCCGCGTCGAGCGTATCCACTCCCGCGGCAAGCTGGCGAACGGTGCACAGAAGCCTGGAAGCACCCGCAAGGTGAACCCCATCCACGGCGCCACCGATCACCGCACAATCGCAATCTGAGGTCGTTCCCGAAGACGAAAGGCGGCCGAGGCCTTTCGTCTTCTATTTATTGATATCTTGAAATCCGGCATGATATAATGGTCTACAACAAGCCAAGGGGGGCGAGGGTGACGCCTGAACGTATCTGGCGCGAACGCGCAGGAGATTATCTTACGGCGAAGGCCATCGCCAAGGCCTGCGGCATCCACATCGCCGTGGCAAAGATCCTCGTTGCCCGCGGCTTCACTGCTCCCGCCGAAGTGGACAAGTTCCTGCGCGGCACGGAAAGCCACTCACCCTTTGGCCTGCGCGGTATGACGGCAGCAGTGGACATCCTGCAAAACGCCCACCGCCTGGGGACCAAGGTACGCATTTTTGGCGACTTCGATGTGGACGGCACATGCGCCACCGCAATCCTTGTGGACGTACTTGGTGCGGTTGGAATGACCGTCGACTACTACCAGCCCGACCGCCTGCGGGAAGGCTACGGCCTCAGTGCCGGCGGTGTGCGCCAAGCCGCGATGGACGGCGTCGGCGTCCTGGTCACGGTAGACCTGGGCATCACGAACGTGGCAGAGATTGCACTGGCAAAGGAGCTCGGTCTGAGCGTGGTCGTCGTAGACCACCATGAACCAGGACAGGAGTTGCCCCCGGCGGATGCTGTGATCGACCCCAAGCAAGCGGAGGACACCTACCCCTACAAGGATCTCTGCGGTGGGGGTCTCGCCTACAAGCTGGCCGACGCCTTCCTGGACCGTCTGCACCACCCCGAGCGGGTGCGGTTTCTGGAGGGTGTACAAGACCTGGCTGGCTTCGCCACGATCGCAGACCAGGTGCCCCTGACCGGAGAGAACCGCACCATCGTGCGCAAGGCCCTGGAGCGTTGGCGACAGCCCACCAGGGCGGGCATCCGCGCCATGCTAGCTGTAACACGTCTGACACCGCAGGGCCTGACGTCCGGCCAGATCGCCTTCTACTTGGCGCCGCAGATCAACGCGGGTAGCCGCATGGGTATCACAGAGTCCCCCACGAAGCTGTTGCTCACCAAGGACGAGAACGAGGCGACGCGGATCGCCGAGGCTCTCTACCGGGCGAACGAGCAACGCAAGGCGGTAGAGCAGGCGATGACGGAACGGGCTTTGGCAACGCTGCCTCCAGTCGACGCGATGACCGACCGGGCCATCGTGGTGGTGGACGATGAAGGGCACAGCGGCGTCAAAGGCATCGTCGCGAGCCGCATCTTGGAGCGCTACAGCCGCCCGGTATTCTATTTCGTGCGTGGCGAGGACGGCAACTATGAAGGATCGGCACGCAGCGTCGATGGCTTCAACCTGCATGCCGCGATCGAAGTCTGCCGCCCGATGCTGCTCAAGGGTGGCGGGCACAAGATGGCCGCTGGCGCAAGCGCCTCGCCAGAGCAGATCTTTGCGTTCCGATCGGCCTTCATAGAGATCGCGAATCAGCAACTAGGGCCTGACGACGTGCGGCCGCAGCTGACAATCAGCGGCGGGATCGACCTCGCGGACGTCAACCTTGACATGGCAGAGCAGCTGCGGCTGTTGGAGCCCTTCGGCATGGGCAACCCTGAACCGGTCCTGGCTATGCGCAGTGTCATGGCGACAGGTGTCGAGAAGATGGGGAAGGACGGCACCCACCTGCGCTTGCGTCTGCGCAGCGAGAACGCATCTCGGGACGCCGTGTTCTTTCGCGCAGCGGAGCGGCGGGACGAGATCCGCGGTTACGACCGGGTGGACGTCGCGGCGACGCTTTCGGTGAACGAGTTCCGTGGACAGAGGCAGGCGCAGTTGATGGTGCGGGATGTGCGCCCAGCCGTCGAACGTGCCCCAGACGGTGGCAGGCCGGAGAGACAGCCAGACGAAGGCGTCGAAGAGAAACTCTTCACCCACGCGGACAAGTGGCAAGAGACAGGCGAATACTTCGGCGCGGCCGGCGACCAGGAGATCCGCACCAGCATCGTCGGGGTCTCGGACCCATTCATCCAGGCCACGATCGGCTTCCTCCACGCGGGTTCCCACCTCACATTGCGAGGAGAGCCGGAAAACCCGGTTGACCCCCTCGCTATCCAGGTCTTGACACCCGCAGGCGACCCGATCGGTCACCTGCGCGCGACGCTGGCCAAGCAGTTGAACGCCGATGTCATCGCCGGCAGGCCGTTTGATGTGGAGATCACCGATATCACGGGCGGTGGCCCAGGCAAGTCGTTCGGCGTCAACGTCGTCGTGCGCAGGCAAGCACCACCCGTCTTCCGGGCCCTGAACCTACTGCCAGAGGTTGAGGAGTGGCTGGGTGAGGTGGGCTTCGCCGTGTTTGTGGCGCCGTCGCGCGGCGCGGCGCTCGACGTTCTCCGTATGTCGGAGGGCCACCGCAACGTCCGTCTATTCTGGGGCGGCACCTCGGCGGAAATCCGCGCAGAAATGCTGCGACGGCGCCAGGAGGGTAGCATTACAGGCGTCGTAACGACGCTAGAGACCGTGAAGGCGTACCGCGAGGAGATCGCTCAGATGACTGCGGACGTAGCCTACCTGCCAGCAGGAACTCCGGTGGACCCTATCGCCACACGCAACGTGGAATACGACTGGTCGCACGCCGAACCGCACGGCATTGTGCGGCAGATCGCAGGCGGCGAGTGGCTGACGCGCGCTGAGGCGCTCTTGGCGGACGACAGCCGGCAGATCCTCGCATACGTCGACACGCCCAAGATTGCTGTGGAGGCAGCCAAGGAGCTGCGTGCGCGTCACCCGGGGGCTACGGTCGGCTACTTCCATGGGCATCTGCCCCTCGCTGTGCAGGCCGACATCGCAGCCGCCAGCCAGCGCTTCGACATCATCGTCTGCACCGTCGCAGGAACCGACCTCCCCATCCGAAACGCGCACGTACTGCTGGCGGCACGGCCACTGCGCACGACGGAGTGGCGCCGCATTCTGCAGCAGGCCGAAGTCTGCGAGATCGGCTGGAGCGCGGATAGCTTGGTGCGGGCACAACGGCACATCGCGCGCAGTTACCCACACATTGAGGCGCTGCGGCGGGTCTACCATGCCTTCCGCGAACGCGCAGGCTTGCAAACGGTCCAGGTCAGCGAAATCGTGGACTATCTTGCCAAGCAGAAGGACATCGACCTTGCGCCAAACGGCCTACGGTTTGCCCTAGCCACTCTGGAAGAGGCTGGTCACCTCGCGCGCACGCAGGGAACGATCCGACTGCAAGCAAACCGGAGCGGCATCGACCACGCCAGTGCGTTTCGGGACGCCGCCCGCGAACAGGAACTGTTCACCGCGCTGCAGGTACATCTGGACGAGTTACTACTTCCAGAACAGTGCGGTTGACTTTACTTGACCGCGTTGTCATTATCAAAAAGGAATGATATGATGGCACAAGCAGAGAATGGCTCTGGCGAGGTTGTGAAGATGCAGGAAGTCGCGGCCCTACTGAGCGAACCAGAGCTTCGCAGGGAATTCAACGGCTACCTGGAGCCGTGGGGACTGATGGTAATCGAGGCCCCCTGGCTGCGCCAGAGCAACGCAGCCCTGACGACCCCACTACAACCCGCACTAGCCGAAGACGAGAGGCTGGCGCGAGAAGCAATAATCCAGGAACGCTGGGCCACCTTCGTTCTACGCGTCTCGGAACGCTACCGCGGCACCGCACAGATTCTCGCTGGTCTAGGCAGCGCACAACTAACCCGAGCTGGCGTGCTACTCCTACCCATCGGAGAGGCGTTTCACGTCTCCGTGATCGCCGCCCAGTCCAAGGTCTTGGGGCCCATCGCAAGCGAGGTGTTCGGATTCGAGATCGTCGTACGAGGCAAACTGACGACAAAGCAGCGACGCGAGGACACATCCGGCGACAGCGAAAACACCATCCTACGGGAGATCGCGGACGAATACCTGTAGGATAGGTAGGGGGACAGCGACATGGCTGGCATCGAGTCCGAAAACTTGGAAGCCTCAATCCAAGGGGCTCCGTTCGTGCTGTTCCAGCTCTACGATTTGTTGACCGCCGAAACGCAGAACGGTGTGGCACCGGCGTCACTGCGCAGGCTCACCGACGAACTGCAGCAGATCCATGAGGCGTACGCATCTACCACGCCGAAGGCGCGTGTCGGCACTGTTCTGCCGGCAGGCGTGATGACGGGGCTGGTATACCTGGCACAGGACAACCTGATCGCGCTACCGAAGAACATGTGCGAGATCACGGACGAGATGGTCATCGAGCAACCGGACAACCATGTGGTTCGCGTTCAAACCTTCGAGCGTCACAAGATCGGGGAGTACAACCCCAAGGGGGAGACGCTGCGCAAAAAGATCTCCGCCCTCTACGCTCTGGGATTCGTGCTGAACCGCGACCTGAACCAGCTGCTCATCGCAGCGCCGAGTGAGGAACAGATCGAGAAGATGACGGGCATTCTGGGGAAGACCAACCTCGCGGCACTGCCGCGCGACGGTTCCGTCGAAGTGTTCGCCTGGGACCAGAACGATCACTCCATCGCCTGGTCCAAGGTCAGCGAAAACTTCACGATCCCCGCGGACGAGACGTACGCCATCAAGGTCCTGCCGCTGGTAACATTCAGCATCCGGCAGGTGGCGGATCTGATGGAGCGGCACCCACAGACGCTGCGATCCTACGAACGGGACCCGTACCGATGGATTGAACCTGTCCGCTCACCGGTCAACAACCAGAGGGTATACTCTAAGAGGGACTACGAACGGCTCAAGGTCATCGTCACGCTGAAGGACAGGAACCGTCCGCGTGAAGAAATCGCCGAGGCCCTGAAGAGCCTGTAGCCGACGCGGGTGCAGTACTTCGACAGAAGAGGGGGGTCGTCATGCACGGAACAGATGACGCCCTGGTGCAGGCGAAGGATCGTCTGCACCGGATGCAGCAGGCGATCGGCGCTGGCGGCAAGGCAAACAAGGGTGACATCCCGATCACTGTGGCGACGGCCAGCGGACGTTTCCTGTGTCCGCTCTGCGGAGCTCCGCAGAGCGTCGAGGACGTCGCCGCAGCCGTCGCCGCGGGCGGTGCGACGATGCGGCTTGTCGACCACGACTGCGCCTGCCATGGCACCTACCAGGTACTCGTGATCAATCCGCGAGACGCCACCTCGCCCTTGCCGGCAGGTGACCCGACGATGATCGCCACGCCTACGGGGCTCTTCTACTGTCCGGAGTGCGGCCGCACGCACAGCGTGGATGCTCGACTGGCGCTGAGGGGGCCACAGGGGCCGTTCGCGGTGGAAAGTCAGGTCTGCGACTGCGGCCGCGAGAACCACGTGGTGTACTTCGATGTCCACCAGCTGCGGCCGAAGGTGACAGCAGAGCCCAGGTGACCACGACGATCCACATCCCCGCCGGTTCACCGGCGGGGAATTACTTTGGGTCCATATGGACCAATGACAAGTCAAAACAAGCTTATGTATGATGGCATCTGACACCGATAGGGGCTCGGTGTAGCTCACCCCCTCATCGAAAGGGCAACCCCGGACCGTAAGGCCGGGGGCGCAAAACTGGCAAGCCGGAGCACACGCTTGGCTTGGTCCAGCTGCCGAAAGAGGGCGGACGGAAACGAGTCAGCAAACCAGGTGAAAACCTGGGACGCAAAGCCAACGGGGCTACCACCGCAAGGTCACGCCGGCCGGGTTGCTCGGATTTCTGGCCGATCCATCTTTCAGGGCCACAGGGCCCAGGGGAGAGAGCGCGTGAACACGTACAGCCTCAGCATCACGGGGAGCCTGAACAGTGAAGTCGGGATTGCAAGTGTCGTCAAGGCCATGGTTCGCCGCTGCGAAGAACTGAGGTTGGGGCACCACGAGGTCGGATCCTCGATGTCGATGTGGAGCCACAATCCCATGACCGGCGAGAGGATGTCGTGCGCCTTCCAGGGCATACTGGTCAGCTTTTCGAAGAAGCGTCCATACGACTACTTGCCGGTTCTCTTCAACAGCGCGGGTACCTTGGACGAAACCGTGGAGATCAGCGCCTGCTCCGCAGAGGAGCGCGAGATGCTCGACAGTCTGGTTGCGGAGATCAGGCACTACGCTTCGGATCTGCGCACGGCCGTCGTGACCACGGAGACCTGCGCCCGACCGTACTGGGAAGCCTCTCGCGAGGCCCTCGACGCATAGTCTCGTAGGACGTTCAGCAGGTGCGCGCAGCCCCAGCGCCGACCTGCTGAACGTGTATTTAGGAAAACGAGGTGCGCGCGACCAAAGGGAAAGTGGGAAGGGGGAACCGCGCACCAATGGGCAAGCGTTTTGTCCTGGATACGAACGTACTCCTGCACAGTCCGAACTCCCTGACGGCGTTGGGCGAAGAGAACGAGGTTGTGATTCCGATCGTGACAGTCGAGGAGCTCGACGGTTTCAAAACCAGACCGGACGCCACCGGTGCCAATGCCCGTGCCGTGATCCGTCTGATGGATGAAGTCTCCGAGGGCGGCAGCCTCATCGACGGTGCACCGTTGCCCAATGGCGGCACTCTGCGTGTCGAGTTGAACCATCACGAGCCAGATATTCTGCCGCACGGGCTGGACATCGACAAGGCAGATCACCGCATCCTGGCGGTCGCAGCGGCCCTGCAGCGCGATGACCCGGAACGACCGGTGGTGATCGTCTCGAACGACCTGAACCTGCGCGTTAAAGCGCGCAGCATGGGCATTCGCGCCGAGGCGTACCGCAACGACCGGCTGGGACCGGTGACACACCCCGGGATCGTGCGCGTCATCGTCGACGCGGCGCTGGCGGACGAAGTAGACCAGGGCGGGATGCCACTGGCGGAACTCGAACGCCGCCTGCTGGCGCCGGCCGATGAGATCACGGAGAGCGATTATCTCCTCGGCTTGGTGCAAGAACACTGTGCCTGCGGTGCAACGAACACGCGCAAGGTACAGTTTTACGCACAGCCCGAGGATGTGCGCTGGCTATGCCGGAGCTGTCTCGCGCAAGAAGTGCAGCGTTTGGACGCAGCCGACATCGATGCGTGCTTCGCCGCGGACCGCAAGGGGGACTTCGCCTTCGGCCACGGCCACGTCGAAGAGATCCGGAAGGCCTACTGGGAGGTGGTCGGCGGCCGCGTGGTACCGATCAGCCACTATCGGACCGAGAGGCGTGTCTGGGGGTCCCTCGTGGCCCTCAACGACGAACAGGTCTTCGCCCTGGATGCCCTCTTGAACCCCCAGAAGAAGCTCGTGGTCCTCATCGGTCCACAGGGTTCCGGCAAGACGCTGTTGACGATGGCCGTCGGCATGGAACTCGCAGAGCAGGGAGCGGCAGAGCAGGGCGGCAAGGTGATCTACACCCGCGAGATCATCCCCATGGGACGAGACCTCGGCGCACTGCCGGGGACGGAAGAGGAAAAGATGCGTGAGTGGGTCATGCCGGCCTATGACGCGCTCGAAGCCCTCATGGAACGCCCGCGCCGCGGCCGGGGGCCGAACCAGAACCATGAGACGCTGGAGGAGCGCATCGACTACTTGAAGCGCCAAGGCCTGCTGGAGTTCAAAGCCATGTCATTCTTCCGGGGACGCAGTTTCGCGCATCGCTTCCTGATCCTCGACGAGGCGCAGAACACTTCGCCGCACCAGGCGTCGATCACGGTCAAGCGGGCGGGCCACGGCACGAAAGTGGTATTGCTGGGCGACCCCGACCAGATCGACAGCCCCTATCTGACGCCAGGCGCCGACGGCCTGAGCTTCATCGCACAGAAGATGCGTGGGCAAGACCTCTTCGCCTGCGTCAAGCTAGAGTCCGCAGAACGCTCAGAGCTCGCGGAGCGCTGCCGGCAGTTGGGCCTGTAGCAGGAAGATCTCTGCGTTGGTTGACGACCGATAACCACACAGGTATGATGTGGTCGATTTCCTTTCGGACTTCGCGGGCAAAGGGTGGGCATCGCTGAGGACTGCAAAAACGCTGCGCTGCAAGTCCTGTGGCGCACCGGGCACACCAGCGACCATTCGCGAATACACGGAATCCTGCACGGCGTCAGGCGTGCTGCTCAGTCAGCCGACGCGGTTTACCCGGATCCAGCGGCTGTGCGCGGCCTGTGCGGCGGCGTGTGGTGCCGTTCCCGTGGTCGGCGCTGGCGAGGAGACAGGGTCATGACCGGCGGAACGCTTCCGGACGACTACGTTTTCATTCAGGGCCTGGTTCGGGCAGTGATGGGCGGCGAGCTGACGTTCCAAGAAGCCGGCGCGCAAATCGTGGCCACGACAGGCCGCAGCCCGCGCGCCGCCTACCCGCTGCTCGGTCGTGCGATCCACAACGCACAGCAGGCGAACCGTGGGGCAGATGGCAAGGCGCGGCCGCGGCAACAGAGGTCGCGCCGACGGGCAATGGACGACACTGCCCGCATGACGAAGGGCCCGACCGGAAAGCGGCATGAACGGCACGCCAGGGCAGGGCAGATCCCGCAGTCGCCGTACCGGTTGGGGGACATCGCGGACGACGTGCTTGTCGCCATCGCGAAGGAAACGTACCCAGGACTCTCCGATCCTCTGTTGTGGGCCAGAGAAGCCAGGGACGAAATCGTACGCCGCCATGAACGGCTTGCGATCGACGTGGCACGGCGCTTCTACATGCGTGGCGCGGAGAAGGACGACGTGGTGCAGTCAGCCCAGATCGGCATCTGGAATGCCATCGTGACGTACGACTTCGACCGCGGCATCCCGTTTCACGCCTTCGCCAAGATCTGTATGACGCGACAGATCTCCACCGACATCAAGGCGGCAAACCGACACAAGCATGCACCACTCAATGAGTCTCTCTCCCTCACCGCGGAGATGGACACTGGGAACACGGGGGAAACCGTGACGCTCGAAAACATCCTAGAAAGTCCGGAAGGCCTGATCGAGGACACGGTGATCGGCAACGACACGGTGCAACGCCTGACCGAGCGCGTGTATCGAAGCCTGCAACCCCACGAACGGCAGGTCTTCGAAATGTACCAGGCGCACTTCAGCTATCAGGAGATAGCGGACAAGGTACCGGAAATGGGTGGCGTGCAGAAGAACGTCGACAACACCATCCAGAAAGTCAAACGCATTATAAGGCGACTGCTCGGCGGGGAGGAATGGGCCTGATGGGAATGGACAACCTGCTGCACCTCTCGGAGCAAAGGGCAGGGGTGCGACTCAAGCGGCCAATCAAAGTCCCACATCGGCAAATGCGGGCCGTAAAGGACCAGATCGACGCGGCGGAAGCAGAGAACGCCGCACTCCACGAACAGGTGAACCTGCTCCGCGCACGGCTGAACGCCCACGCACAGGAGTGGTCTAAAGAGCGCAAAGACCTGGAGGATGCCGTAAACGACCTCACGGTACGCGTCGTCAACCTGACTTTCATCTTTCAAACCCTCTACCCGATCACGCCAGAACAGCAGCGCACCCTGGCGGAAGCCAGGGAGGCGTACCTTAGAACCAAGTCGAGTGGCGCTGCGACAGGAAGCGCCCAAGGAGGTATGACACCTGCGATCTGAGACCTGGGGGCCGCCTAGATCTGCACGTCGGACGCTCGTCGCGAGCGTGGCGACCATGCTGGTGCTCCTTGGCGGCAGTGCGGGCCCAGCGGCCGCCACGACGCCGAGCTCGATGCACTTCGGGCGGGTCTACGTGGCCACGGACACCGGGATGCACCTCTATAAGGGCAAGCTGCCGTTCCAGATCGTCTGGCCGCACAAGGGGACGCTCAAGTGCTTTGCGGTGTACGTTACTGCGCTATCCCAGCCGCCGGCGGCCGGCTCCGGCCAGACAAACGGCAAGGATCGGCAACACCCGGCGTCCGGTCGTGAGGTCACCGGCCCGCAGCTGACGGTTCCTCGCCCCCCCTTGGTGGCACTGGGATGTCCGCTCGGGAAGTCGCAGACCCTCACAGTCATCGAATTCCATGCGAGCGCGCTGAAATCGACGTCAGCCGCCCTCAAGGCGTTCCGCATCGGCAAGCGCAAGGCCTATGCCGCAAAGGTGATCGAGGACAAAAAGCAAACCACCATGCTGTACACGAAATTCGGCAAGGTAGGGATCGAGATGCAGGGCCCGGTGCCCCTCACCCGGCTGAAGCTAATAATGCGATGCTTCATGGGCTGACGCCGCACAGGCCAGCACTTAAGAGTGCTTGACAGATATCAGAGCCGTAGTTATGATGACAACGACAGGCAGGTATACACGAAGGGGACGGTGACGGACATGTCCATGATCCGCAAGGTGCTTCGTTCGGAACAAGGCCAGGGCATGGTCGAGTACGCTCTCATCATCGCGCTGGTCGCAGTCGTGGTCGTCGGCGCGGTCATGGCCCTGGGGCACGGCATCTCGAACATCTTCAGCGGCATCACGAATCAGCTCTGATCGGCCGGCGGGCGGGGCGGACGTCTTAGGCGCCTGCCCCGCTTTTGCGTCTACGGAGGGACGTCATGGGGGATACAGCTTCCACGGATGGGCGCATCGTCAGCACCTTCGGTTACGGCAACCGTGACTTCAGCTGGCTGCACGGGCTCGTGGCGCTGACCGGCGTGACATGCGTCGTGGACATCCGCGCCAGCACCAAAAGCCGCTGGTCGAGCGACTGGCGCGAGGATAACCTGCGCGAGCGCCTAGGCGGGATGGGGGTTGAGTACGTCACGATCCCCGAGTTCGGTCATGTCAAGGAGGATCTGGAACCCCGCAACGTCCAGGCGGGGATCTTGCGCATCAAGGAGATCCAGAACCCACAGCACATCCTTCTGCTCTGTGCCGAGAAGGATGAACGGCGCTGCTCGCGCGGAACGGCAGGCGTCGCCATCGCAAGGCTGTTCGGATCGCAGGTGCGCACAGTGTCTTAGGAGGTGGGCGGGGAAGGGGCCAAACAGACAAGTGTAGAGAACCTCGACATGCAGACCGCTCGGCGACAGAACGCCGGGCGGTTTTTTGTCGGGGCACTACCAAAGACAGAGCGGCAAGACTGGGCCAATTCCGCAAGGCACCGAGAAAGGGGTGAACCCGGGACCGATGGTGCTGGTTGGGCCCACGACAATGGGGGGACCTACTGATGGCACGAGGTACTCTGGGTACCGTGATTTCAAGCCGTGAGCAGGCAGACATCGACAGGATCCTCCTCGCGTACCAGGCTTCCCAGTCCGATCTCGGACTGGAGAACGTCGCTGGTCCTACGGATGACGAGATCCGCAGCCTCGCGTCCGAAGAGGACGAGGACGCGGACGATCTCGATGCCGGAGACCAGGACGCAACGCAGCCGCCGGACCCCCTGCGCGCAATGCTGCGCGAGGCATTCGTCCGGCACCGCAAGCGTCAGCGCATGCACCAGAAGAAGGGCCTCTCGGCCGCGAGCTACGCGATCCCGGCCAATGCAGAAAGCCAGCGGCTCTCATGCCGGTACTGCGGCAAGAAGGTGGTTCTCCGCCCGATCGCCGCAGAGCGCAGCGGGGACAAGGTCGCCGTTGCGATGGCTAACAGCTTCCGCTGGTTCGCGGTGTGTCCCAAATGCGGGGGACACAACTTCGGCTCCTGGATCGGGACACGGATCGAGCAGCTGGGCCTCTTCGAGTAGAGGGGGTGGCGCACTCTGATCCACCTGACCAGGACTGATTACGACAGGGTGCGTCGTCGGCTGGAAACTGATCCGCTGTTCAGAAGGGTGGTCTTCGAGAAAACCGGCTGGTACGTGCTGATCCACGGACAGCCAGCCGGCTTCCCCGCCGAGGTCGCGATCTGCGACCAGGCATCGGAAGACTACCAGGCCAGGCTTCCCGACACGCGGTTGGCGTGGGCGCTGCTGCAACAGCCCGCGCTCCTCGCGCAAATGGAAGAGGACCTGGGAGCAACGATCAGTTGTGAGCCACTGCAAAGCACCCTGGGCCCCCTGCTCCAGGCGGCCCAACTGCCGCCCGAGTCGCCCAAGGAAGCGTCCACTCCCGGCAGAGAGACACCGAGACCTGCGACACCGGAAGCAGGGACGGCACCGGAGGAGGCTCCGGTGCAGCAGACAAGACCGCCAGCGCCACCACCCGAAGCGCTCATCGAGATCGTGACGGACGTGGCTGGGTTGGAACTACTCACCGTCGTGCAGAGTAACTGGCCCGCGCTATGCGCACGCGTACGCGAGCACAGGGCGCTCAGCACGGCACTCACAGCCCTCAGGCCCGTCGAGGTGAGGGATCGCGCTCTGGTATTGCAAGGCCCCCAGTTCATGTTCGCCATGGTCCAGGGGCATCCGCAATTTCCAGTGGTGCAGGAGATCCTCAAAGAGCACTTCGGCATCCAGGCCATGAGATTCCAAGCAGACAGACCAGGGGAGGGACAGACGCATGGGGACGGCAACGGCGAACGGGCTGTCGCAGGCCGTAGACCAGCTCATTGAGCAGGCACGCAACCTGCCGCGGCCGACCTCGGACACCCAGGCGTACGACGGACTCTCCGAGTCCTACGTGCGCCGCCTACGGGAACTCGCGGAGATCGTGACAGCCTGGCAAAGCCAGCGCTGTCCCACAGACAAGCTCACGGTTGAGCAGTGCACCAAGCTCCTCGCAGAGCACGCGAAGGCTGTGCGGCTCTCGGAGTTCCACCTGCAGTGGTTCCCGAAGAGCTTCGCAGATGTCCAGCGGGCGATGCGGTACACGGTCGACAACCCGCTCGGGTTCGTCATCACGGCCCTGCGCAAGTTCGCCACGATGGACGCGGGCATCGTCCGGGCAGCCATCGATCTGATGATGCCGGACTTGCAGACCGAAATGCGCAGGTACCGCAGCACTGGCCAGATCCTGATGGGGACCCGTCCCATCGATCCGATCGGCTTCTTCTTCGTCAAGCTCGGCATCATCGCCAAGCGGATCAAGGAGAAGCAGGCCAAGCAGACCGACGAGGAGCCGCACCCCAAGTACCCCGCGCTTCAGATGCAGTATCCACCCACGTCGGGTCCCGTGGCGTCGCCGGAGTTCCGCCGGCAGATGCTCGCCGAGATCCGGGCAGGTCTGGAAGGAAAGAAGGGTCAGTCGTGAACATGCCGAGTCACCTGGCCCAAGGACAGACGGTCCAACTCTTCGGCACCACCTTCCGCGTGAAGAACGCGCGAGGGGCGCGTTGGGCCAAGATTCTGTGGCGCGTCGACCGCTTCTGGAACCGGCCGCTCTGGCTGGTGACTTTCGCAAACGTCGACGTCGAAGCCACAATCCGCACGGCCGACATCATCGAGGCGGTAGCGGCTGCGCTGCTCTGCTACGTGGTGACGGTGTTCGTGGCAGCACTCTAGACAGCCGGGAGGCATCAGGATGGCAGTGGTGACCCGCGAAATCGACTTCCAGAACCTCCAGCCCGAACAGGTAGGAGAGCTGCTGAAGACGCTCTTCCAGGTGGCCCTGACGACTGAGGGGTCCGCCAAGCTCCAGAAGATGACGGACAAGCAGATCGCCGAGACCATCGCGAGCCACCTGACCGACGCACAGCTGCAGAGGCTGTGCGAGATGGACGCGGTACTCAAGGGCGTGATCGACTACCTCGAACGCGTGCGCGACGACGGCAAGAAGGTGTTGTCCGGCTATCTGCGCGCGAAGACCGGCGAGAAGTCGCTGCGGCGCGTCGGGTACCTGATCACCCGGTCGCCCAGGAACAAGGTGACCTGGAAGGAAGGCTTCATGTCCTTCCTGAAAGGGAAAGGGGTCTTGGAGCAGACCGTGGCGATCGACAACAAGGCCGTCGCCAAGCTCGTGGAGAGCGGAGACCTCCGCTCAGACGAGGTCGAGCGGTTCAAGGTAGTGACGACCACCTACAGCATCATGGTCACTCCGGTCAAACCGGACCAGGGACAGAACTGAGGCAAAGGCGGAGAGGATACCTCTCCGCCTCCTCGTTTATGTTGACTCACCGTAAAACGCCAATATATAATAGCTATCGACAGGGGTAATCAAAGGAGGGGTTGCAGTGGCGGATCGGCGACTACCGAGATTCTGGTGGGAGTACCGCGGCCAACGCGAGACGATCCCCGAACAGTATGTCTACCGTCTGAACCAGGGTGATGGCGCGGACATCCGGGTTGAGGCGTTCACGGACTACCTGTTCCGGAAGTTCGATATCTCGATCATCGACTCCAGGATCCTGTGGGGGATGGAAGACCGGCCACCCCGCATCAATCGAAGCGCAAAGGACTGGAAGGATCAGCGTGGCGCGTCCCCGACCTACTTCGTGGCGGCGGTCACTCTGCGCGACCCCAAGGGACGCGTCGTCTCCGACGTGGGTGAAGCCGGCGAGGAGAACATCACGAACTACACGCGGGCCTATCCCGCAAGTCAGGCCCACAAGCGCGCCCTGGTCAACGCCGGCAAGCAGATGTTTGGCCTGACCAACCTGCGCATGGCGATCGACGCGCGGGATTACGACGTACCGCAGGCGCAGGCCTACGGCAAGTTCCAGGGCATGATGCTCGAAGATGTCGCACAGAGCCAGGAGGGCCGCCAGGAGATCATGTTGTGGGCATCCGATCGCTTCACCAGCGACAACGTCCTGCAGTTCAAGGCTAGGGAGTACCTGGCCATCGTGAAGCAGGGCGCCGTGGGGCAACAAGCCGGGCCTTCGAGCGCAACGCCACCGCCTGCCGCAGCCCCGACCACAGCTCCGACCGCAGGAGCGTCTGCACAGCCCGCCGGCCCCGCTGCACCAGTGCCCGCAGCCAGCCCTGCGAGCACACAGCAATCCGGTCCCATACCGCGTTCGACACCTCCGGTCGACCACGCCAACCCGCTGCCGGAAGGCCAAGGGACCGGCGTACCCAATCTGGAGGGCTTCAACGACGGCCCCGCGAAGGAAGCGGATGTCTCTGCGCTGCGCACCCTTTGCGCAGAACGCAACCTGGTAGGGGCCCGCATGGAGCAGTTCGCGAAGCGGGTCCTCGGGAAGGAGTTCACCTTCGCAGGGCATCAGCTGACCGCGGGCGAGGTGAGCAGGCTCAGGACGGCCATCGAGAGGATGGCCTCGTAATACCGGAGCCATGGGATCAGCACATCCGGGAGCGTCATGCTCCCGGATGACCTATCCAAGGAGGGCGAGGCGGAGATGCAAGACGACGTCATCGAAGCCATCCGCGACGCGAACCCGATTGAGGACGTGATCCGCGAGTACACGCGCGTGCGCGAACACCAGGGCAAGAACTGGGACATGGTCTGCCCGTTCCACACGACCTCGACCTTCGATGCGGGCAAGATTGTGCCGGCGGAGGGCTTCTTCTACTGCTTCAACTGCGGTGCGCACGGTGATGTGTTCGAGTTCGTGCGCAGGATCAGGAGCATCTCGTTCCGCGAGGCGGTCGCCATGTTGGCCGAACGTGCCCACATGGCACTACCCGACAGCACAGAGGAGATCTCGCCGGAGCTGCAGCTCGGCCGTCTGCGGGATGCGATCATCGGCGAAGCCGCGCACTTCTACCACGGGCGCCTTCACGCGCCGGAAAACGGGGAGGCAATCGCCTACCTGGAAGCGGAGCGCGGAATCCATACCGGCGAGGGTTCCGTTACGGAGGACTTTCTGCTCGGCTACGCTGAGGGAAAGGACAGTCTCAAAGAGTACCTCATGAGTCGCGGCTTCACGCTCGACCAGATGAAGCGTGTCGGTCTCATCAACAAACAAGAGCGAGACACCTACTTTGATCGGGTCGTCGTACCCATCCGGCGCAGAGGACGTTTCGTCAATCTGTATGGCCGTTCGATCAGTGGGAGCAAAATCAAGCATCTCCTGCTCTCCGATATCGGCGCTGCTTTCTTCAACGCGGACGCGGCCCGCGGCACAAAGAAGGTTGTACTGATGGAGGGGCCATTCGATGCTCTCGCCACCATCCAGGCTTTGCGGGAGGCCGGAGTCCGCGACTACGCCGTGACGGCGCTTTGCGGTACCCAGAAGTTCGGCCAGGGGGACGTGCACATGCTGGCACGCTTTGGTGCTGAGGAAGTCTTCATCGCAATGGACCGGGACGCGAACAATGCGGGGCAAAACGCCACCGAGCGCATAGCACAGGTGTTCCAGACAACCTCGGTCAGCGGCAACGGCGAACGGCGCGCCGCGGTGCGCGTGGTCAATCTGCCAGACAACTGCGATCCCAACGAGTACTTCCTGGAGCGCGGCGGCACCGCAAGGTCCTTCGTCAAGCTACTCGAAAGCGCAACGCACCCCATCGAGTTCATCCTGGAGTCTCGCTTCGCCGCCATGCCCAAGGGCAGGGCGGCCACGGTCACCGGGAAGCTAGAGATCGTCGGGCACATCGAGCCGTACTTCGGCATGCTGAAATACGACCCGCTACGCATGGAGATCGTCGTCCGCAAGATCGCACAGATGCTGCAGGTCAGTGAAACATCGGTGCAACGTACGATCATGAACCATGCGGCGGAAAGCCAAGCGCGGGAAGTGGAAGGACCCGTAATCCGTGGACCGCGCTTGGTGGGGAGATAAAGGGCATGGAAGCAGAGGAGCGACTGCGCCTTCAGGCACATTTCCTCATGATGGTCATCTTCTTGCACGGCTTGACCGAGACCCAGATGGTTCAAGCTGCGCACGACCTTTACGGCGCTACGATCACAGCCAAAGACAAGAAACGCGGGCGCTGGTTCTGTATTTTGAAGGTCATGCGCAAGTTCGCGAACCCAAACCGAAGGGTAGTGGCGGAGTCGTATCTCCTCTACTCGACGCGGCAGGTGACAGACGACATCGACGGTTGGACGGAGCAAGACCTGGACTCTCTCTGGGATCTCGAAGAACGCGACCTACCCACCTACGTCCTGCACCTCGCGGTGAACCGGCCCGCTCTCTTTTCTCGTCTGGTAGCAGAACACAGCGACCGGCTGCAAGAGCTCTTTTCACCCGCGACCAACCCGGTGTTGGCCCATTTTGACGCGATCATGAACGGCGACCTGGACCCGCGCCAAGCCTTGCGCGAAGACGCGATACTGGAGCAGCAGGAACACATCAGCCAGCTGGAACGCGACCTGCAGGAGGCGCTCGCCCTGGCCCAGAGCGAGGTGGCGGAGCGGGACCGCGAGATCGCCGAACTGCGAGCCGAACGCGACCTTTTGGCGACGCGGGCAACTGAGCAGGAGGCCTTCATCCGGGACGAACTGCGCAAGGGTCTGCGCGCCTTCAGCGGCCAACACATTCTCGTGGTGGGCGGTGACCCGCACGCAAACGACTACCTGGCAATCCTGGAGGAGATCGGGGCCGACCCGGAGTTCATCCCGGCAGCCCGGGTGAACCTGATCGATGACCGGTTGGCGGGCAGCGATGGCATCATCATCGTGACGACCTTCATCTCGCACAAACTTGCCAACAAGGCGACAGACATCGCGAAGTCGCGCAACATCCCTTTCGAGTACCTGAACCAGAAGGGGCTCGGCGCATTCACGGAGGCGGCCAAAACCCTGGCCAGACGGTTGCACGGAGGCGGCGAGCAGAAAGACGCCGACAACAGTCACTGACTACCTCAGTACACCCAGCGGGAGCGTGGCTGGACTTGAAACCGCTCCAGTACATTTAGTATGCTGTAAACGGTAGGTTATGATATTACGAGCAAATCCCGGAGGCAAGGTGCATGGATCAGTTTGTCCATCTGCACACGCACAGCGCATACAGCTTCCTCGACGGCCAGTCCTCGCTGGACGATCTGGTCCGGCGCGCGGTAGACCTCGGCATGCCAGCTCTCGCAATCACGGATCACGGCAACATGCACGGCGCCTTGGAGTTCTACGAGAAGGCGCGCAAGGCAGGAATCAAGCCGATCCTGGGCGAGGAGCTCTACATGTCCGAGGACATCAAGGGAGACCCGTTCCACCTCGGCGTACTGGTACAGAACGCCGAAGGCTACCGCAACCTGATGAAGTTGTCGACACGCACCTGGACGGAGCGCTTTCACGGCAAGCCAAAGGCGAGCATCGAACTGCTCGCGGAGCACTCCGATGGCCTCATCTGCCTTTCTGGCTGCATGGGCAGTCATCTCGCCACGCTGGCCCGCTCGTCAACGTACGACGAGGCCCTGCACCGCGTTCTGGAGACGGCGGAGATGTACAAGGACATCTTCGGCGACCGCTACTTCCTGGAGATCCAGGATCACAAGACGCGCGAGGACGGCATCGTCAACGCGGTGCTGATCGAGGCCAGCCGCCGCAGTGGCATCCCTCTCGTGGTCACGAACGACTCACACTACACCTTCGTCGAACACGCACCGACGCATGAGCTCCTGCTCTGCGTCGGCACCGGCAGTTCGATCGACAATCCGAACCACTTCCACTTCCCCGGCGAGGGCTACCACCTCAAGTCGGCGGCTGAGATGGCGGAGGCCTTCGGCGAGCTGCCCGAGGCGATGCGCAACACCTTGCGCGTCGCGGAGATGGTCGACCTGGAGGTCGAGCTAGGCCGCAAGCGCTACCCAGAGGCGCCGGTGCCAGAGGGGTTCACCCCAGACAGCTACCTGCGCGAGCTCACGATGCGCGGTGCCGTGAAGCGTTACGGTGACCCGGTGCCGGGCGAGATCCGCCAGCGCATCGACATGGAGCTCGGCCTCTTTTCCCGCAAGGGCTTCTCCAGCTACTTCATCATCGTGCAGGACTTCATCAACTGGGCAAAGTCACAAGGCATCCCGGTGGGCCCGGGCCGCGGCTCCGTGGGTGGCAGCTTGGTCGCCTACCTGATCGGCATCACCGAGGTGGATCCGATCCGCTACGACCTGTACTTCGAGCGCTTCCTCAACGATGAGCGCGAAGAGGATCCCGACATCGACACCGACATCTGCTACCTGCGTCGCGGCGAGGTAATCGACTATGTGCGCCGCAAGTACGGCGAGGACCACGTTGGCCTGATCGCCACGTTCGGCACCATGGCCGCCAAGAGTGCCGTGCGCGACGTTGCCCGCGCGCTCGGACGTCCATATGCGGACGGCGACCGCATCGCACGCCTGATTCCCGGCAAGCCAGGAACAACCTTCGATGATGCCATGCAAGTGGCGGAGTTCGCCGAGCTCTACCAAAGGGATGCCTCGGCGCGCGAGATCATCGATCATGCCCGCCTCCTGGAGGGAAAGCCTCGGCATCCTTCGGTGCATGCCGCGGGCGTGATCATTGCCCCCGTGCCGCTGACGGAGATCGTGCCGCTGTTCGTGGTGACAGACCACGACACGGGCGAGAAGGTCGTCGCCACGCAATACGACTTGAAATACGCGCAGAAGGCCGGCTGCCTCAAGATGGACTTCCTCGGCCTGCGCAACATCACGGTGATCGACGACACCGTGCGCATGCTCCGGGAGCGCTCGGGCATCGAGGTCAAATGGGACGAGGTCGACGTCAACGATCCCAAGACCTATGCCCTGCTGCGCCAAGGCGACGTCGCCGGCGTCTTTCAAGTGGAAGGGTCGGGCTTCCGCCAGCTACTCGTCGACATGAAGCCGGACCGGATCGACGATATCATCGCCGTGGGTGCTCTCTACCGACCGGGCCCGATGAAAGCGAACATGCACACGGAGTACGTGCTGCGCAAGCACGGCATCCACCCCGTCACATACCTTCATCCGGATCTGGAGCCGATCCTGCGGCGCACTTACGGCATCATCGTGTACCAGGAGCAGGTGCTGGCGATCGCCCGCACCTTCGCCGGCTACACGCTCGGAGAAGCAGACCTCTTGCGCCGCGCCATGGGGCACAAAATCCCCGAGGAGATGGCGGCACACCGCGACAAGTTCCTCGCGGGCGCCCGCACCCGGGGCTACTCGGACGATCTCGCGACGGAGCTCTTCGAGCTGATGCAAGCCTTCGCGGAGTACGGCTTTAATGCGGCCCACTCTACCGCATATGCCCTCATCACGTTCCGTACCGCCTATCTCAAGGCACACCACCCCGTTGAGTACTTCACTGCCCTGCTCAACTCCGTTGTCGACAAACCGGCGAAGCTCGCCTACTACCTGCACGAGGCGCGGCGCATGGGCATCGAGATCCACCCTGTGGACGTCAACCGTTCGCAGGCGCGCTTCACGACGGAAGGTGCGGAAGCCATTCGCTACGGCATGACGGGCCTCAAGGGCGTTGGCGACGTAGCGGTGGAGCGCATCGTGGAAGCTCGGCAGGATGGGGCGTTCAAGGACCTCGTGGATTTCCTGGAGCGCGTCGAGACAGGGAAGGTGAACCGAGGCACCTTAGAGGTGCTGGCCAAGATGGGAGCCCTCGACAGCCTGGGTGGCCACCGGGCACAGATGCTGGCAGCCTTGCCGGAGGCGCTTAAGTGGGCACAGAACCGCGGGCCCGCAGGTCAGATGGATCTTTTCGGCATCGAGGATGCACCGCACCCGAGTCTGCCGCAGGTACCGCGCTTTACGGACCAGGAAGTGCTGGCGCTGGAGAAGGAGATCACAGGGGCCTACCTGTCCGGCCACCCGCTAGACGACTGGTTGGAGACCCTGCAAGTCCAGGCGACACCGATCGAGGAACTGAGCGAGTTCAACGATCGAAGTCGGGTACGCATCGGCGGACTCGTGACAGCCGTGAAGCCGACCATCACCCGGGTTAAGCAACAGCCGATGGCGTTTGTGAGTATCGAGGACATGACCGGCACAGCAGAATGCGTGGTCTTCCCAGAGCCCTGGAGTAAGTTCTCCGGGCTGCTGATGGACGGACAAATTAGACCGGTGCTCGTCGAGGGCGTCTTGGACCTGGCGCAGACGGTGCCGAAGATCCTGGTGGACAGCGTTCAGGTGCTGGACATGGCCGCCAAGTCGGCGACCCCTGATGCCTCAACCAACACGGACACTGACATCTTCGTGCGCGTGCGGTCGCTGGCGGAGGCGCGAGCCGTCGGTGAGCTGGCGACGACACAGCCCGGTATTCAGAAGGCGTACCTTGTTTGCGACCTGCCGGACGCGCCACGCCGGGTGATTGAGATCACCGGCCGCGTCCGCGTCACGGGGGAACTGCTCAGCGCGCTGTTCGATGCGGTGGGGAAGGACAACGTGCGCACGCAAGCGACCAGGCAGCAGTAAGGAGATGGGTATGTCCGAGACGGCGGACATCACGGTCAGCATCCGGGAACTCCAGGCACGCTACCTCCAGGCAGCAGAACGAGGCCTGGAGGGTTTGCTGCCACCAGATGGCGTGGTTCGTCTGGAAGCAGAGATAGTAAGGCGGAGCGTGTATCAGCGCGCCGCCTATCTTGTGCTCGCCCAGCAGGGAGCGACGATCACGGCCGTCTGCGACCCCGGTTTAGCTCAGACCCTGGAAGAGGGCACGCAGGGTATAGTGGCGGGCATCCCGTTCATCGATCGCGGCTCTATGAGCAATGGGCATGAGGCACTGCGCCTTCGCCTGATCTCGTTCGAGACCCTGGGGCAAGGCGAGGGAATCCAGGCGGCAACGGCGCTACGCGCCCAGATGGAACGGGAGGGTCTTTTCGGCGAGAAGAGACCGCTGCCCAGTTTCGACAAGACCCTCTGGCGCATTGCCGTGATCACCGGCCGTGAAAGCCGGGCTTGGCAAGACATCGTTTCTCAGTGGACTGGCCTGCCATTCTTCACTCCGCGCAAGGTTGAGGTGAGCCTGCAGGATCCGGCGGAGATCGCGCGTGCCATTTTGGCCACAGAGCGCGAACCTCTCGATCTCGTCATTCTAGCACGGGGTGGCGGCAACCCAGAGGAGATCGCCGTGTTCAACGACATCGGCATCGTACGGGCCATGCGCTCCATTACGCGCCCCATCGTCGCAGCCATCGGGCACGAGGAGGATCGGCCGCTCGCCAACGACGCCGCCGATATGGTGGCTTCCACGCCGAGCCAGGCGGCAGAACGCTTGCGCCTGCTCTATACGGGGCAGCAGACGGAGCGGATCACAAGCGAACTGCGCCAAGCGCTTCAGGTGGAGCAGTCGGCGCGCCGCGCGGCGGAGCAAGACGCTATCAAGGCTCGTGCCGAGATGCATGACCAGATCACGCAAATGACGAGCAACCTGCAAAAGATGAGCGGCGCAGTCGCTGACGCCCAACAGCGGGTAGCAACCGAACGCCAGGGCAGGCTGCGTGACCGTCAGGAGTTCAACCGGCTGCTTGCACAGCGGAAGGAAAAGCCGGCCGAAACACCGGAACGCCCGATCCAAGGGACTCCTCGCTGGGTCCGGCCGACAATCATCGTCCTCATCGCACTTGACCTGATCTTTGCGCTTGCTTTCCTGCTCCATGGCTAACAGACTCGAAATTGCTTAGGGATCGGCCTGCTCAAAGAAGAAAAGGGGATGTAGGTTCCGCCAGGGGGACGACATGCCGAAGCGAGACGTCGCAGCAATTCCATGGGGGCGTCTGGAGACCTTCCTGGATGAGCGGCAAGAAGATCGGGAAGTCATAGAGGTCCGAGAAGACATCGAGACCGGAGCGCAGGTCCTGCGCCTAGAACCGCCGTACACAGCACGACGGTTCTTGCGTCGTCATACGATCGACATGGTCGCCAGGTCAAACGAGATCGCACTGGTTTATCCTCTTGTGAACACGGTCGACCTGAAGGCACTCCTGCACGTTCTCCAGGCTTTCGACGCAACTCTTGGCACAAAGCTGGCTAGGGTGGTCATTACCAGAATCGCGGATGAGCGCGTCTTTGAAGGGAAGTTCCTCGCCGGCCTGCGCGACGCAGCCGGAGTGCAGGTCCGCATCCTGACGGGGCAACCCATCGCCACAGTGTTCTGCCTCGGCGCGAAGGATGAAGAGCGGCACCTCCTCATTGGAGCCATTGGCAACCATCAGGGTGAGTTTTCCCCCCTGACCGTCATGCACGGAGATTTGGGCGAGAACCTCGCACCGATGCAAGCCGTCTTCGAGGAGATCTGGCGTAAGGCCATCACATGGCGAGAGGCCAAGGAGCAGCGGCGCGCGGCAGAGCAGGAAGCCGCCAGGCAGGCCGCGTTGGAGGTACCGGAGACGGTGCCACCCCCAGAGGATGGTGGGCAACGCAATGGCAACTTCGGGATCGAGTGAGGGCGGGGTTGCAAACCTTGTTCTCACTCGTTCCATGTTTTTGCGGCCAGGTACTTCACGCGACGTTATCCACGGTGCTATAATCGGTGCGACAGTTGGTAACAAGCCCCGGGGGAGACCACGACGAAAGAGGGGTCAGATATGCACTTCATCACCGACTTCGCCAAGCACGAGATGACGGTGGTCTACCAGCCGGAGGACCTCGAAATCTTCGATGCGACGCCGGATGACATCGTCTCTGGAACGCACATCGGCGACCGTGTGATCGAGGATGGCAAGACACGCCTGAGCAAGAGTTTCAACTGCGTCGAGAACCTGCTGACGCAGGAGAGCATCACCGTCGACGAGGCGTCGGGCAAGGTGGAGGTCACCTACCACGACGCGACGCCCCACGAAAAGCTCTACGTGTACATCTTTGGCTTCCCGGGCGCGATGGAGACCGCCGGCGCCATGCAGCGTCTACTGGGCCGGAAGGACCTCTTCGAGGAGGGCGGGCTGTCTGTCCTGCACTTCAAGGACGTGGACGAGTGGTACATCTCCGCGATGTTCCGCGAGGAAATCTCGCCCGAGGACTCCGGAGCAGTCTTCGCTACTTTCGCCGAGTTCGACGTCGAAATCGTCGCGACGACGGCAGAGGAGATCAAACAGCACCAGATCGACGGCTACTTCGGCGACAAGCTGCAAGAGTTCCTTGCCCAGTACGGTAAGCCCCAAGGGGACTCGATGACGATCCTTTAGGAGTCCAAGGAACTCAAGGAGAAACTGAAGAGCGTAGACACGGCATGGGGAAGGCCACGACAGCAGTCGTGGCCTTCTTCGTTTGCCCGTCGTCGACAGGCGGATTACGAGCGAAAGGAGAGGGTTCGCACAGCGAGAGGAACACGCCAAGCCAGTTCCGCTCACCAATCTCTGACAGGCCGGGGGGATTACGAATGGCAACCGTGCAGGTCGTCACAGGGACAAAACTTGGTCCAATCCAGAGCGTGTTCGCGCGACCGGTCGAAGTCTGCAGTCACACGAACCAGATCATCGAACTGGTGCGGCTCCTCTACGCACCGAAGCAGCTGGACATCGTGGACACCGCCCTGGAGGTCGTCGAGCCCGACCAAGGCGACGCACCGTCACCGGATCTGAAGATGGCATCTGCGTCGTACCAAGGCGACGACAAGATCGTCATCGCAGTCAACCTAGCGATGGGCGACGAAGTGGCTGACCTCAACATCGCGCTCCAGGGAGCGTGCCTCACCCTGCCGGCCGCACACGGCCTACCGAGGCTCGTGCCGGCACCGCAGCCACAGCACTTCGTCGAAGAGGACAAGGAGATCGCCCACGGCGTCTACAATCTGCTGACCACGATCGGCGCGGTCAAGGACGTCGCCAGGGCCATGCCGCACCGGATTCGCACCCGGGAGGACAAGATCGTCGCCTCGCTGCTCGGGATGGCGCATGAGATCAGCGCCACGGATGTGCGCGAAGGTCGCATGGGGAGCCTCTTCCACGTCGGACAGTTCGCCGAGGTAGTCACCTGGGGCACCGCAGAGCAGGTCGCACGCTACTACGAGGACGTCGCACGGGTTTACCACCCGTCCACGATGACGCTGCTCGACATGGCGAAGGCCGCTTTCGCACACGACATCCTGGGCGTCGACGGCTTCCGGGCTGCCTGCGAGGAAATGTTCCGGGGGTTCGGAGTGACGGGATGGACACTGGCAAACCGAGGTCTGCTGGTTTAATCCCGGCAGGTTCGGGAAGCAGGGCGGGGCAACACCCGCCCTGCTTTCCGTTTGTAGGTAACAGGTGTAAAATATCCACTGGTATAATCTTAGCGGCTAAGGGGGTGTCTGGTTTGCCTGCGGACGCAAATCGGACCGCCCAGCGGAATCGCCTACAGCTAGCGCGTGATCTCGGTGCACCGCCAGGTCTGCCGGCCGACCAATACTACGAAGTGTTGCGAGAAGCGTTTTTGGTGGAGGTTGACCCCTCCAGGCGCCTGTTGATCGCAGCTGCCGTGGTTGGATCCTACCTGACGGGAAAGAGCAGAACGTTCTCAGTCTCGGACAGACCGAGATCTCTGGAGGAGACCGTGCAAGCGATCGCGGTCGCGGTGGCAACCCCGCTGCCGGCGAGTGGAAAGAACGGAGTGATTCCGCTCGGAAGGATGCGCAAGGCGCACAAACAATTGGACGAGGTGATCGACGCCTACGCACAGTTCAGGGCAACGCACTAAAGGAACTCGGGGTAACCCGAGTTCCTGTTCGTTTAGGGGATCCGTAAAGAGATGGCCAATGGGGTAGGAGGCGCCATCTAGGCTTTTATCCGGTTGGGGGAGGGCCCCATGAGCAAGCAAGGTCGTCGGCAGCCCTACACAAAAGAAGACGTCATCGCCCAGATCCGCGAGGTACACGACCGATCGGAGAACGGTATCCGTTCAGCCGATTGCCCGGCGTTGCTGCAAACAGCCATCCATCTCTTCGGCTCATGGAACAATGCACTTGTGGCGGCGGATATTCCGGTCGTGCGCAAGACGTGGATCTCGGCAGAGAGCATGATCGTGACCCTGCAGGAGATCGTGCGCCAAGACGGGTTCATTTCGCCGCAGAGCGATGCGCGCGTAACCCGATGGGCTGTCCGCTGGTTCGGATCCTGGGAGGCGGCGCTCGATGCTGCGGACATTCCGAAGAAACAGCGCCGGCGCGGCAAGGTACCGCCCGCGGGTGAACCGCGACGGAGCGTGAAGGAGAAGCTCGTCGAGGAACTGCAAGCTATCCTGGCCGATCTGCCGCCCGGGCAGGAACCGGAGCTGCCGGCGCGGCTCTACCGCAAGGTCTACTATCACTTCGGCTCCAAGGAGGCCGGACTCGCGGCCGCCGGGTTTCACGTGGACCTGTCCAGGAACGAAATCTGCGCACGTCTGCGGGAACTTGCGAACAAGAACGGCCATCTCACCTCCCGTATGGTCGGCAAGATTCTCTATCGCCAGGCGAAAAGGCATTTCGGGTCCTGGCAAGGTGCTCTTAACGCGGCCGGCATCCGTACGCGGAACACGAGTTGGAGTCCGGATGTCGCGATCGCCGAACTGCGCAAGATGGCCGCCCGGGGCAAGACATCCGTTCTGGACGCTCCGCCCGGCCTCGTCAACGCCTCGCGGCGGCTTTTCGGCTCTTGGCGGGCTGCACAGAAGGCGGCCGGCGTCCCAACGCGCCAGTGGACAAGGTGGACGAAGGAGACCGTGGTTGAAGAGATCCGGCATCGAGCTGCCGGACAGGAATCGATCGCTATCTCTCAGGTGCCAAGCAAACTCGCAACGGCCGCGGTGCGCATCTTCGGCTCCTGGGAGGAGGCCTGCACAGCTGCCGGGGTACGGCCTTTGCGCAAGCGGCGACCGAAGAACTCCGGTCAGGAGCGGAAGTAGTCAACAGGGCCCCCAGTCATAGCTCCCCTGTGTAAACAACCCCTCCCTTGGGAAGACTCTGGGTAGATACCCGGAAAGGGGAGAGGTACGTGTCCACCGCGATCGGTGCTTTCACGGACCATCGGAACTACATCCGCAGCCTTGCGGAAGACGTGATGGCCCACAAGCTCACCTTCCAGGAGGCCGCCGCCCAGATCACGAGCAGGACCGAACGCAGCCCTCAAGCGGTCCGCCTGCTGCTTGGTAGGACGATCCACAACATGCAGCGCGCACAACGCGAGGACGCGATGACGGGTGGTGCGCAGAAGGAGACGACACCGACTGGCCGGCCGCGGCGTCGCACCTTGAATGTCATCGTCCGCGAGGCCAGCGTCGTAAGCCAAGAGCTCCGTCGCAAGCGCGGTGAGCACGCCAGCATGAACCGGCAGATCAACGACCTGGAGGTCCGCCTCCATGATCTGCACAAGGAAATGGGGCAGTATCTCGGCGTCGAACAGTAGTAGTCAGTAAAGTCTGAGAGGACCGCCAAGGCGTCGCGGTCCTCTCGCTGTGAGCGGCGGGGTGTCAAACAGCGGCAGCCGCATCGGTGTCCGGTGAAGCCGGGCGCTGTTTGCCCATCAGGGCCCAAACCAGCAGTAGCAGCCAGGCGACGGGGGAGAGACCTAGGAAGACATCGACCAGCAGGATCGAAGTAACGTCGGCAACACCACGGCGGAACGCGATGTAGGCGGGCAGCAACCAGACCAAGCCGGCAAGGCCAGCGAGAAGCACGAGAAGAAGGACTTCGATGGCGCTCATGGTTGATCCGCACTCCTCGCACTAGGTGTCTCTGTACGGTTTGGCTGCAGACCGACAAGATCCCTAGAAGAATAAACAGACGGCAGCACGTCTTAGGTGCCCATCAACAATAGGTTCGATGTTTTTACGTAAGTCGGTATGCTACAATAATAGTGCATGAGGGTGACGACATGAGAAAGGAACCTGCAGGCGTGATCCGAGGGAGGTCTATCCATGAGGTGGCAGCGAACGATCCGGACGAAAGAACTGGATGAACAGTGGCGTCGGGAAGGACGCGGACAGGGCGAATGGCAGAACTACGCTCCCTGGCTGCGCGCCGAAGACATCACCAACAGAATCACTGCCGTAGCGCCGGGTCTGCTGGTTGATCGGCCATATCACCTACTCTCGCCTCTCCAGGCCAACTACTTTAGGCAGCTAGAGTGGGAAGCGATCACGTCCGGATCTGTAGTCGACATCCGTGAACAGTTTCCTTTGAAGTGGGCAGAAGATACTCTCGAACTTGCTGCCTACTTGCAGATGAGTCATCCAGTCGACGGATGGTCGAAAGAGCCAGTCGTGATGGTGACAACCTTTCTGGTCACCAAGATCGGTGAGCGTGGCGCGGAGTACACGGCCATCGCAGTTCGATCCAATGACCAGATGAATCGCGCCAACACCCAACGGTACCTGATGCTGGAACAGGCGTACTGGCACAATCGTGGAGTCAAGTGGTCGCTCGTCACGAGCCGCGACGTCAACATGACGCTTGTCAGAAACCTCTACCTCATCGGTCCAGGTCGGCACCGTACGGGCGAGACCTATGCGGAGATGCTTCGGATCGCTGAGCGCGTGAAGGCGCCCCTCTTGAAGGGCAATGCCAGCATCTTGGAAGTATGCAATGCCAACGACCGAAGGATGCGTTATGACCCTGGAACGTCCATGGGCGCAGTGATGGGGATGCTAGGAGCCAACAGATGGGTGACAGATCTGGAGGAAAGGCCCCTCGACGTTGATGAACCGCTACGTTTTTGGGACAACCCTTCACCCCCAGAGTGCCTCAACAACCTAAGATAAAGGAGGGACGCTATGGCTACGTTCCAACAGGTGTGGACCATCCGCCTCAATGAGTGCCCAGACATCCAGGATGAGCCGGAAGATCCGCAAGAGAGCACAGTTACGGGGTCTTTCCGGACCATGCCCTGGGGAAAGAAGACCGAAGAGCGATTCTCGCTCTTCCTCAAGGATAGGGAAGACTTGCTGTTGCAGATTCGCATCTTCGGCCAAAACGACATCTCGGTCTGGTCCCGGATTCCCTCAATGGTTCACATTGATCGAGCGAAGAAGGAAATCTGGGTCGACCTAGACTGCACCGTCAAGGAAACACAGGCGGGCATTCTCGTAACGGCGAGACCAGACAGCGACTCAGAGACGTTTGAATTCACCATGCCACGGTAGCCCGGGCGAGCGACGCAACTGCGATCTTAGCAGGGAGGCGCACTCTCGCCATACGCTACAACCCCTGCGATAATATCGGAGACTGATTCACAAGGGAGCGATCGCTCATGGAGTAGCACCTTCGCGGAAGTGGAACGTTTACGTGAACCAGGATCCGACGCGGCGCCCGACTCGCGCGCGACGCAGGAACCAGGTTGAAGGGTTCGTTCGCGGCGGCTGGGCAGACGGTCAGGAAGTCGAGATCTTCACCCTGACGGTGAAGGGCACCGACCACATCGTCTTCCAGGCCGTGATCTCCCCATCTGGCGAGGTTCAGACGTGGAGTGGAGCCATCCTGTCGACCAAGGTGGACGCCGAAAAGAAGCACCTGCACGTCGACGTGCTCTGCGACTTCAAGGTTACACCGGACAGAGTCGCGATCGTTGAGTGGCCGAATGAGCTGGTGCCGGCGAGATAGGTCATCTGCGCGATAAGCGAGGGCCGAATTTATCGAAACACCAAGGGAGCGAGGATGTTCCTCGCTCCCTTGGTGTTTGTCGAACGCGACGACCGCTTAGAGACTCGTTTAGGTGTAGAAAGGAGATATGGACAAAGGGGAACACGGAGGTGTTCTTCTTTGTCCAGAATCCAGGCGTCACAGGCAGACTACTTATCAGGCAAGACCCCTCAGTCAGAAGCTCTAATCAAGCTCGTAACGGGCCAAGCCATGGAAAACGGACATCGACTCACGTTTCACGCAGAGGTGTTGCCAGCCGGCAAACCGTTCGCTCGGCTGATGAGGGCATCGGTCTCCTGGGACACCTATGCTTTGATCTCGTTAATGTCCGGGGGAGCGGAAGATCTGCTCCGAGAGATCAACGAGGGCGGGTTGCCACACGACCAGGAGGCCGCAGAGACTCTGCTCGAACTCCGAGAGGCCGTATCTGACGCCGCAGCGTACGCGCGGAAGTACCGGCTCCGACAGATCGCGCGCGAACGAGCGAACTGGGGCATTCGCAGCCCGGAAAAGAAGCGGCTAGCAGACATCGTTGCGAAGCGCATCGCCAACATCGCTGGCGTGCAGGAGGTCTACCTATTCGGATCAGTTGCCAAAGGAACCGACGGCGAGACGTCGGACATCGACTTCTACGTCAGGGTCCAGGAAGATTGGTTGAAACGGCACAGTGAGTTCCAGCAGGCCGTCTGCGAATCCCTCGACGGTGCGCCTCTGCTCAAGTCGCTATCAAACTTCAACTTCGTCACAGGAGCCAATCGACGCCTCCTGCACATCTCCTTCTACGACAAGGACCCTGACTCGTTGGGGTACGAAGGGGCGATACTGCTACTTACCACTGCAGCGAAGGCTATCTAAAAAGAGAGGCGCACCATGAAACCACCGACGCCAAGGCCCGTGATCCGAGGAGTAGTCGGCCTATTGATCGACAAAGAGCGGGGCACGGTGCGTGGTTGTGTCGTCGTCTCGCGCAAGGCGGATGGCATTCCGCGAGTTAAGTCGAGCGTTTTCTGGCTGGGACCGGCGGACCCCGAGTTTGTTCGAGATTGGAGATACCACCGCGCAGCGTATGCCAGGCGTCTTCGGCGACTGGACGACAGCTGGCCGTACTGGCCATACCACGAAGAATACGCCCGCCCGCTGGCCGCCGTGTTCGAGGGGTAAACGGAATTGCCGGCTGAGAGTATCTTGGGCAGATTTCGGGCTGGTTCAGGTTCTTGTCTGGCCCTAGCCCTCGCGACATCCGTTCGGCCGCGGTACGCTGGAAAGGCTAGCCCACCTGTTCGTCAAATACAGATTTTACGAACTCAACCGTCCGCGGACGCTCATCGGATCCGCCGCCTGCGGTGATGTCTGTCTGTGGTGGCGGCCGCCGCCACAGGCGCTCTTCTATCCCTCCTGGCCGCTAAAGCCACCGGGAGGACTGGTCTGGCGTACAAGAGACGGCGCAAGACGCTACGCCGTACGCTGGAAGCAAAGGGACAGACCAGGGGCACGCGCGCATACGGGACTCGGGAGGTCGGAAGCGATGGATGTGTCTTTGAAGGTCGACGGACGGCCGGTTCGTCTCGGGGTGCTCGGACGGGTCGGCCTGGCGGCCGCCGCACTTGCGGCTAGCGCCTTGGTCGTGTTCTTGGTCGGTATCGCACTGCCGACGCTAGTGGTCGCCACGGTGGCCGTTCTACCGCTGTTGACCGCTCTCGCGATCGTTGGTGCGATCATCTCGGGCATCGTACACCGACTGCGCAGAGTCTAAGATACGCGAAGCACGCTGCACCGCCGGAAGACCCGTGAGGTACGGGTCCTTCCGGCGGTGCAGATGTGAAGTCTTTACGCCGCCTTGTTGGCCAGAACGCGGACAACCGCAAGGATCTGCCTGAGTTGTTCTGTTCCACCGTCTCGCTTCAGTCGATCGACTTCCGAGATGATCGCATCGCAAAGCGCTTCCGCCTCAACGTCGCGAGGCACCGGCGTTTGTAGTAAGGCGTCTGCCGGCACACCACAGTACTCAGCCAGTTTGCACAAAGTCGCGAGAGAAACGCTGCGCTTCCCGTTCTCGATCAGGGATAGATACGGAGCACTGATACCGACCCTGGCTGCCATTTCACGAGTCGTTTCACCGCGCGCCACCCGGATCGCCCGCACCCGCTCGCCCAAGCTGTTCACCAGAGCGTCGCTCTCCCCTCGTGTCGTAGTGGCAGCATAGCTGACTCGGCGTTACTTGTCAATTTCTAACAATACTGTAGCTTATCTATTAGTCAGGGCGACACGAAGCGGTGTCGCCCTGGTGTCTTAGGAACCCACCGCGCCGGAAATCTAATCGGTATCTGAAGGCCGGTTCGAGGCCCGACCTTCCCCCCTCAGCGTTCCCTGCAGCACTAAAGACATCTGCCTCGCCAGATGTGGTGCTCACACACAGACAGGGAGCGGGAAGGTGATCAGAGATGTCGGTCTTGGCTCTCGGACTCGTAGGTCTTGGGCTCGGACTCATGGTGGCAGGCGCTGTGCTGCGACTGCTCGATGCGACTTCGTATCGGCGCCAGGTGCGCCGTCGGCTGGCAGACATCAGGTCTCGGTCATGAAGATCGAACCCGTCGCTGCCACCCTGCCCAGCGAGCGCATCCGTCGTCGTCCTGAGCGCACCGATAGCGAGGTGCCGCGGCGGCTCCGTCGCCAGGTTCCGACAGAGGCCTCCCCGCGGTACGGCCGCGGCAGGCTGATCGACGAGTACGCCTGATCCCCAACCGCAGAGGAACGAGTCGGCCATAAGGCCAGGCTCGTTCCTCTTGTGCAAGAGGTGAGCGTCGATCAGCGAGAGCTCCAGAGACCGCAGGCCCCCCTGCCGATCGCGCAGTTACGGAACCCGGGCCAAGAGAGATGTCTCATTGCCAGGTGTAAGATCTACCGTAGGCGGGGTATGTCAGGGCGCTAGATGTAAGCTGAGTGACAACAATCAATAAAGCATGGTATGTTGTGAGTATCCGGAGACTTGAAATGGGAGGCGGATTGGTTTGGAGAACGCACCGGCGAATCAGAACGGCATGGCCCTCGCAGGCGGCATCGTGGGACTTCTTGGCTTCATCTTGAGCTGGATCCCACTGATCGGCATCGGATCCGGTCTCGTGCTCGGCATCCTCGGCATCATCTTCGGCGGCATCGGCTTGGCGAACGCCAACAAGCTGCCCGGTCGCCCGCGTCATGGATGGGCGATCGCCGGCCTCGTGCTCGGCATCATCACCGTGGTGTTCAAACTCATCCCGGGATTCAACCTGCTCTAGGCTGTCACAGGGGAGGAGGGGCGCGGTTGCGCCCCTCCTCCCCTGTCCCTATGTGTTTAGCCAATATGGCGGGCGGGCTGCGGCAGTGTGCGCATCCAGAGGATCTGCCCGTCAGGAGAAGGCGCTTCAACCGGCAGACTGGAGTCACCAGCCGGCACATCGGCGCCAGCGGCAAGTTCCTGGACCCAGGTGTAGACAGGAACATCTCCCAGCAATGGCGAGGTCGATTGGTATGTCAAAGTCGTGAAGACCTGATAGGGGCCAGTGTGGGCAAAGCCGATGCCGATCGAGAAGTACGGTCCGGCACCGGGAACGTCGAGCAGGATATTGCGTCTGTGCCCCCAGCAACCGGCTGCTGTCGGAGATGTGCAGTCCACGTTGCCGGTATGCATGCCGTCATAGCCGTCCCCATACATCCAGAAGAAGTCCGAAGTGAGGGGTCCGTAACCGTACGACCAGTTGCTAGCCCAAGCAGATCCGCCAGAACCCACGGGGTCCCGCTCCTCGACGGCTGCGGGCTCCGCATCTGCGCTAAGCCCCTGGTATAGCGCTTGGATCGGCGGCAGTCCACGGTCGACGCGTTCCAGGTTGAGCACGGCGAACAGTTGCTCCTGGGGTGTCAGGTCGGCAAAGTTGCGCGGCAGGTACAGTGGACCGACCCCTTCGGCCGCCCGCGCGGCATCGATGGCCTGCACGACTTGACTCTGGCAAGCGGAGCTCGCCGGACTCGCCTGGCAGGTGGGCCAGAAGTCCGGTGACGGTGCCACGTTCTGTCGAAGATCCAAAGCTGCGTGCACAGTGGCGGCCGCCACCGGTTGCGGTGCAGCGAGCAGCGCCGCGGTGCCAGCAAACAGAAGGCCAAGAAGCATCGAGCGCAGCGACGACATGTCGACCCTTCCCATCGGAGACCTTGTCGTTCTCCGGTTGGGACGGGCGCATGAAAAGTCCTAAGCAATGTGAGGCGGCGAACTCGTTCAGGAGTCGACGAGAGAAACGGCGTACTTGAACTGCGGGGCGGCTCGAAGGTGGCAAACACCCAAAGGCGAGCCTTGAGCGCCGACGAAGAGCAAAGCGGCCCGTCGGCTAGAAATCCCCCGAAACAGCTGGCGCGGAGCACTCTGGTAAACCCGGAGATGCTCCGCGTCTTCGCTTAGGAGGGATGGGGTCGGGTGGCCAATGGGAGGGTGTGGGGGTGAAAGCGTGGGCTTTTCGATCTTCGCGACCCTGCTCCTGGTGGGATTGCTCTTCTACCTGATGCCAGCTCTGACGGCGAGAGAGAAGCGTGCAGCGGCCTTTCCGGTCGTACTGGCGCTGAACATCCTGCTGGGCTGGACGCTCATCGTCTGGGTGGCGCTATTGATCTGGGCCTTGCGCATGCCCGAGCCGCCCTTCCGCGAGGTGTCTTAGGGAAAGTGCGCGCTGACGACCAATCGTGTGGGTAGGAGGGCCCCACGCCCTCCAGGGTCAGATTTCGGGACACCAGCGACGACAGCGGCGCTAGGTGTCCCAACAGTTTGTCCGCATGGCAGAGGAGGTCTTACCGACTCAGTCAGGTGCGACAAAGACAACGGCCGGAGGCGTGCCGTCAGCCGAGACCGATCGTTACGCGCGATCTCGGGGCCCGGACGCACCGAGCAGGACAGAGAAAGGGGTGATGACGAGTGGCTTGTGACCTGAACCGTAACCGTTGTGACCTGCATACCCTGGGCGCCACCCACAGTGCGCAGCGGATGCCCCAGACCCGACACGCACTCTAGGAGGTGTTCCCATGGTTCAGAGGGTCCTCTCGCCGCTGCAGCGCCAGTACTTCCTTGACCGGTACACGGCCAAGGCGCTCCTGGCGGTGGATGCGCGGGTTATGCTCCGCAGCACCCAGCAGCTCGGCACCGTCATCGCGATCAACGGAGCCCGCGTCTCGGTGCGCTGGGACGAGGACTCCGTGTCGACAGTCGAGCAGGCAGACCTGCTCTGCCTGGCCGAGGAACAGCCCTCCCAGATGTGGAGGCGTGTAGCCCGTGCGGTGGCAAGCGTCGAGGCCACGCCGGAACTTCAGGCAGAATGGGAGCAGAAGTTCTTCGACATCCTCGAATGGTTCTCGTTCGTCCCGGCCGGTCGGGTGATGGCCGCGGCGGGCAGCGCCGCCAAGCTCACCTCGGGCAACTGCTTCGTCATCCCGGCGCCCCACGACTCCCGCAAGGGTATCATCCACCAGATGTACCTGCAGGCGGAGATCATGGCGCGCGGTGGCGGAGTGGGGTTCAAGCTGAGCTCGCTCCGCCCCAGGGGAGCGGCGGTCAAGGGCGTGCACGGTACCAGTTCCGGTCCGGTGAAGTTCGCCAACAACTACTCGGTGTGGACCGACACCATCGAGCAGGCCGGCAGCCGCCGGGGCGCGCTGATGCTGGAGATCGACGACTGGCACCCGGACCTCGTGGAGTTCATCGAGGCCAAGAGCGGAGATGAGCGCTTTATCGAGCACGCCAATCTCACCGTGCTGGTGTCCGACGCCTTCATGGCGGCGGTCGAGAACGACGCGGACTGGGACTTCGTCTTCCCCGACCTCGACGACCCGGAGTACGACGCCCTGTGGGACGGCAACCTACGCCGCTGGCGCAGCAGCGGTCACAAGGTCATCGTCTACCGCACGGTCAAGGCGCGGGAGATCTGGGACAAGATCGCGGAGTTCGCGCACCGCAGCGGCGAGCCTGGTGTGGCGTTCATCGACAGGGTCCACGCCGACTCGAACCTGGTCGCCAACTCGGGCGGCGAGGAGATGGAGGAGGCTCACAACCCCTGCGGCGAACAGCCGCTGCCGCCCTTCGGCGTCTGCAACCTCGGGTCGATCAACCTCGCCAACCCGACCTTCTTGGACCTCGAAGCCAAGACGGTGCGGCTCGACCGGCTGGCGGATGTCGTGCGCACTGCCGTGCGTTTCCAGGATAACGTCGTCTCCATGAGCTACTACCCGCTGCCGGAAAACGAGCAGCGGCAGAGTGCCGAGCGACGCGTGGGCCTGGGCGTCATGGGGTACGCCGACATGCTGATCCAGCTGGGCATCCGCTACGGGTCCGAGGCCAGCCTGGAGATCGCAGACCAGGTGGGCGCAACCATGCGCAACGTGGCCTACGAGGCGTCGGCCGACCTGGCCAAGGAGAAGGGTTCGTTCCCGGCGTTCAGTCCGCGGATCCTCGACTCGGGGTTCCTCCGGCGTCTGCCGGACGAGATCCGGGAGAAGATCCGCGCGCATGGGCTGCGGAACATGACCCTGCTCACCGTCGCGCCGACCGGCACGACGTCGCTCGTCGCCGGCGTGTCGTCAGGGATCGAGCCGAACTTCGCGGTTCGCACCTGGCGCACCGACGCCCTCGGGGAGCACGAAATGCTCCTACCGCTGGCGGAGGAGTGGTCGGCCAAGCACCCTGGCGAGGAGCTGCCACCCTACTTCGTGGGTGCGTACCAGCTGACGTCGGAGGAGCACGTGATGGTCCAGGCCAGGTGGCAGACCTACGTCGATGCGGCCATCTCGAAGACGGTGAACGCCCCGAGCGACCACACCGTTGAGGACGTGAAGCGCGTCTTCGCGTTCGCCTACGCGATGGGCGTCAAGGGGATCACCTACTTCCGCAAGGGCTGCCGCGACAAGGTCGTGCTGACGGACGAGAAGAAGGAGGCCGATGGCTCCCGGCCGGAGAAGATCGTGGAGATGCTGCCCCGGCCGCAGCGCATGCTCGGGCGCGCCTACGTCATCAAGACGGAGCACTGGACGATGACGCTGGACGTGCACGAGATGGCCTCCGGAGAGCCGTTCGAGATCTTCGTCTCCGTCGGCGCGGTCGGATCGGACCTCATGGCGGACGCCGCCGGCATCGGACGCCTGGCGAGCGCGATGCTCCGGATGCAAAGCGGGATCTCCGCGATGCGCCGGGTCGACATCGTGATCGACATGCTCCAGAACATCGGCGGGGCCACCGCCTTCGGGTACGGGCCGAACCGGATCACCTCACTCCCCTCTGCAATCGCCAAGGGGCTGCAGATGTACCGCGACGACAAGCTGGGGGGCGACGCGCCAGCAGAGGTGGCGGCGCCAGTCGCTGCTCTGACCGGCGTCGGCCACGACCACGGACAGGACGCAGACCTGTGTCCGGGGTGCGGCAACCACTCGCTGGTGCGAGAGGAAGGCTGTGCCAAGTGCTACGGCTGCGGCTACTCCGCCTGCTAGAACCGTACAGCCTCACAAAGGAAGGAGACCGAGAGTGATCTCGGTCTCCTTCCTTTGTGCCCGGTCAGCGGAGGACGAGGCTGAGATGGGACTCGGCGTCCAGTGTGAGCACGATCGCGCGCTCCTGGAATCGTTTCACGGTCTCATCATCCGCTACAACCAAGGACACACCCGCGTGCGCGAGCACCAGAGCGTCGGGGCGGATCTCGCGACGATCCCGAAGGGTGACGGTGGTGTGCTGGACGCTACCCGCCTTGCTGGTGAGTAGGCCGTCTTCCAGCACCACAACCTTGTCAGGATCGCGCAGACGCCGTTCCAGCTCGGGAGCTACCTGGATGTCCATACGATCACCAGACCTTTCTGTGGTGCAGCCATCCCGTCGAAGCGCGGAAGTCTACACCTACCAGTTGGTCGTCTGGTGGCATGATTCCCAAAGAAGTTGCTCGCTAAGAAGGACAACGCCAGACCATAAGGAATTGTGGTGGGAAAGCCGTGGGTACTGGTCGGAGGAGTGAGCTGGTGTGGTACAGCAGGTGATCCTACCGATAACCGAGGTGCGCAATCGGTTCGGCAGTCTCCTGCGGGAGGACATCGTCCGGGATAAGACCACCGTTGTCATCACGCTCAACGGGCGTGGCGTGGCCGTCCTACTGGACTACAAGGAGTACGTGCGTTTATCGACAGCAGCCAGCCGTCCAGGGAAGGACGGCGAGTAGCATGGCGTCGCTGTTTCAGACACGGCGGCGAGAGTTGCTCGTGTCGGCCAAAGTCCGGGCCCTGCCTCCTCTGTCCCGTCCGGAGCACCCCATGGTGCTTAGTGTGATGAACCTTGGCAAAGGCGGGTCAGGGAAGTCGACTCTGACAGCCAACATGGCACCTCTGCTACCCACGATCGTTTCAGGGGCGAAAGTTCTGGTGATCAACCTCGACGACAACTACAACGCCCAGGAGATCCTCGCTATACCGTACGAGGAAGTACTGTTAGGCATCGATGACTACCTCTTTGGTGCCGCGACGCGCGAAGAGAGTACGTATCATTCGAAGTGGTACGTCGACGTCATGCCGGTGAGAGATCAAGCGCAGATGGACAGTGGCGTGCCCAGCGAGATGAAGATGAGGGAGCTCGTCGACGAGGCGCGAACCAACTACGATTTCATTTGGCTGGACGCCACAGCGTCCGCGAAGGCGTGGACAGTCGCCGCAACCTTGGCAATGGCGGACGCGGTCTTCATCCCTGTGGTACCGGATCACATCGATACCCTAGCTGGTGCGGTCAAAACACTGGATCGCATTCGCGGCGTTCAGACGTCGCGCCATGGCAAGCCGGTGATCGCAGGCATCATTCAGAACATGGTGAAAGCCAACAGCTCGCACGGCCTGGAAGGCATCCGAGACACCCTGGCGCTGGGCGATATGGTGCAGGTGTTTCGCTGGCAAATCCGCGACTTCTCGTCGATCGAGGTGGCGCGATCAAAGGGGACTCCGATCAACTGGGCATCGGGTCCACAGGCGGCCGAGGCCGCTGCGGCCATGAAAGAGATCATGTGGCACTGGCTTAGCGAGCAGACCGACAGGAGGGGTCAACGGCGATGACAGTCATCACGGACGCCCACCGGATGCAACTATTCAAGGACGTGGAGAATGCGTTAAAGAGACTGTCTCCAGTCGACGTGGCCAGCATTGCGACGCAGGTCGGAGCTCCGCCGACTCCACCGAATCGGCTGATCCCTCTGCTGAGCAAGCAGTTCCCTGACAAGGTGGTAACCGCATTAGAAGCAAACGAAGTGTGGGCACGTATCTGGCGCGGCGAAGATCCCCTGGAGGAGGGCGGCGCACAGCACGCGGCATCCGCTGCCGGCGCGGCGGCCGAGATTGCCTCCACCACAGTCGTCGACACGGGTGCTGGCCAAACGCCGACAGAACAGGCAACTACCCTACTGGCAGATCTCTTGGAGCACGCGCCCGTCGTCGATGTAGAGATCAACAGAATCTCGCGCAAGCTTGGCATCAACCGTCGCAGCGAGCGCAATCTGAGCGGTGACGACTTTGACCTGCTGGTCGAGGGCATCCGCCAGAACGGTCTACTGCACCCCATCGTGCTCTGGCCCCAGCCGGGCGGCGAGTTCGAGCTGGTGGCCGGCGAGCGTCGCAGCAGGGCCTGCGAGGCGTTGGGGTGGCGCACGATCCGGGCGTCCCTCGTCCACTTCCCCGATGTGGCGTCGGCAAGGTTTGCGATGTGGGACGAGAACCGCGCGCGAAGGAGCTTTGACCTGGAGGAGACGGTCGCCACCATCCACGACCTGCAGGCGCTCGGGTTAAACCAGACCGACATCGCCGCGAGGATGGGCCTCACGCAGGGCACGATCAGCTCCGTCCTAAAGATCCACAGGAACAAGCGGCTTGCCCGCGCCGTGACCGAGGACAGCCTCTCTGTCACCTTCGCGCACGAGATCCAGCGCCTGTACACGCCGAGCGGCGAGGAGCGCGTGCCCGGGGCGGCGGACGGCCTGCTGAAACAGGTCCTGACGGGCGAGATGACCAAGTGGAAGTTGCGCGATAGCGTGGATCGCATCCTGGCCTCTCTAGATTCAGGCAGTGTGTCCCGTCCTGCGGTGCCCCGCCGGAGGCGCCACGAGCAATGGGTGCCGCCGGATGCACTGTGGCGCTACTTCACGCTCGCCGCCGGGGCCGCGCCGGAAGTGCGCAAGGCCATCACGGAAGCCGTACCGGCGATCCTGGATGCCGTCGTGGCTGCGGACAAGCCGACCATCGAGCGTCTCAAGACGCGACTCAACGAGCAGCTGGCGATGCTGGGCAGCAGCACCGACGCAAGTGACGGATAGGATCCCGCGCTTGATCCAGGCCTTTGGCCGTGCCGGCCGGGCGAATTATTTGCGGCAAATATCCGGCTGCGCCTCAGGCGCATGGTCCTCGTCCCCCACCACGCGCCGCCGCGGGTCGCGGGTCCGCGGCGGATTATTTGCCGCAAATAATCCGCCCTGGTCGCGACGGCACGGGAGGTGGGCGACGTGAACGCCTTCGAGGTACTACCGGCCTTCGCAACCGACCTTGCCAACGGCAACTACGGTCGTCCTCGCGCGCCGGGCACCGTACGCGCCTACCTGGCTGATGTGCGCCAGTTTCTTACTCGCGACCAGGTGCAAGACATCTCCCGCGTGACGCTCGCCGAGATTGACGACTTTCTGGCCCAGGTGGGCGGCGTGAAGTACGCCGGCCGTAACACCGCGCGGGTGAACCGCATAATAGCATCCCTGCGCGCCTTCTTCGGTTGGGCCGCCGAACAGGGTCTGATCGAGCGGAATCCCTTGGCCCACAAACACGTGGCGCGTCCGGGGTTGCGCACACCGGTATACCTCGAAAGCAACGAAGTCCAGGCGTTTCTCAAGGCCGTCGGCGACTACCATGCCTTGCGCAGCCGAAGCCACCCGCCAAAGACACCGCAACAGCAGAAGCGGGCCGAACATGACCTGCAGTGCGATCGTTGCCTGTATGTCTTCGCACTAAACACCGGTGCGCGGATCTCGGAAATGCTTTCGCTTCGATTGGACGACGTAGACCTGAACCACCGCACAGCGAAGGTCATCGGCAAGCGGGACCGCGAACGCGTTCTGCACCTGAACGAGACCACCGTCGCTGCGCTGCGCACGTACCTACACCTGCGCCCGCCGACATCTGAGGCATTTCTCTTCGTCTCCTTCAATGGTGTACAACTCGGAGTGCGCAACTTACAGAAGAAAACTCGACGCATCGCTGCGCTCGCCGGCATCACGAAACCCATCACACCGCACAAACTCCGTCACACGCAAGGGACAGCGCTCCTGCGCGTTACTGGTAACCTGCGCGTCGTTCAGGAAGCGCTCGGCCATCAGAACGTAGCTACGACAGAGATCTACACACACATCACGGCCGAGGAGGTGCGTAGCGCCGTTGAGCGCCTGAACTTCGGCGACGACTGAGTCGACTATCGACCCTTCCCAAAGCGGAGCTCCGCGTGGTAGCGCGGAGCTCCGCTTTGCATTTTCCTTAGGAGAACGCGCGTGGTGTGACCAAACCGAAGTGTGCGAATCTGAGCGGCTGTCTCGCTTAGGGGAACACGAAGCGACGGCCAAACAGGATAGAGCAGATTCTGGATCTGGGAGGCACCTGCATGAAGAAGCGTCGTTTCCCTCTGCTGTTGGTTGCAGTCGTGTTCATTCTGGTGTTCGTGTTCCTCATCGCCAAGGCGATGCGCCAGCAGCAGCAGCAGACCGCCAGTCAGTACTCTCAGGTGCTCGTGGCCAAGACGAACCTTCCCTACGGCACCGTCCTCACACCCACCAACCTGGCCGCGCAGACCGTCCTCACCAAGGACATCCTGCCGGACGAGGTAACCAACGTGAACCGCGCCCTGGGGCTTGCAACCAACATCTCGATGACTGCGGGGGATCCGCTGCTGCTGAGTCACCTAGTACCCGCAGCGTCTCTCACCTTCGGACACCTGCTCCCACCGAACACCGTGTCTTACACCATCCCGGTTAGCGGGATCTCTGGTCAGGCAGGGCTCCTCAACGTGGGTGACAGCGTCGATATCCTGATCGGGCTCACCGGGAGCAACAACTCTTCCTCGTCGCGGTACTCGCTGCGCAACGCCAGGATCTACGCCCTCAACAGCGATGTCATCCCTGGCACAACAGTCCAGGGGTACGCGTCCCTGACGATCGCGGTCACGCCACTCCAGGCGGAGGCGCTCCAGATCCTGCAGTTGTCCGGCGCGCAGGTACTGGTGCTCGACAATGCGGCTGGCAGCACCACGCCGAACGTGCAGACCCTCACTAACCAGACGGCAGGCGGCATCATTACCCAGTACTCGAACGCAGTCCAAGCGAACTAAGGAGGTCGTACCGTGGCAAACATCGTCCAGATCCTCGTGGTGGAGTCCAACAACAGACTTCGCCAGGTGATCCAGGACCTCATCGAGCCCGAAGTCAACTACCACATCGCCGCGTTTAGCAAGACCGGTGCGCAAGTTCCCGAAATGGTGCGCAAATCGCATCCCGACATCGTGATCGTGGACACGGACCTGCAGGACATGTCCGGCTACGAGGTCTGCAAGGCAATCGTCGCCGAAGAAGGCGGTCCACTCGTCCTGATGACCTCCGAGTCCGACGAAATGCAGGCCGTGCGACTCGCCATGCGTGCTGGTGCTCGCGAGTTCATTGCGGCCGACAAGCTCGAAACCGATCTCATCCCCATGATGAAGGAACTGCTGCAAAGCACCTGGATGGACGACAGTGCTCCCGGTGCAGGCAAGGTCATTGCTTGCGTCTCGGCCAAGGGCGGCATGGGTAAGAGCACCGTGTCCGCCAACGTGACAGCGGAGCTCGCGAAGCGGTATCCCGGTCGGGTTCTCGCGATGGACTTCGACGCCCAGTTCGGCGACATCGCGATCCTCTGCAACCTCAACCCGAACCGTACGCTTTCCCACCTGGTGGAGAGCGGAGACGTCGTCGACATCGACCTGTTGCGAGCCCATATCACTACCCATCAGCTGAATTTCGACGTGCTCCCGGCGCCCAAGCGGCCGGAGTACGGCGAGTACGTCGGCTTCGAGCACCTCAACCAGGCGATCCGTCTCGCACGGCACATCTACGACTGGATCGTGATCGACGCGGCGCAAGGGTTCAACACGGGCAGTCTGGCCGGTCTGGACAACGCCGACCTGGTGCTCATGGTGACGACGGCCGATCTGCCGGCACTGAAGAACGTCAAGCTCGCACTCGACTCTCTGCAAGGCAAGCACTACGACCGGACCAAGATCGGCCTAGTGCTGAACCGTGTGACGCCACGCTTCGGCATCCGCGCCAAGGAGATCGAAGCGCAGTTCAAGTACCCGGTGCTCGGCCAAATCCCCGTCAACTACGACGTCGTGCTGGAGTCAGCGAACCAGGGCACCCCCTTCGTGGCGCGGGCGCCCCAGTCCAACGTCGCCCGCGAAGTTCGTGCGCTCGTGGACAGGCTGGAAAAGGTCGTCCGCGAGGGAGCGTCCGCGCAGCCGGCGTCAGACGGCACACCGGCGACCGGTTCTTTCATGAGCCGCTTCTTCTCTCGTCTGTAACACCGCAAAGGAGTGCATCGCATGCCTGACAACGAAAGGCGCCAGCCACTCAGTCAAAGCTTCTTCCGTAAGCCCGAGAGTCAGCAGCCTGTTGCTTCCGAGCCCCCGCAGGCGCCCGCCGCCCCGACGCGTCAAATCCCACAGCGCTCGCCACTCCCACCACGCCCTGAGCAGACGGAGCAGCGCCGGGTGGTGCTGCGGCCAGAAGTCTATGCGCGGCTGCGCGAGGAAGCGACGCGACGCATTACGGACGAGCTGGACGCCTCGCACCTGCAGCCGGCAAACCGCGACAAGCCAGCCATCCGCGAGCAAGTCGAGGAAAAGATCCGCGAGACCATGCAATCTCTCGACATCGCCGTCAACCGCGGCGACCGCGAAGCAGTCGTCAAGGCGCTGTTTCAGGACATGCTGGGCCTCGGTTCGCTCGAACCACTACTGGACGACCCGACCATCACCGAAATCATGGTCAACGCGCCGCAGGAGGTCTTTGTTGAACGCAACGGACGTCTGGAGCGAGCAGCCGTGGACCTCGGTGAGGATACGCAGATCTACCGCATCATCGAACGCATCGTAGCCCCGCTCGGAAGGCGTATCGACGAGACGTCACCGATGGTGGACGCCCGCCTGCAAGATGGTAGTCGCGTCAATGCCATCATCCCGCCACTCTCGCTCAAGGGCCCGACCCTGACGATCCGCAAGTTTTCGCGTGAGCCGATCACGATCGACGACATGGTGCGCGGGGGTTCGCTGAGCACCGAGATGGCGACGTTCGTGGAGGCCGCGGTCGCCGGCAAGCTCAACATCGTTGTTTCCGGCGGTACGGCCTCCGGCAAAACCACGACGCTGAACGCCCTGTCCAGCTTCATCCCTGAAGATGAACGCATCGTCACCATCGAAGACGCAGCCGAGCTCCGCCTGGACAAGCCCCACCTCGTCACGCTCGAAGCACGGCCGGCCAACATGGAGGGCAAGGGCGAGGTGACGATCCGCCAGCTGGTGGTCAACGCCCTGCGCATGCGACCCGACCGCATTGTCGTGGGCGAAGTGCGGTCCGGAGAGGCCTTCGATATGCTGCAGGCCATGAACACCGGTCACGAGGGGTCCCTGACGACCGTACACGCCAACAGTCCGCGTGACGCTCTGGGCCGCATCGACAACCTCGTCCTGATGGCTGGATTTGATCTGCCCGTACGTCTGATCCGCGAGCAGATCGCATCGGCCATCGATCTCGTGATCCACCAACAGCGCTTCCCCGACGGCGTGCGCCGCATCACGAACATCACCGAGGTCCTCGGCACCACGGGGACAACCATCTCGATGCAAGAAGTCTTCAGTTTCGAGCGTGACGCGATCGGTGAACGCAACCGTGTCAGCGGACACTTCACTGGTTCGGGCCTGCGGCCGAACTGTCTTGATAAGCTGCTCCAGCGCGGCATCGACCTGCCCATGAGCTTGTTCGCAAAGAAGTAGGGAGGGCGCAGACGTGGGTGTCATCCTGGTGCTCGTCGTAGTCGCCCTGCTTTTCCTCGGGGCAGTCTACCTCTTCTACCGGGCGTTCTACCGCCAGCGCGACATGCTTTCGGAGCGATTCTCGAACGTGCTGCTCTGGATCGAAGCCGCGCAGGCCGACGCGAAGGCGAAGCCGGCCTCCTTCCGGGACCGCTTGGCCGCCGCCCATGACGAACTCGCGCGGCGTCTGCAGCGTGCCGGAATGCCCTTTCAGGTGCAGGAGTTTCTAACGATCAACGAAGTCGCCATGGTGGTCGTTCTGCTGCTGACCTGGCTGCTCACGGGGTCCTTCTGGATCGGCTTCGTACTGGCCCTGCTCTGGCCAGCGGTCCCGTACCTCATCCTGCAAAACCAACTGAATGCCAGGACAGCCGTCTTCGAGCGGCAGCTCTCGCCAGCTCTGACCATGATCGAGAACTCTCTCTCGGCTGGTAACTCCTTCCCTCAGTCCATGGAGTTCGTCGCACAGGAGATGGAGCCGCCCCTCTCGCTGGAGTTCGGTCGCGTCGCACGGCAGATGGCACTCGGCATGCCGATGGAGCGCGCCTTGGGACAGATCGTCGACCGTATGGAGTCCGACGACCTCCGCCTCGTCGTCACCGCTGTCCTGATCCAGCGGGAAACGGGCGGCAACCTGGTCGAGGTGATCCGCAACATCAACGCCCTAGTGAAGGATCGTATCCGCATCAGGGAGTCGGTGCGGGCACTGACGGCGCAGGGTCGCATGTCCACTTGGATCGTGGGCCTTCTGCCCTTCGCCATCGGTCTCGCCATGTACTTGATGAACCCGAGCTACATGCAGCCTCTCGTCACCACACCCGCTGGAATCGCCTTGATTCTCGGGGCCTTGATCTCCGAGGGCATCGGCGTCCTCATCATCCGCCGCATCGTGAACATCAAGATCTAGGAGGTCAAGGCAGTGCTCTCGACTTACAGCGCGGGACCATCGTACCTCACGGAACTGCTGGTCGCCCTTGGCTTCCTGGTGGTGGCGGCGGTGTTCGTCGCGATCTTCATCGCCTCGGGGCGCGCGCAGACGCTCCTCTCCCGGCGCTTCCAGCACATGGACCAGCTCATCGACGAGCAGATCGAACGGATGGACCCCGAGACCAGCCATGAGGACTTCGTGAGTAGAGTACTGCGCCCGCTCGGCATGGCGCTCGGCATGGCGGCGCAGAGCCGGACCCCGGAAGAAGTCTTCCGCCAAGTCCAGCAACAGCTCATTACGTCCGGCTACGCGGCCACCATGACCCCAGTGGAGTTCATCGGTCTGCGCCTGCTCATGGGGTTCCTGTTCCTTGGGGTCTGGCTGTTCCACGCCGTCATGGTGCCACCGCACACCATTGCCTGGACCCTCCTCGACATCGTCATCGCCGGTCTGGGCTTTCTGGCTGGCTATCTCCTACCTCGATTCGCCCTGCAGGCCCAGATGCGACGCCGGCAGCAGCAGGTCCTCGACGCTCTCCCGTTCGCCTTGGACCTCCTGGCGATCGCCACCGACGCCGGTCTCAGCTTGGACAGCGCATTGGAGCGCGTGGCCAACAACCTCACCGGAACGCTAGGCGTCGAGCTCAAGTACATGATGAAGGAGATCCGCGCAGGACGAAGCCACCGCGAAGGTTTGAAGAACCTGGCCGAGCGCATCGGCCTGCAAGATCTCCGGCTCTTCGTCACGGCGGTGGTTCAGGCGGAACAGGTCGGCAGCGGTATCGCGGAAACCTTGAAGAACCAGGCGGAGATCATGCGCATGCAGCAGTCCTACCGAGCCCAGGAGAAGGCGCTCAAGATCCCCGTGAAGATGCTCTTCCCGATGGTCATCTTCATCTTTCCAGCCATCATGATCATCACGGTGAGTCCAGGAGTCCTGCGCATGATCGCTTTGTTCTCCCACTCGCACCTCTAGGGAGCCTTGCAGCGAGAGCGTCGAGTGCCGTAAAGTGGTGGCACTCGGCGCTCTCGTCGTGTTTGCCTAAGCGTGCAGGGTCACAGCCGCAGATCGCGAAATTCTACACCGAGGTGTGACGTCTTGGCCAAATCCCTGCAGCAGATGGTACCAGACGCCCTACAGGGTCAACGAAGTCGGCTCGTCCCTGCGACGGTCTCCGCGGGGGAGCTGGCGCGAGCTTTGGCGCTTGCGGCTGTAGGTGATGCCGGCCATATCCGTACAGGAAAATTCTTCCGCCTATTGCGACTTACCCTGACCCCTCTAGTGAGCCTCTCGACGCTGCAGCGGGCCTTGAGCAGCCTTGAGGCTGATGGCTTGGTGAGCACGCTACACATACCAGGAAATGCCACCGGACAACGCATCCTGCGCCTCACAGCTCAAGGGTGGGCAGCGAGGCGTGCTGAGGCCGAGGAGATTCGCCCGGGCCTTGAAGTGGGCCTTGACGTCCTAGAGCGCATCGCGCGGCGCTTACAGCGCTGTCAAAACACTGATCTCTGCTCGGTGGAGACCAAGATGAGCACGCGGCTGCTCACGGAGACCTACCTGCTCAACCTGCTGCTGCGCGATGCGGCGCACGGCAAGCCAGGCCTCAGTATCGCGCAGTTGCGTGCGCGCATCGAGGATCAGCTCGCAGGCAGGTGGTCCCCGCCCGCGACACTCGCGTACCAGATCGCCGGCCGACTGGAGCGCACTGGTGCGATCACAGTCGTCGAGACGGCACCGCGGACATACCAGATCACGCAGGAGGGCGCAGAGCGGTGCAAGACACTTAGTACGGCCCTCAGGCCGGAACTGCGCCAGACGATCGCCGTTTTCAGACGGGCACTGAAAGCAATCTCCTAGGCGCCCAAGGGTTCAGTGGGAACGCCATGCTCGGCCAGCCAGGCCGACGTGGCGTCTTCACTATGCGTCAGGGAGAGTAGGGCCTGTCGCAACATCCAAGCAGCAACAACGCCCGAATGGCCAGTAGCACGGGCTTGCTGCCACATGGCGTAGATCTTCTGCACGGCAGAGTCGCCCGCATCAGCTCCCGGCTGCGCACTGACAGGGGCAGCCGGAATGTCCTCGAAGAGATCGGGACGCCTCTCCCGGATGAGGTCCATGCCGCGCGCAGCGGGCACGTGCCCATTATGATCGCGCTGCAGGGCCGTCAAGATCTGCGCCGCGGTCTTGTCCTCCGCGCTATCGATCAGCCGCAGATCAGCCTGGCTCGGCCGCCAGGGCAGCCCTCCCTGCTTGCGTAGCGGCTCGTTGCGCAGGAAGGTGACGAGTGCGCCGTCGGGGTTGCGGAGGCGTGCAGGAGCCTGCCAAGCCGTAAGGCGACGAGCCACCGCAGGGGCGTAAGACATGTCGAGATCGGCGTGCACCAGAAGTACCTGCGCGATGGCGTCACACTGCTCCTGGCTCGGAGCAGACGTCGAAAAGCGCCAAGCTGCGAGGGCCCGCAAACCCGCTGCATGCTGCGCGCCGAACGCCGCCACACGCGCCGGAGTCGGGCAAGACCCAGCCGTCCTGGCTTCTGGCGGACAGGACGGCAGAGGCACCGGCACCGCCGACGGTTCGGTGAGCGGAATCTCCTGGCGGCTTGTCCGCCTCAGATTCAATGATTCTTGCTTACGATCACCGGAAGGAATTAACGGAGTGGGCTTTTTGGACACACTGACCGCGGCCGCCGGCGTGTCCATTTCGGAGACGAGACGACCTTGCGGTCGGACCCGGCTCGACGAGGGCGCAAAAGGCAGATCCCGTGGGTCGCGCGGCCACACCCGAAAGTCGGCCTGAAGATCGGCAGTGGTCCCTTCCGCATAGATCGGAGCGGCGTAGACCACATAGATGTAGCGGACTCCACCCCAGCGCGAGGGGGCGCGCCAGACGTCGACGAGACCGAAGCGGTAAAGGTCCTGGACGGCAGCGCGCAGGCGTTTGGTCTCCCAGCCAAGACTCTCGCACATATCCTCATAGGAAGCATCGAGGATACCGTAGGTGAAGCCAGCAGCGTGACTTGCGTTGTTGAACATGCTGACGTAGAGGGTAAAGGCGTTGGGACCAAGACTCCGCGCCCAGTTGTTGCTCTGGTGGCGGGTCACGAGCATATAGAGATCGTCCGGTGTCCGGGATGCTTGGCTTGGCATCTGCAAAGCCCACTCCTTCTGTGTTCGTCATCGCGGCGGAGTGGGCGCCGCGACCGGCAACCTTGCCCCGGGCCAGACCAAAGCGTATAATCTGGGTGTACTTCGCGCTTTGGGCAATACAATGCCCGGGCCCACTCGGTGAGTTTCCTGAAAAAGGAACCCCGGGTGTCCAACCTGGGCGACTCGGCAAAGTCGCCCCCCGTCAAATCGTCGGTCGTCCTCGGTAAGAGGAGCTGCTGCCAGGCGGCTCCTCTTCACTTGCTGCCGAGCGTTCGGACGGGACCCGCATCCTGACGGATAGGACGTTGACACAGGGAAGTCCTAATGGGGTTGCGCCGATTTCCGCTCCTCTGTATAGTTGGGAGCAGAAGCACTCACCCAGGGCTCGCGACACCATCTTTTGCTTGATGGCGGCGAACCTGCGGACCTCCGGCCGATGCGCCAACATCGGCGCTGGAGCGGGTGATTCGGATTTCGCCCCCGCAAGGGGGCTCTAGCTTTTAAGCGGCCATGCCGCCTGGCTCCGCAACCGATCCGGGACTGGCATAAGAAAGAAGAAGCAGGTATAGACTACATGCGCAGGAGATCCGAGCGGCCAGCCCAGGCCGGTGTCGCGCTCGACCATAAACCACCCCCTTCCCAGGGCCTGCGCTGCCGAGGGCTTGCATCCGGCAGCAACCCGCTGGTATACTCGACTCAACAAACCGCCGAGGCCTCGAAAATGCCAATTTCGAGCCCGCGCGTATTCGAGAAGATCTTCGCCGCTCCCGAGATCTGAACTCGGGCCCGCCGATCTCCAGGGTGCCACCCCTGGAGATTCTTGTTTGCTGCCGGTGCCACCCGGCAAGCAGGACTTGAACGGCGATCTTACGAAACAGTGCTTGGTTTCGACAACCAACAGATTGTGCCTGCTGGCAAGGGAACCAAGCTGCCCCGTGTGGGGAGCGTACCACAGGCAGAAAAGTAGCCGCAAGAGTCCGAGGAAACAAGAAAACACGAGAACCGTCCGAAACGCCCCGAAATCCGCGCCAGAAGCGGAGTTTCGGGGCGTTCCTTGTTGCGTGGGTACGTTTGAAGAGACTGATAAGGCACAAGGACCCGCTCTATGATACACTAGACACAGAGAAGGATCGGGGGGCGGCTGGAAAGGCGGGAAAAGGATGACTGCAAGGATCGTGGCCGTTGTCGTTGCTGTCCTCATCGGGGTGGTGGCGGGCGGACTCGTGGACCGGCTGATCGAATGGTCGCTGCGCGGACGAGACGACCTGGACGACGGTGAGCATGGACAGATCGTTTCACATCTTGCGATGTGGTCTCTGGCGTTCAGTTGGGTCAAGGCGCAGCGGCGGACGGCGATGATCGTGCTGACCGCCGTGCTCTACGGCGTCACGGTGTGGGCGTTGGGGGCGAGTCTGGCCGCGGTGGCGACGTTCTTCTACATCGCGGTGGGATTGGCTCTGACCTACACGGACTTCACGTACTACCTGCTGCCCGACCGGATCGTGCTGCCGGCCATCGCAGGGACCATCGTGCTGGAGGTGGCAGCTCACCCGGCGATTTGGTCCAGCATCCTGCTCGGCGCCGCAGGCGGATTCGTCCTGTTTCTGCTCCTGGCCATCGTTGGCCGCGGCGCTCTCGGTGGCGGCGACGTCAAGTTGATGGCGTATGTCGGAGCTGCCACGGGGCTTGTCGGCATGGTCCAGAGTGTGGCGCTGGGTGCTGTGGTCGCCGCGCTGGTCGTGCTCATTCTGTGGCGTGCGAAGCTCGTGGGTTTCCGCCAACACAGCTACATCCCATACGGGCCATACTTCATCTGGGCTGCTTTCGCTCTGACCATCATCAGCAATCTACCGAGACCCCTGGCACTCTAGGCACAAATCACTAAGCCACCCGGAGGAGCGTCACTCCTCCGGGTGGCTTAGAAGTTAGCGCGGTGCGACACCAAGTATTGATAATCGTCGAACGGTGATGATATGATTCACCCAACAAGACAAAAAGGACAAGCCGGACAGGTATACCCAAAGCGTTACCTACGCGGCGAACACCACGTCGGGAACAGGATAACAACGACAGGAGGAATGGCTTTGAGCAGGCGGAACGCGACGGGCAAGGGGCAAGCCATGACCGAGTTCACGCTGGTTCTGCCTCTGCTGATCCTGATTCTCAGCGCGATCCTGGACTTCGGACTGGCTTTCTCGCAGTACTTGACGCTGCAGACCGCTGTACAAGAGTCGCTCAGCCAAGCCGAGATCGGCGCGAGCGATAGCCAGATCGTCAGCACCTTTACAACCAATCTGAAGGGACCGCTGACAGCCGGCGCCTCGGTGACGGTATCGCCGGGGGCGCCGCGCTATCCTGGCAGCGGCGTGACCGTTACCGGCAACTACACGTACCGACCGGTACTCCTGGAGATCGTCGGGATCGACACTATCCCGATGCAGTACTCACTGACGGGAGATGTGCAGTGATGGGGCGGGGGCGGCGGTCGGAATCCGGACAAGTTGCAGTGCTCACGGCCCTGGGGCTGGTCGCGATCCTTGGCGCAGCAGCACTGACGGTGGATGTGGGGCACAGCTACGCAGTCAGAGATCACATGCAGAGCGTGGCGGCAGCCGCGGCGATGGCAGGTGCCCAGAGCCTGCCCAGTAGCAGTGCGGCAGAGCAGATGGCCGAGCACTACCTTGCGCTCAACCAGGCCACCGGCAGCGCATCCGTCAGCCAAGACGAGGTGACGGCGAAGGTCACGGGAGAGGTTCCATTCTACTTTGCGGAAGTGCTTGGGTTCAGCGGGGCTACGATCAACGTCTCGGCCACGGCAACCAAGACACCGGTAGGTGAGGCTAGCGGCGTACGCCCGTTCGGGGTCACGGCGGATGGGTTCGTCGAGGACCAGGATTACACCCTCAAGTCTGGGTCTGGTTGCGGCGGCAACTTCGGGGCGCTGGCACTGGGTGGCAATGGTGCCTCGAACTACGAGAACAACATCGTGCAGGGCTACCCGAGTGAGCTGACGGTCGGCGAAGAGGTCGAGACGGAGCCTGGGAAGATCGTCGGACCGACAGATGCCGGTGTGGAGCAGCTGATCGAGCAGGACCCGGAGGCCACCTGGGAGACTGTCCAGGCAGGGTCGCCACGACTCGTAGTGGTGCCGATCATCACGACACCAGGCAACGGCAAGTCTACGGTGACCATCGAAGGGTTTGGGCTGTTCTTCCTGGAGAGCGTGAGCGACGGCGACGTTACGGGACGTTTTCTCAACTACGTGAGCAGGCCGGGCCAGTCTGCGCCGAGCGGATCCCAAGACTTTGGCTACGACCAGGTCACGTTGGTCTCCGAGAGCTACTGAGAAGGAAGGCGACAACATGACAAAGCGCAAGCTGTACCTGCGCACGATCGTACTCCCGCTGGTCATTGCACTACTCGGCGTCCTGCTCCTCGATGGCTACGTCCACAGCCATACACGGGTCGCAACAGCCACCCAACCGCAGGAGCAGGTAGTGATCACAACACAGAGCGTGCCGGCCGGCACAGCGCTCCTCCCAAGCATGCTGACACTGCGGGAGGTTCCCAAGTCAGCCGTCACAGGCGACCAGGAAACGGACGTGAACGCTGTGGCGGGCAAGACGGTCATGGTGAGCCTGCCCAACGGGGATCCGGTCTTTGCCTCGGAGCTGGCGAACAGCACGAACGGCACCCTGAGCTATGCGCTACCCGCCGGCTACGACGCGATCACGATACCAGCTTCAGAGTTCGTTGCCGTCGCGGGATTCGTGGAACCAGGCGACACGGTAGATGTGCTGGCCGCGATCCAGAAGGGGTCATCGAGCACCGGCGGGACCACCAGTCTTGTGGCCAGTGACATCACGGTGGTGGCTGTGCAGCAGGACAGAACTCCGGGCGCACAGCCCATGCCCCTCAAGAACCTGACTTCGGTGACCTTGCAGGTCACACCGCAGGAGGGCAGCTCGATCTTCAACGACGAGCAGAGCGGCGTCCTAACGCTGATGCTGCGCAGTGCGAAGGACCAGCACGTGGCGGCGGCACCAACGGGCCCAGCAACTAACGGCAACACGGCTGCCGCTCCGGCTAAGTAAGGGGGGAGACCATGGCCAAGCTCAAGATCGCTGTCGTCAGCACCAGTCAGCCAACCCTGTCAGGCATCAAGCAGGTGCTCGCAACCTTCACGGATCTCCTACTGCTGAACGACAGCCCGATCCGTCTGGAGCAGATCGATCAGATCAGCGTTCTGCAACCCAACGTGATGCTGATCGGCGTGGACAGGGGCAGCGTCCACGCGATGAGGCACGCGGTCGAAGAGGCCAGGCGTCGTGCGCCGCGCATGGGCATCGTGGCAGTACTGGAGGAGGCCGATTTCGAGATCGCGCAGGAAGCCCTCTCGGCCGGTGCCAAGAACGTGGTTCTGCTGCCGCTGCGGCGCGAGCAGGTGATCAACATGATCATCGAGGCTTATGGTTCAGCGGAACAAGCTGCCGACATCGAAAGCATGCGCACAGCCAAGGGGAAGGTCATCACGGTCTACGGCACCAAGGGCGGCTGCGGCAAGACGACGATTGCAGCAAACCTCTCTACGGCGCTCGCGCAAGTCACGCACCGCCGCGTGGCCGCGGTCGACCTCGACCTGGAGTTCGGTGACCTCGCGGTGCTCCTGCAACAGGAGCGCCGCGGCCACCACTCCATCTACGATGTCCTCGAAGGCACCGAGATCAACGCGGACAAGATGCTGGCCTCGCTGGCCATGAGCGATTCAGGGCGGGTCTCCTTCCTGCCCTCGCTCAGCGACCCGGCGCAACTCTCCTCGATCAGCCCGTCGCACGTCAAGCACCTACTTGAGACGCTGCGCAGCGAGTTCGACTACGTGGTGATCGACTCGCACCAATCTCTGGACTCCGATCGGACCCTGGAGGCGCTGGACATCGCAGATGTGCTCTTCGTTGTGACAGCGCCGGACATTCCAACCCTGTTGAAGACGGGACGGGCGTTCGAAACGCTGGAGAAGCTCGGCTATGCCGACAGCAAGATCAAGCTGGTCGCGAACCGCAGCAACACCGGCAACATCAAGTACGTCGAGGAGTACTTCGGCCGCCGTGTCGACTTCCGGATCCCCTCCAACGGCCTTGTGGCTGTGCAGGCAGCCAACAAGGGTGTGCCGTTCGCTGAATCGCCCAAGAACAGCGACATCAAGAAGGCGATCTTCGAAATGGCACGCGCCGTGGCGGTACCGGCGCAGATGAGCGACAAGCTGCTGCACGCACCGGAGCCCGAGCGCAACGATGGCCGTCCGCTGCTGCGGGTCGTGCGGAAGGGGGCGTAGACCATGGCACTGCGCGATCGGCTCGGACTCGGCGCTGCGGAGCGGCCGCAATTCCACCCGGCGGAGCGCAAGGCGGAACCCAGGATCACAACGCGCGTGGACCCAAACCAGGAGATCCGCAACCGAATCCAGGAGCGCCTTACCCGCAAACTCAACCTGGCGTCCGACAACGCCAAGATGAGCGAGGAACGCCGCGACGAGATCCTGGGCGTGATCGACGCCGTGATGGATGAGGAGCAGGTCCCCCAACACCTGCGCGACTACCTCAAGACATCACTCTTCAACGAGATCATGGGTTTCGGGCCGATCCAGCCCTTGCTGGACGACCCCGAGATTTCCGAAGTCATGGTCAACGGCCCGGACCTGGTCTACGTCGAGTTTCACGGCAAGCTGCGCGTGGCCGAGGGTATCCACTTTCGCAACAACGAACACGTGCTGCAGATCATCGAGAAGATCGTCGCCCCGCTGGGCCGGCGCATCGACGAGACGAGTCCGCTCGTCGATGCCCGCCTGCCGGACGGCAGCCGCGTCAACGCGATCATCCCTCCTTTGGCGATCGACGGCCCGAGCATCACCATCCGGAAGTTCGCGCGCGACCCGATCACGATCGACGACCTTCTCAAGTTCGGCTCGCTCAACGAACCCATGGCACTGCTGCTCCAGGCGGCCGTACTGGGCAAGCAGAACATCGTGATCGCCGGCGGCACCGCTTCCGGCAAGACTACCCTCCTCAACGTGGTGTCGAGCTTCATTCCGGAGGACGAGCGCATCGTTACGATCGAGGATGCGGCCGAACTGCACCTGCAGCAGCGCCACGTCATTCGCCTGGAGGTCAAGCCACCCAACATCGAGGGTAAGGGCGAGATCTCGATGCGTGCCCTGGTGCGCAATTCTCTGCGCATGCGCCCAGACCGCATCGTGGTGGGCGAGGTGCGCACGGGCGAGGCGCTCGACATGCTGCAAGCCATGAACACGGGGCATGACGGCAGCCTGACGACGGTGCATGCCAACAATCCACGCGATACCCTGACCCGCATCGAGACGATGGTCCTCATGGCGGGCATGGACTTCCCACTTTCGGCCGTGCGCCAGCAGATCGCTTCAGCCGTACACCTGATCGTGTTCCAGAAGCGGGTTCAGGATGGCACGCGCAAGATCACGGCGATCACGGAGGTCGTCGGCATGGAAGGCGACGTCATCACTTTGCAGGACATCTTCAGGTACGAGCAGACGGGCATCGACGGCGACGGCAACGTCATCGGCGGATTCCACGCCACCGGCATCCGACCGCGCTGCTACGAAGACATCGTCAGCCGCGGCATTGAGCTACCAGTGTCGATCTTCAGCGCGGGGAGGGATGGCCGGTGAGCATCGCAACAAACATCCTGATCTTCGCCCTACTGGCCCTCGTAACACATCTGGTGGTCTACCGTTGGACGCTCAGAGACCGCAAGATGGCGGAGCGCCTGAGCTCCTTCCTCGAAGGGGAGCCGGCCGCAAAAGGTTCCCTAGGCATACTGGGTACGTTCCGCCAGACGATGAGCCGCAGGATCAACGACAACGACCAAGGCGCCCTGAAGTTGCGCGAGCGGCTGGTACAGGCGGGCCTGGAACACCTGCAACCCGGAGAGTTCACAGTGATCCGCTGGGGACTTCTGCTCCTCCTTGCCGGTGCAGGCTTCGCGCTCCGGGGCCCGGTGGCTGGGGTCATCGGCGCCGCTTTGGGCGCTTTAGCCCCCAATGGGTACCTTGCCCTGCGCACGCAGCAAAGGGTCGGAGTGATGGAACGGCAGTTGGCGGATGCGACCGACCTGATGGCGAACGGTCTGCGCGCAGGAAACAGCCTGCAGCAGGCACTCGACCAGGTACGGCGCGAGTCGCCGCAGCCGTTGGCGAACGAGTTTGATCTCTTGCTGCGCACGGCAACCTTCGGCAGCGGCATTCACGATGGCTGCGTACAGATGGTGCAGCGTGTGCCGAGTGCGGACATCAAACTGTTCACAGCGGCGGTACTGATCCAGAGGCAGGTCGGAGGCAATCTCGCCGAGATCCTGGACGGGACGTCACAGACCATTCGCGAGCGACTGGAGATGCGCGGCCAGATCCGTGCGCTGACGTCGCAGGGACGGCTCTCCGCCGTGGTGATCGCGTCCGTACCGGTAGGCCTCATCGCCCTGCTCGCCCTCATCAACCCAAGCTACATCTCGCTTGAACTGACGACCAGCATCGGACATGTCGTACTTGGGGCCGCGGCCATGATGGAGATCGCGGGTTTCCTCTGGATGCGGAAGATCGTCGCGATGGACATCTGACGGGGGGGAAGGCCATGGAACTGACACTGGGGCTGATCCTGCTGTTTACAGCCACTGCCGGCCTGGTGCGTGGCGTGTTGACGGCTCCTGTCGTGGCGCCCGCAGAGACGCACCGGCTGCGCCAGTGGCGAGATTCGGCCGCGGGCAATGCAGCCACCTTCGAGAGCGAGGGAAGTGGGGCCGGCACGTTCTACGAACGCGTTGTGCGGCCAGCCTTGCGGCAACTCGGGAGCGTCGTGCATCGCAGCGCCGAGGAGACCTCGCGCATCCAGGAGATCCTCACGCGGGCCGGCTACGAAGAACGCATCACACCCATCGACGTGTTCGCCCTGCAGATGGTGTTTGTCTTGGTGGCTCTGGCCGCATCTGCGATGTTCTTCACTGCACCGTCGACCCGCGGGCTCGGATTCATGATCCTGCTCTTCGGCGGGCTTCTAGGGTGGCGGATGCCGGTAGCCAATTTGGAGAACAGAGCACGGCGCCGTCAGGTCGCATTCCAGAAGGCGTTGCCGGACCTCATCGACCTCCTGGCCACATCGGTCGAGGCCGGGCTGTCTTTCGACGCGGCGATCGGGCGCGTGGCGGAGGAGTTTGGGGGCGTGGTGCGCGAGGAGATCGACACGATGCTGAGTGGTATGAAGGTTGGGCGCTCACGGGCCGAAGCACTGCGGTTGCTGGACCGGCACATCGGCTCGCAGGACGTCAAAACCTTTGTAAGCGCCATCATCCAGGCGGAAACGCTCGGCGCGTCGCTGGGCAACGTGCTCAAGGTGCAGGCGGCCGCGGTACGCCTGAAGCGCCGCCAGGCGGCGCAGGAGAGGGCAGCCAAAACTCCGGTGAAACTGCTGATCCCGATGGTCTTTCTGATCATGCCGACCATCTTCATGGTGCTCCTGACGCCGGCCGCGATCCACATTCTGCAGGCCTTCCGCGGAGGCCACTGAGGAGGCTGAAGCCATGATTGTGAAGATGTCAGGCAAGGACGTCGTGCTGGGGCACCGCATCGAGGTCGCGACAACGTTTGCCGAGAGGGGTAGGGGGTTGCTCGGGCGTACGGGGCTCACAGAAGGGGAAGGGCTCTGGATCAAGCGTTGCAACTCGATCCACATGTTCGGCATGCGCTTTCCCATCGATGTGGCTTTCGTGGACAAGCGGGGCTCGGTCGTCAAGATGCTGCACGGCATCCGGCCCGGGCGCATGAGCGGCATCTACTTCAAAGCCAAGGATGCGCTGGAACTGCCGGCTGGGACGCTGCGACGCTGCGGGGTGCAAATCGGAGACCTTCTGGAGATGATGTGATGGGCCGTCCAGACCCCCTGGACAAGGAATGGCTTAGCACAGGGGAAGTGGTCGCCCTGCTGCACCATGCGGTATCGGTGCGGACGGTCTCGCGCTGGGCCAAGGAAGGCAAGCTGCAGGCGCGAAGGTTCGGAGCGCACTATAGATACCGACGCGAGGACGTCGAACACCAGAGGATAGGGGTCGGCGGATAACCTGGATACGCCCCCGGAGGTTGGCCTCCGGGGGCTTTTGCGTTTTTCAAAAGATCTTTAGGAGTTCGTGCATGAGCCGTCCTAAAGGGGGTGTGAAGCCGCCAGAAGGCTGGCGAGACGCGGACAAAGGAGGTGCAAACATGCTGCATGCCAACGTCGTGGTTCTCATGGGTAACCTCACCAAGGCACCGCAGCTGCGGTACACGCCGAAGGAGAAGGCCATCTCTGACCTGATCGTGGCGGTCAACCGCAAGAGCGGAGCAGCGGACTACATCCCGGTGATCGTCTGGGGTGAGGACGCGGAGTCCGCCGACAGGTTCCTGAAGCGCGGGAGCCTGGTGCACGTGGTCGGGCGCCTGCAGACGCGTAACTACGAGCGCGTCTTCCGTCACCCGATCACCAAGGAGCCCATCAAGTGGACCGGCGAGTCCCAGCCCCCGACGGGCAGGGACTACAGGGTCGCGGAGGATGGGTCGATCTACACCAAGCACGTTGCGGTCGAAGTCGTCGCGCAGGAGATCGAGTTCCTCGACAAGATCACCATGCGCGCCATCGCTCAACAGCTGACCGAGGAGGAGTCGGCCCGGCAGCCGGCACAGCCCACTGCGGAGCCCGGGTCGGACGCCTGAAAAATTCTCCGAAACTCGTTTAGGAGACCTCAGGAGTTGCGACCAATCAGAAAGCCGGAGTCGCAAACGAGCAGCACTCGTTTAGGAGATCACTCCAGAAGCGGCTAACAGGGCGACCGGGGGCGCGAGCCCCTGATCGCAGGAAAGGAGGGAACCAAGTGCGCAACGTTCTCCGTTCCGAGCGTGGCCAGGGCATGGTGGAGTACGCCCTCATCGTGGCGGTCATCGCGATCGGCGTCCTCGCAGCGCTTACCGCGCTGGGTGGCCAGATCTCGACGATGTTCAACTTCATCACGAGCACCCTGCAGCACTTCCAGAACCAGGCCACGACCGGCGCCGGCCTCAGCGCCTAACAGCGCGCCGGCGGGCGGGGCGAAGCACACCAGCTGAACCCCGCCCCGGTCCCAGGGCTCCCGTTTCCCCGCGGCTCCAAATTCGGTTTCAGGAGGCACACCAGCATGCGTAACGTTCTCCGTTCCGAGCGTGGCCAGGGCATGGTCGAGTACGCCCTCATCGTTGCCGTCATCGCGATCGGCGTCCTCGCAGCGCTCACCGCGCTGGGTGGCCAGATCTCGACGATGTTCAACTTCATCACGAGCACCCTGCAGCACTTCCAGAACCAGGCCTCGACCGGCGCCGGCCTCAGCGCCTGAGCGGAGCGGTTCAGGGATCGCGAACGCAAGCGCCCCTCTTGGGGGGACGATGGGGGTCCCGCCGCTTGGCGACGGGACCCCCATTCCGATAGACAGGAGTGATCTCGAATGTGCCAGCACAACCGTGACAGAAGGTGGCGCGAGCGCGGCCAGAACATGGTCGAACTCGCGATCAGTCTGCCGTTGCTCCTATTCCTCATCTTCGGGATCGTGGACATGGGCTTCATGTTCAACAATTGGCTGATCATCGAGAACGCTGCGCGCAACGGAGCGACCACAGCCATCTCCGAAGGGGCGACAGCGGCTGAGGTCTTGGGAGCTGTCGAACAAGCGGCCCCGATGAGCGACGGTGGGCAAAACCCGGCCTTCCAGGTGCAGATCACTCCAAGTCCGACATCGTTCCCCTTGACACCGGGACAATACGTCGAGGTAAAGGTTTCCTACGCCTACCCGTTTCTCTCTCCTTACATGCCTGAGATTTTTGGCGGTATGACCTACGAGATGACGTCGTTCGATATCGAACGGGTGCAGTAGCGATGACCCACAACGTAAGGGAACGCGGGCAGATCCTGCCCTGGCTGGCCGTGTTGATGATCCCGCTCGTGGGCTTTGTGGCGCTTGGACTGGATGTCGGGCGTTCTTACATGGTCAGTGACATCCTCCAGACGTCGGTGGCGTCTGCCGCCCGCGCCGGTGCGCTGGACCTGCCGGCGACAACAGCAGCGGAGCAGTCGCAGGCGCAAGCCGACGCCACACAGTACATGACCGCGGCGAACTTCGCCGACAGCTACCAAATCAGTTTTTCACAGGCGAATTTCCCTTTGACCCAGATCACGGTCACCGCGACGAAGTCGATCCCGACCCTCTGGGGCAGTGTGCTTGGCTTCACCGGCGAGAGCGAGACTCAGAGCGCCACGGCGGCTGTGGGGGCAATCACGGGCGTCGGCCAGGATCTCCTGCCCATAGGCGTGGAGTTGAGCGGGCCCATCACGTCGCAGCAGGCGGTGCAGCTCGTGGATGGCAAAGGGAACAATGGAAGCAACGGGAACTCTGCGCCAACCATCACGATGGTGCCGCTCGCCATTCCGCCGGATACCTTTACGAACGAACTGACCTATGGCTATTCAGGTTCCCCGGTTTCGGTGGGGGCGACGCTGGCGACGCAAAGCGGGACCAAGAACACGCTCGACGCCGAGATTCTCAACGCCTTGGAGAGCCGCGCGAACAACGACGGCGGCGTCTCCACCTACACAGCGACCATCCCTGTCTACAGCTCGACACGGCTGTTCGTGCTGCCAGTGGTGACCGCACCACAGAACGGACAGGTGACCGTGGAGGGTTTTGCTCTGTTCTGGCTCACGGACTCCTACGCCACGCTCGCAGGCGAACACGGCCAGCTCAGCCTGGACGGTGAGTTCGTGCAGCGCTTCATCACGGGGCCGATCGACACGGCCATGACCAACGACAACTTCGGGCTCTACGGGATCCAGTTGCAGCAGTAGTAAGGAGGGTGTGGAGATGGTGAAGGCGAGGGCCGTAAGACTCCCGAGCATCCGTTGGTCACAGGTTTGGACCGTGCTGCGCATCGCGCTACAGGTAATCGGGATGTTCTCCTTGGTGTTCTTGATCGTCGGGCTGTGCAACACCGACTTCAAGCAGGGCCTGGCTTACCCAGTGGGGGAGACGCAGCGGCTGGATCAGACATATGCGTCTCAGATGTACACGCAGATCCAGGAGGTGGACAACGACACCGTCGCGGTCCGCAAGGCGGACATCGCTGCCCAGCAAGGCAACCTGGCGACGGTGCAGTACCAGGACATCATCCAGAACGCCCAGACCGACCTACAGAATCGTTACGACACGCTATCGGCACTGACACCGCCAGCCAAGTACGCACACTTCCACGCCGAGTTTCTGAAGGCGATGGAGACACAGCTCGGGGCGCTCAACGCCGTGCTGAACTACCTCCAGACGAACAACCAGAACGACCTCAAGCAGTACGACAGCGAGACGACCAGCTACATGGACGAATACCAGCTGAGCGTCCAGTACTTCACGAACCTGTCCGGCCTGCAGTTCAAGTAAGGGGAGGGAAGCGACATGACACTGAGAAGCCTGCTCTTCATTAAGGGCAAGATCCACTGGGACGCCGTGATCGGGCTCCTCATCGCTCTCGTTCTGGTGGGCACCACCGGCGGCATTGTGGCCGCGCAAGCGCGGCCAGCGACGCCGGACAACGCCATCCTGACCAACGCGCCGCCCTTTGGCACCTTCTCGCCGCTCGCGATCACGAACATGGCCTTGCCGGAGTACCCGCAGGTCTCGGACGTCCTGGCCGGCGACTCGGGCAGCGCATCGCTGGTGGGAGCGCCGCCGCAGCCGCGCATCTTGATCAGCAATGCAAACGAGCTGGCGGCTGGACAACGCATGTTCTTCGATGGTACGCAGTCGACCGACGCCTCGGCCCAGATCCGTGACTACGTCTGGCATTTCGGTGCAGACGTGCGTGAGGGCGCGACGGCGACCTACGTCTTCCCGAAGGCCGGCATCTACAACGTCTCTCTGACGGTCAAGGACACCCTTGGGCACAGTGCCAGCACGTCAATGGTGTTGCAGGTGCCGGCTACGGCCACAGGTGCCATGCTCGGCGGGGCAGGAGAAGGAGAAGGCATTGGACTGGCACAGCCCGACTTCTCGTCCTTCAATGCACGCGCCAGCATGATGAACCAGGAGATGCAGAGCACCGCGGCCCAGATGGATGCGACCTTCCAGCAGTTCAGCCAGCAGACGGCGCAAGACCTACAGCAGGCGGCCCAGCAGGCGGTCTTGCCGAGCGAGCAGAACCTTGGCGGAGCCAGTGCGCCGTCGGGCAGCGCAGCCTCCGGCGCGAGCGGTAGTACGGGAGCCGGCAGCGGAAACGGCACCGTGGGACTGCTCGGGGCGCCGGACACCTCTCCACCCGTGGTCGATTCGGTGACACCGGAGAACGGCGAAGTCGTTCCCAGCCTGCAGCCGGAGATCACCGTGACGTTCTCGGACGATGGCACGATGAACTATGGCTCGATCCACCTCTTTGTCGATGGCCAGGATGTGACCGGCAACGCGCAGATCAACACGAGCTCGATCAGCTACCTGCCGCCGACGGACCTGGCGGTTGGCGTACACAGTGTCATGTTCCAGGCGATGGACTCCGCAGGCTACACAGTGACGAAGAGTTGGGCCTTCCAGGCCACGAACCCCTACACCGACACCATTGCGCAGGCACCCACAAACCTCTTCTCGACGCCGCTTGGACCGACGATCGACTGGCAGAACCTCCCGAGCGCACCCGCCGGCTTCAAGACCGGTGCGCCGAACATCGTCGTGAACTACCCGCAGAACGGCGCAAGCATCGTCAACACGCCGATCGTGATGGTCAAGGGCACCACGGACCCGAGCGCTGTCGTGTCGATTGACGGCCAGCGCATCATCGTGGCGTCGGACGGGACGTTCACGGGGCCAGCGACGTTGCAGATGGGCGTGAACGTCATCCGAGTCACTGCAACGAACGCTTCCGGGATGACCTCTGAGCAGGATGTCACCGTCTACTACAACCAGGACCAGTCACAGGTGCCCCAGGTCGGCTTCACGTCCGGTGACGGCGCGAGCCAGGAGGCAACGTTCACGCCTGTGGCGGAACAGACGGGCGGAGCAGGCGCCGGCTTTGCTGCAACCGGCCCCGTGATCGTGAACCCGGTGCCCGGGAATGGGACCACCGTGACCACGGAGCATCCGACCATCGCCTTCAGCTTCGCGGCGGCCGCCGGTATCGACTACAACCAGGTACTGCTCAGCGTGGACGGCCAGGACGTCACCGGGCTCTCCCACTTGACGCAGAACAGCATCAGCTACACACCGCAGGCGGCATTGGCCGAGGGCGCACACAGCGTGATGCTCGTGGTGACCGACAAGGCGGGCAACCAGACGCAGGCCGACATGAACTTCACCGTAGCGGCGGCGCCGGTGTCCGGTCTGACGATCTCAGTGCAGCAGACGAACCATGGTACGGTGCTGGTGAACTGGGACGCGACGACCGGCCAGACACCGCTCACCTACAACGTCTACCGCTCGGTCAGCGCATACTTCACGCCGAGCGCCGCGAACCTCGTGGCCTCCGGCGTGACGGAAACGAGTTGGGAAGACAGCCACGTCCAGAACGGCACGACCTACTACTACGTCGTGCGGGCGCAGGACCAGTATGGAAACCTCTCCGACCCGTCTGCTGTCGCCAGTGTGACCGTGCGAACGCAGGGACCGGCGCTCGCCGTCACCTCGCCGTCGCGCAACCAGACTTTCACCGCGGCGGCCGTGACACTCAATGGCGTGGCGACGACGGGTGCACAGCTGGACGCGACGCTCAACGGGCAGGACCTGGGCCCCGTGAATCAGCAGAGCAACGGCTCGTTCTCAGTGCCGCTGACACTCAACGCCGGCACGAACAGCATCGTGGTAACGGCGAAGGACCAAACCGGCAACATCTCCACGGTCAGCGAAACGGTGTTCTATAACCCACCCGATACCGCGGCGCCTCAAGTGCTCAACGTGTCGCCGTCCGGCAGCGGGGCACCGCTCGGACCGATCCAGGTGACGGTGAACAAGGCGATCGTACCTTCGACCGTGGACGTGACGATCACCGCGGGCGTCACAACCGTGGATCAGGCGCACGACGGCAGCTACGGCCTGCAGGTGTCGGCGGACGGCCAGACGATCACCTATCAGCCCACGAAAGGTCTCCAGTACGGCGGGACTTACACTGTCAGCGTGACAGCGAAGGACGCGGCCGGCAACAGCTTGGTTGGCGGCACCTGGACCTTCACGGTGCAGAACAACGACGGCGCCCCGGCCCTAGACGTGGCGTCGCCCACGAATGCCGAAACGGTACAGCAGAACAGTGTCTCCGTCCAGGGCACGACAGATCCGGGTGCGACGGTGACGATCCGCGTGGACAACGGTCAGCCGGTCACGGCGCAGGTACAGCCCAGCGGCAGCTTTGGCTCATATGTAGAGATCCAGCCGGGCGAGAACACGGTCGTCGTGGTCGCCACGAACCCGAGCTCGGGACAGCAGGACACCCAGGCCTTGGACGTCAACTACCAGGCCCCAGTGGTGACTCAGCCCAACATTGCGATCACGGAGCCGATGAACGGCGGTGTCTCCTCAAACCCGAACCTGACGGTTACGGGCGATGTCAGCGCGGTCAGCGGGCTGACCGTAACGGTGAACGGTACGGCGCAGGGCCCGGTCAGCGTCAGCGGAACGACATTCTCTAGCCCGGTGGGGCTCGTCAAGGGGCTCAACCAGATCGTTGTAACTGGCACGGATGCCTCGGGCAACACCCAGCGAGCAACAGTATCCGTCACCCTGAACCAGGACGCACCACCGCTTGTGCTGCTCGCGCCGATCGCCAACGCGGTGACGGACCAGGCGGGAGTCGAGGTGCGTGGGACAACCGCTCCGAACGCCTCGCTGAGCGTCATGGTGGGCAGCCAGGATGCCCTCGATGTAACGGCCGACGACCAGGGGTACTTCGATGTCACGGTGCCGGTGCAGGCAGGCGTGAACGAGATCACGGTCATTACAACGAACGCAGAGGCGCTGTCGGCATCAGAGAGCCGGCAGGTCACCTACGAGCCCGCAGGGTCTGCGCTCGGCGCTTCGAGTGGCAGCACGGGCAGCAGCGGCCCTGTGATCAGTGGCACCACGCCGATGCTCGGCGCACAGTACGCACTGCCGCAGCAGCAGAGCTTGCTCCGCGCGGTGATCTCGCAGCCGGACGGCCAGACAGTCGAGGTTCCGGACGTGACGGTGCAGGGCACCGTACAGCCGGGAGCCGCAGCCACTCTGAGCGTGGACGGCGGCCCCGCGACCGCGGTCAGCCCCAACGCGCTCGGCGACTTCACCCAGCAGGTGACGTTGACCCAGTCTGGCGTCAACACCATCACCTTGGTCGCGACCCAAGGCGCACAGTCGAGCTCTGCGACGGCGAGTGTGACCTACGATACGTCCACCCCGCCACTCTCGATCGCAACGGTGGCGGACCAGGCGATCAACAACGGCTACGTCTACACGACGTCGCCTGTCGTGGAGATCGACGGGGTGACGGCTCCGGGTGCCACGGTACGCCTGCGCGTGAACGGCGTCTTCCAGGATGTCTTCACGTCAGAAACCCCGACCGGCATCTACGCTGGTACGGTGGACCTCAAGAACGGCATCAACGACCTCGAAGTGCGGTCGAGCTACGCCTCTGGCGCGACGAGCGGCATCAAGTTCACGGTCGTCGTGAACCCGCAAGCCCCGACGGTGACGATCATGACCCCTCTGAACGGCACACAGACCTCGGCGGCCGAGGCGCGGGTCACTGGCAGCTTCCAAAGTTCGGAGAATGGCCCCTTCACCCTGAACCTGTACGACAACGGTGTGTCCGCGTCGAGTCAGGTCGTGCAGAGCGAGAACTTCTCCCTAACGACCACCCTGGCAAGCGGCATGAACAAGTTGCAGGTTCAGGTAACAGACCCTGACGGTCGCACGGGTTCAGGAACGGTCGACGTGATCTCGACGCAGGACAAGGGCACGGCGCTTCAGACCTCGGTCTCCAGCGCGCCGCCGTCCGCCACGCAGGCTGCATTGCCGACTCTGGCGGCGCCGGACGCCAACGGTGCACTCCAAAGTTTGCAGCTAGGCATCACTGCAAGCGACGCCGCGACTGTTGCAGCGAACCTGCAGGCGGCGGAAGGGGAATTCGGCATCACACCCGGGCAGTCGCTGGCACTGCCAGCGTTCCCGTCCGGAAGCCAGGCGGCGCAGGACTTCGACATGATACCGCAGGACGTAAATGAGTGGAAGACCGTATGGGATGCCAGTCAGACCGGTCTTACGGCTCTGAATCTCTTCGACAACATCGCTTCCGGGATTGAAGCCGGCATTCAGACGGTTCTGGGGACCGACGGCAGCGGTGCCACAGCGCAGTATCTCAACTCGGTCGCCAACGCGAACTCGAAGAGTTCCTCTGAGGCCTACAGCGAGTATCAACAGGCACACACGGTCAACGTCAGCCCGGCCCCGGTGATCATCCCCTGATCGGCGCAAACGCGCAGGGAGGTGGGGTATCCCACCTCCCTGCGCGTTTGCTTAGGGAAGCGGCCGGGTGAGGGCTAAAAGGCAAGTTAGGCAGTTGAGGTGAGACACCTATGGAGAGATCGGTTGAAGAAGCAGACGCACGCGAACGGCTGCGGCAGGTGAACCTGCTGCTGGATCGCACCCAGGCGCGCCTGGACAACGCAGAAAGCGAGGTGCGCCGTCTGCGCTCTGAGGTTAAGGAGGCGGAGCAGGCCATCCGCGAGGCGATCAGCCAGATCGCGCCGCGCAAGTACGCTGGGGATAAGGTGGGCAGTCTGACCCTGCTTGCCCTCGCCGAGTACCTTGGACAGTCGATCAAGGGCAACGTCGTGATGACACAGGAAGATTACCAGGCGCTCTACCGGCGGCTGGCGGAAGTCAATGGCGAGATCCACAGCGCCGAGGAGGCCGGCAGGGCCCAGGTGGAGATCCTGCAGGGCAAGCTCGCAGAGTGTGAGGGCGACCGTACGCGGCTGCAGCAGACGCTCGACTTCCTGCGCAACGGCGAGGCTGTCGCTTTAGGAGACGGCGCCGGCGAAGGTCAAATGGACAACCGGGCGGATCCGGGGACGGAAGACGCCTTGCTGATGCAGGAGGTGCTGCCAAAGATCGAGGAGCGCTTGTGGCCGGTGCTGCAGGCGATTGCGGGAGGCAAGCATCTCAAGCAGGAGATCGCCGACGCGACGACTGGGGTGCCGTTTACGGCCGTCCGGGACATGCTCGAAGAGCTGCGGCGCATGGGGGTCCTACGCGCTGCCGATGACGTCAAGTCGGGGGGACGGGGACGCCCGGCGCAGCACTTCTATCTCACGGCCTTCGGCAAGAAGGTCTGTGAGCTGCGATTCGGCGAGCAGGTCGAACGCAGCGAGCAGGAGCGTCTGAGCACCCATGGGTCACCTGAGCATGGCGCACTGATCCTCAAGGTGGCGGAGACGCTGCAAGAGATGGGCTATCAGGACATCGAGGCGGACAACGACAAGACAACCTTCCCGGTGGACAACGGGCGAGTCGTGCGCTTCGACATCGTCGCACGCAAGGACGGGGAACGGATGCACGTCGAGTGCGAGCGCGGCACGCACACCGAAGAAGAGATGATCGACAAGATCAACAAGATTCTGCAGGTGACAACCGAGTTCTGGATCATTTGCCCCGACGCTGTGGCGAAGGAGAAGGTCAAGCAGCAGTACTTCCGGTGGCGGCGAGACGACAAGCGGCGACACAAGCTGTTCATTGGCACGGTCGAGGAACTGGTGAAGAACAGATGCACAGTGTTCGGCGCTGCGAGCGAACAAAAGAGGAGGTAACAAGGTGGCAGGCATTGCACTGGCGATCGGCCGTTTCGGCTACGACTTCTTCGTACTGCTCTACAACGGCGCCGGCACGACCCTGTATGCCATGCGGGCCGCGGCCTGGTACGACGTCGTCATCATCCTCGCGTCCTTTGCCAGCATGGTCTACATGATGGTGGACGACATTGCGCGCCTCAAGTACCGCTCGGTCAAGCCGACCAAGGTCAAGCTGTAACGGAGGGTTGACGGGTGGAAGGTAGAGGGACGAATCCGGTGATCGTCGTGCCAGGCATCCCGCTCGACAAGCGGAACCAGAATCGGCTGGCGAAGGAGATGGCTAAAACCATCCTGGCCTTCGCGGCGGCTTTCGCTGTCTGGCTGGTCATTTCGCTGATGCAGGTGCGCTTGGCCCTCTATACGGGTGCCATCGTCTGGGTGGTGTCAGCGTTCACGGTCTGGCGGATGCCCAACGAGGCCGACAAGATCATCAACCGATTGCTGCAGTTCATTGTCGGCTACTCACTCGGCCTGCTGCTCTGGGGGATCATCGTCCGTGTGGTCGTGGCGACGCCAGCCGCCATGTGGACACAGATGATCGGAGTGAGTCTCAACGGTGCGTACGCGTCCACGTTCGTCGGCTGGATGGCCATTGCGTTCACCATCGCCCTGGTCATGGGCTTCTTCTCGTACATGGGCTACATCTGGCAGCTCTTCAACATGAACCGGTCGCGCGAGCAGGTCGACGAGCGTCGTGCTGCCTACATGCGCAATCGGTCATTTGGTGAAGGCGGAGGGGGGACAAAGCGGTGAGTATCTTCGGTGGCAAGCGCGACGACAAGAAGGACGAGGATCGTGTGCGGCGCAGGCTGCGTGGCTACATCGGTGGTGAGGCGATGACGGACGACTCCACCGAAAGCCCGGTAGACCGGCGCGATCCTCTCGATCTGACGCGGGAGGTGCCGGCGGAGCCGGCGGCCGCCATGGCAGAGATGGAGTCGCTTGACGAGACGACAGAGAGCCCCGTCGAGATGGTGGAAGAGGAGCAAGGGGAAGAGGTCATCGCACCTGCCGTAGCCGAGGCCCCGGAGGCGGAACCGATGGAAGAGGAGCCGTCTCCGGAACCGGTCCCGGAGCCCGCGGAGGAGCCCGCGGCGAGCGAGGAGCCGGCCACACTCGAAGGGGAGGTGGTCGAGGGCCCGTTCAGCCTGGATGATCCGATCCTCACCATTGGCGACCTGGCTGGCCCGGAGGAGATGGATCTGGCGGTTCTCGCCGGGGATCCGCGTGACCAACGGTCCTTTGTCACGATCGACGACCTTGCGGACGCGCTGCGCGGCAACCAGGATGAACACAACGACATCGAGATCTATGACACGAAGATGCGCTTCGGCGACAAGGGTCAGCTGGAGTACATGGTCTTCAAGGTCGGCATCCGCGAGTCCGGCGAGGACGACTGGACCGTGTTCTACAAGGCGGTGCGCCTGGCGCGCCTGCTGCGCATCCCGCAGCGCTTCCGCGAGGACCGCCAGCTGCTGGAGGTCTGGAAGGACTGCCTCGTGGGGTTGCACCAGGGGCAGGTCAACTTCATCAACATCATGGCGAACATCCTCCAGCCGACTCCCATCGGCCTGCTGTTTTGCTACGGCGTACAGGCCACTGGAGAGACGGAGGAGGAGGCCATCCGGAGCGCCAGCAACGTCTTCGAGGCTCTGATGGGCTCGGTGCGCGGCGCCTTCCCACAGATCAAGTTCCAGCTCCTCAGCAGGCCTGAGGCGGAGTGGATCGACCGCCAGTTCCGCGAGATGAAGCACCTGCAGATGGTGCGCGGCATCCCCGTGCCGCGCAACTCCTCGGGCGAGTCCACGCAGACGTCGGTGATGTCGGCCCAGGTGGACGCCACGTTCGACGAGATGAACGAGGAGTTCCTCCGTGGCATGTCGGACCGCGAGTACCTGGCGCTGATCGTCACGAGCCCGGTCTCGCTGAACGACATCAACCGCTGGCTGTCGATCACGGCCACCGAGGTCTCGAAGTGGAAGAGCGAAATCCAGGGCACCAAGGCGGTGACGGCCGGCGTCAGCCTGCCGATCCTGTTTGGTGGTCAGCTTGGCTCATCGGTCGGCCACACGCTCGGCAATACCCACACGCTGACCCACGGAACCGGAGAGACGACAACCCAGGGCATGGGGATCACCCACACGACCGGCGTATCGGACGGCCAGAGCCAGAGCCTCTCGGTCGGACACAGCGTCTCGGATACGGTCACGCACACCGCTTCGCTCACCCAAACGCAGAGCCAGACCCAGGGCTTCACCCACACGGTCGGCCAGAGCCAGGGCACCGCACACTCCGTCACGGACACGACCGGTACCTCGACCGGCCACACCCACACGGACACGTCCGGCACGAGCCAGGGCATCACCCATGGGGTGACCACGGGGCAGAGCCACACGGAAAGCGCCGGCACGAGCAATTCGGTGAGCAGCGGGACGAGCAGTTCGACCGCTCAGTCCCAGACGCAAAGCTTCGGCCAGTCGTCGTCCACAGGCTCAACGACGGGCAGCACGCAGACGGCCACCAGCAGCACGTCAAGCGGGCAGAGCCAGTCGTTCGGGTCCTCCCTGACCCAGGGACAGTCCCAGTCCACCGGCACGAGCTCTTCGATTGGAGCAACCCACACGGATGGCACGAGCGCGAGCCAGAGCCAGTCGGCCTCGACATCCGCAGGCCAGACGAGCACGGTGTCGCACACGGCGGGGAGTTCGCAGACGACGGGAGCGTCGAACGGCACCTCGTCCTCGACAGTCGTCGGCCAGAGCCAGACGAACGGCTACTCCTCGACGGTCGGGTTGTCGCAAGGGCAGCAGACGTCCACATCGACGAGCCAGAGCCAGAGCCTCGGCTCGAACTTCTCGTCCAGTACGGGTACATCGACAGGGCACGGAGTGACCGACAGCACCAGCGCAACGACGAGCAACTCGCAGTCATCCACCTCGACAACGAGCACGGGCAGTTCCCACGGCGATACATTCGGCCAGAGCCTGAGCAACTCACAGTCGGCCGGCACCACGCAGACCAGTTCAGAGAGCCAGAGTCAGACGCAGACGCAAACCTTGTCGCAGTCCTTCGGCGACAGCGCGGGGATCAGCTCAGGAACCAGCCAGGGCGGCAGCGTGAGCTTCGGCGGCAACGCCAGCCTAAACGCGTCGAGTGAGGGAGGTTGGAACCTGGGGCCGTCCGCCGAGATCAGTGCTGGTGGCAGCGGTGGCGTCAACGCATCCGTCTCGGTCAACGTCGACCAGATCAACAGTTCCGCCAACGTCGGCAACAGCCAGTCGCTCAGCGTGGGGATGCACACGGGAGCATCTGTCAGCGATGGCGCGACGAGCGGTGTGAGCCACTCGCAGGGCACAACGCAAGGTCAGAGCAGTTCCTTCTCGGACACCAACACGAGCTCGCAGAGTCTCGGCCAGAGCCTCGGGTCCACGGTCAGCCACGGGTCGAGCTCGGCGAGTTCGACGACGGACAGCACGAGCCAGTCGCAGTCGGTCGGTGGCAGCATGTCGCAGTCGAGCGGCACATCGACCTCGGTGGGCCAGAGCCAATCGGTCACGCAGTCCGCAGGGCAAACCCACACCTCGGCCACGTCAGAGAACTATGGCACCTCGGCCACGAGCTCGACGAGCCAGTCTGTGGGGACGACGAACAGCACCGGCACGAGCCAGGGCCAGTCCTTCACCCAATCCCAGGGGACGGGGTCCTCGGTCGGGACATCGACCTCGGACTCCTCGTCCGTTACGAACGGCACGAGCGCCTCGCAGGGCACCAGCACGGCAGCCTCGCAGAGCAACACCCTTGGCTTCACGTCGAGCTCTGGGCAGTCGGTCGCCAGCGGCACGAGCGCGTCGCAGTCGCTGACACAGGGCACCTCGACGTCGAGCGGGTTCGGGTCAACGAGTAGCCTGGGTTCGACGCAGGGCCTCACGACTGGTCAGAGCCAGACGGTCTCGAACGGATTGACGCAGAGCACCGCGAACAGCACCAACGAAAGTTGGAGCCAGTCTCAGTCGAACGCGGTGTCGGACACAACCAGCCAGAGTCATGCAGTCGGCCAGACGCTTTCACAGACCCAGAGCGTTTCAAACGCGCAGAGCACCTCGTCGGGCCTTTCGGTCGCCAAGGGGCAGAGCGTGGCGCAGGGGCAGGGCGTCTCGAACTCGACGACGGAAAGCCAGGGCGTCACGCGCACGAACACTACGTCGGATGCCGTGTCGCAGCAGAACTCGAAAGCTGCATCGACGCAGGACTCGTCGGCCAACGGGGTCTCGACCAGCCTGGCCGCTGCCTCGACGCAGGGCTGGGGTTCCTCGATGGCGATCGGACCGTCGTTCGGAGTGTCGAAGTCCGCGCAGTGGCACGATGTGGACAAGGCACAGCTCGTTCTGCTCCAGGAGGCTCAGGTGGACCGCCTGATGAAGGGCCTGCGGGAGGGTGCCTTCTACGTCGACTTCTACGTCCTCACACCGGACGAGGAAACCAAGAAGACTGCCCAGGGTCTGATCAAGCAGGCATTTTGGGGCAACGTCTTCCCGCAGCCCGTGCAGGTTGTGGAACCGGACCCTGTGGAGGCCCGCCACCTGCTCGGACACGCGATGGTCTTCTCTTCCTGCACCAAGCCGGAGTCCCTGGACATCATGGACGGCTACGAGTGGTCGACGATCCTCCTGCCGTCCGAGCTCTGCGGCTACTGCCACCCGACCCGCGCCGAGATCGGCGGCGTGCAGACCATCGTCGAGGCCATCCCGTTCTTCCGGGTGCCCGGCCTGATGGAGGGCGACGGCTACATGGGGCACGTGGTCTCGCCGGAGACGGCGGACATCACGGGCTTCGAGTACCGCTTCTCGCGCGAGACGCTGCGCCACACGATGATCGCCGGCTCCTCCGGCACGGGCAAGACCGTGACAGGTCTGCGCTTCGTGTCGGAGTCGGTGAACCAACTCGGCTGCAGCGCCACGATCCTCGACTGGAAGAAGGACTGGCGGTCGCTGCTCTACACCATCCCCGAGGAGAAGTTCGAGTTCTACTCTCTCGGCGTCACGCGCGTCAATGAACTGCGCTTCAACCCGTTGCGGGTCCCCGAAGGCGTCGACCCCGAGATGTGGGCCGGTCGCGTGGCTGAAGCATTCGTGCTGGCGTTCGGGCTCGGCCCGCGCGGCTACGAGATCCTCTCCCGCAACCTGACCGGGCTCTACATCGACAACCGTGTTCTCGAAGACCCGAAGAACGCGGATCGGCTCACGATGTACGACTGGTACCGCAGGATCGATGGCGAGATCAATGAGATGCGCAACAACAAGAGCGGCAGCTTCGGAGACACCGAGGCCTTCAACAGGGTCCTGAAGCGCATGGAGCTCTTCACTACCCGCGGCTCGCGTCTCTTCCGCATGTACGGCAACCCGCAGGACCCGCTCGGGGTCGAGGACCTCGCCAGGCCGAACAAGGTAGTGGTGCTCGAAGGCCACGGCATGCAGGGCCCGACGAAGTCGTTCATCATCGGCGTGATCGGAGCCGGCATCTTCGAGTACGCCAGGGCGCGCGAGCGTTTCAGCCCGGAACATCTGCTGGTGTTCGAGGAAGCACACGAGGTCGTGAAGGGTGCCGACACCGCGGGCAAGGACAGCAGCGCCTCCAGTGTCACAGAGGAAAGCTTCTTCGAGACGGCATGGAATGAAGGCCGCGACGCCGGGCTCGTACTGGTCTCGGTCTGCCAGATGCCGACACACCTGCCCACGAGCGTGCTTGCAAACACCCGGAGCTACTTCCTGCACCAGATGGGGTCCTCGGAGGACATCGACGAGATGGCCCGGCGCATCGTGCGCGACCCACGCTACCAGCACAAGGACGTCCCTCGTTGGTTCGAACGCGAGCCAACCGGCTGGTGCGTCGTCCAGCGGCGCAACGTGTCCGACTACGGCGACGCGGAGCCGGTGCTGATCAACGTCGAGATGATCGATGCCCCGCGCCCCTCGGACGACGTACTGCGGGACATGATGGAGCGCAAGCAGAGCGAGAGCGGCACAGTCGTCGCCTAGGGTCAGAGCGCAAGAGAGGGCTGTGGCGGCCACTGCCGCCGCGGCCCTCTCTTTTTGGCAAGCCCGGACGTCCGAGGGGAGCGACCCTCGGCGCAGGGACCAAGCGCTAGGAGGGATCCGGCGTAACACGCCGTCGCCGTCACAACCTCTGAAAGGCTTGAGGCCGACCACCGAAGTGCGTCTTGGATGCTACTGGAGCCTGGCTGGTGATCTTGTCGAGGACGCCAAAGCCGTCGGTCCATTTTTTAAACAAAACGGCTTCCAAGCGATAGAGATATGAGTTATGATACAGAAAACAGGTGTTGTACACTTGTTGTACACGCGACCCGCAGCCCGCGCCAGATCTGGTCTGCGGGATACGGGACCAGAGGAGGGCGAAAAAGATCGATGCGATGAAGGTGGGTTCAGACCTCGGGTACGGCTTCGTCAAGGCGGTCTGCGGGCGAGGCCCAGGCGAGCAGGTCATGTTTCAATCCGTCGTAGGGAAGGCGCGGCCCCGCAACCTTGTCACCATCAACACGTCGACACTGGAGAACCTGCACGTGCACATCGAGGGGCCGGGCATCGACGGGGAGTACTTTGTCGGCGACCTGGCGCGACGCGAGGCATTCGACACGAGCCTGACCATGGATGAGGACAAGGTGATGCACGAGAACACCGTCGTGCTGTTGGCAACGTCCCTGGCTCTGCTGGCCAAGGGGGCGGAGACGGAAGTGGACCTCGTCACCGGCTTGCCTGTGAGCCACTACGTGAAGCAGAGGGTGGCGCTGGAGCAGCGGCTGCGCGGCGATTACACCGTGACCTTCATGAGCGGCCCCCTGCAGGGGCAGCAGCGGCGCCTGGTGATTCGCAGTGCGCGCGTCTTCGTGCAGGCGGCCGGAGCCGTCTACAGCGAGATCCTCGGCGACGACGGACGGGCCACGGGCAAGCCGATCGTGTTGGACGACGGTCGGCCGGTGGACCTCACGGACAGCAAGATCGGCGTGATCGACGTGGGGTTCAAGACCACAGACTACGTCGTCTTGGAGCGCATGCGCTGGGTCGACTTGGAGTCGAGTTCCGTCAACGTCGGCATGAACACCATCTTCCGCGCCGTCCAGCGCGAGCTCAACCGTCGATTCAACTACGATCTGCCGCTCTACAACGTGGAATCCGCGGTCGCCAGCGGCGAGATCGAGTCGGCGGGCAAGAAGTACGACGTGCGTCCGATCACCGAGGCCGCAATGCAGGCCATTGCCAAGAAGATCCTCGACTCGATTTCCGCGGACTGGCAGAACCGCGCGGCGCTGCGTGCGGTGCTGGTGGCCGGTGGCGGCGGTGCGGCACTCTGGGGCTACTTGCGGCACTGGGACGCCATGTACCTGATGCCGAACGCGCAGATGGCCAACGCCCTGGGCTACTTCAAGCTCGCGAATTCCGGCCACGGAGCCAGCGATGGCACGCAAGCCGTCGTACATCCTGTCGGTTAGGGTCAGCCCGCAGACCCGTGACGAGGACGCGGTGATCGACCAGTGGTACCGGCAAGCCCAGCGCCAGGGAGACAACGCCAGCGAGATCATCCGTTCCTTGCTCCTGCGGCACATCAGGGGAGAGGACGTCCCACAGGAGATCGCCGTGGCAGAGGTGCGACGGATCGTAGAAGAGACGTTGCAGCGCTACCAACCGGGCCCGGCGAACACAGCAGAGGTCGTGGCGCCACTGGCACAGCCGCCTCAAGAGGACGAGCTTGACCTAGAGGTGGACTTTACCGACGTCCAGATGGTCGAGATCGGTACCGAGAGACAGAACAAAGCGATCGACGAGGTCACGGCACGGGCCATGCAGGCGATCGACGAGATCTTCAGGATGACGGGCTGACGCCTCAGCTCGTCATCCCGCTTCTCTTGGCGCAGAGTCGACAGCCACGTGCACGCAGACACCTAAGCAAAGGGTGAAATGCGGCCCAAAAGCTGGCATAGCCACGACAACCTCACCAAGGAGGGACTCGTCCCTCCTTGGTCTGAGCAGAAAACGAAGGGAGGGAGAAAAGGTGCGGGAGAGGGCGAAAACGGGCGATAGAAAATGGTAGTGGCCACAGACGGCCCGAGGGTCGGTCTAAAAGAAGGATGCTGCCGAAACCAAGTCGTGATCGACGAAGCCGCCAGGGGGCAGAGTACGAAAGAAAATCTGAGAGCGATTCAGGAATTCTAAGAACGAGAGAACGGGCCGTAAAGCGCACACAGGGGTCCAGGGAGCACGAGAGGATCGAAAACGGAGATCGGGAAATCGGAAGCAAAAGACGGATGCGATGCCGTATTCGAACATTGGTGAGGGTCAACGGAGGAAAACCGCGAAAGAAAATCTGAGAGAAAGAAAGAAAAATCAAGGCGGCGTCCGAAAGACAAGATGTGTTCTAGAGGTCGAAAACGAGCCGAAACGGACCGAAACGGACCGAAACGGACCGAGAGGCCAGATAGAGCGGCCGGAAGAAACGGTGCACAGGACGGAGACACCGCTGGCGGATGCTGAAAGGATTTAGGAGCGACGAGATCCGTGGTCGTAATTGGGGAGGGGAGAGTGCCGTCTCCCTATGCGTCGCAATGACCACTGGAATCGAGAAGGAGGATTGTTGTGAAGAAGGCAGTGAAGCGCGGTTGGTTCCGACGCAATGAGCGTGGCCAGCTGGGTGTGGGCTACGCCGTCGGGTTGGCCGTCCTGCTCGGGCTTACGGCCGCAGGCGCGGGACTGATGAGTCAGAGCACGGGCAATACCCTGAATCAGGGGTTGCACGAGAGCGGCGGCAAGGTGGTCGTGAACTCGCAGAGCGGCTCGTCGTCATCGCAGAGCAGCACAACCTCGGGCTCCGGCACGGTGACAAGCGTCGTGAACGTCACCAAGACCGAACTCGGCGCAACGACGACGAGTAATGGTGAGACGTACCAGACCGTGAACACCTACCTGGAGACCGTCTCGAACAGCTACTCCGAGCCGGGCAACACCTTGGTGGGATCGACGGTGTTGTCGAAGGAGCTCACCGGTACCCGGCAGGCGTTGATCTCGACCACGACCACAACGACGACGACCCCGACCGTCACCAACACCGTGAACGTGGTGACGACGCAGACAGAAACCCAGGGGCACTACTCCAACACCTACTCGGTGTCGCAGCCGACCAGCCAGCAGGTGCAGGAAACCGTCAAGAACACGGTGGTCACGACCTACGATCCGCTGACGGGTAAGCAGACCGCGCAGACCGTGACGGACTCGCAGGTCCTCAGCTCGACGGTGGTAAGCTCGACGCCGGTCGGCAGCCCGACGAGCACTCTGGTGTCCTCGACCCCACTCGCCTGGACGCAGGTGACCGGCCCGACCGCGACCGGCACGTACAGGCTGGAGAGCGACAACTCGACCGTCGACGAATCCTACACCACCACATCGACGCCGATGCTGGGCAACTCGCCGGATCCCAACGGTACCCCGACCACCACAACCACATGGCAGGCCGTCGGCACGGCAACCCAAGTACAGACCGGCCAATCGACAGCCATGAACGGCACCACGGAGGTCGTGACGACCGACTACAACCTCGTCTACAACGGTCAGGTGCTCGGAACGACGTCCTCCACGCAGGACGTTGCCGGCCAGTACGTGTCCGTACCGGAAACGGTGGATGGGCCCTACCAGACCACCGAGCAGGTAGCACACCAGAACTGCACGACAAGCTACACCTCGTCACAGATCTGCTCTACGACCTACACACCCTCGACAACATGCACGGGCGGGGTACGGATTTGCAATGTCACGATGGGGTGCTACACCACAGTGAAGACCTGCACAACCACCCAGACACCGCACACTACCTGCACCACCGTCGAGACTCCCCACACCAGTTGCACAACGAGCTACACCACGCAGACCGTGACCGTATCCGGTCCGCACACCGTCTACGTTCAGCAGTGGGAACCCCTCAGCTAACTACTAAACGACTTCGGAGGCCGCCGGGAAACTGGCGGCCTCCGAAGTCGTTTAGGAGAACGTGGCGACCAAGACTAACCGAACAGTGGATGTCACTACGGCAAAGGAGGACATGAGCAGTGATGATCCGGAAGGGTGCTGGAATCGCAGTGCTGGCAGCAGCAGTGATGGTGGCCACGGTGGGGTGTGGAACGGCCGCTGCGGCGCACCACGCAGCGAAGGCACACAAGGTCGCCAACGTTGTTCCCCGGAAGAGTTCGGTCGTCAGTATCGAGGTGGGCGGTGGCTTCAGGGTGGATGGGGCGGACTTCACATCCGGCTCCAAGGCCTACGACTTCGTGGTGGCCGAAGTTACGCTCGTGAACACGGGGAAGAAGCCGGTGGCCGTCGATCCCAAGCAGTTCGTCGTCACCGCGGCCCACACTCTTTACCCGATGACGGTCGGCCCGGCCCTCCATCTCAAGACGGCGATCAAGAAGGGCGAGCTGGCGCCGAAGCACGCGGTGACGGGATACGTGGTCGGCATGATCGCCATCGACCAGGCACCGGAGGGTACGTTCACAGCGCCGGCTTGGCATCTCTCGATGAAGCTGCCCAAGGCTCTGCCGCCTCTGCCAGTCCCCACGCCCTGAAGATGGACAAGGCCATGAAGATGGAGATCGCTCGACGGGCGAGATGCCGGCAGCGATCTCCATCTTCATGTTAGGAGTGGGGACACGTGATAGCCAACAAGAGAACCAGGAATCTGTGAGAGGGAGGGAAGCCGTCGTGCAGCGTGCGCATGAGGGGCGAGAACGTGGGCAGGTGACGACGGAACTAGCCCTGCTGCTTCTGCTGGCTGGACTCGGGGTCGGAGCGGTAGCGGCCACCGGGCATAGCGTGCACAGTGCAGCCAAGGCGACACCGATCCAGCACAATGCCGGACAGACACCATCTGGCACCTACCAGAAGGCCTGGTCCACGACAACCTGGGCCACGCCGACGCAGCAGGGTGACGTGGTGACATCACCGTTTACCAACCAGAAGTGGGTGGCTACCTACGACGTCGGGTCAAATGCGATGCTCGGTCAACCGGCACTGGTCAGTGAATCCACAGGGCAAAACCAGATCAACATCAAGCCAAACGCGGTCATTTCGCCAGCCAGCGTGAACATCTACACGGGTACTTTGCAAACCTTTCAGGACCTCTCGACCTCACCCGCAGGCACCACACTCGTCGGCAACTCCTGGGGTAACATGCAGGTGGTGACGCCCAGCGTGTCATACAGCTACCCGAACGCCGGAACGTACACCGTGCCCCTGACCGTGAAGGACGAGTACAACCTGCAACTGCCGAACGGCAAGAGCTACACCTTCTACGATGAGGCGTCGACCAGTGCCACCGTGGATGTAACGGTAGACCCGTGCGGTAATCCGTTCGCGAACCCCTGAGCGCGCCAAGAGAAACCTGGTCACCGACGCGGAATTCATCTCCGCCTCGGTGACCAGGCACATCTGGACTTATCGCAAAACAGGGTGCTATAATACTGCTAACCAGATATGTGAGGGGTGAGCGCGATGAGCCAGTTGGTGACACAGGTTTCCGTGGAGAAGGTCATCCGCTGCCCATACGAGGTCGCGGATGTCGGTAGTGGTCGGTTCCTTGCTGTGTGCGAAATCCTCCATGGCATCGCCTCGGGAGATAGTCCGCAAGAAGCGACCGAAAATCTGAAACTGGCACTGGCCGAGATCTACTACCACTACCCAGACCAGGTGGAAGCCAGGCTGAGCCGGATCGGGCAAGACGGCCAGACGCTGGATGTTAACGTGATCTGAAAAGACCGAAAGAGAAGGGCGCGGCTCTACCTAAGAGCTTCGCCCTTTTCTTTCGTCTAGGGACGTTTAGGAATGCGAGACACCAGGGGCTAAAGGGGGAGGGAAACAGTCCTGAGGAGGACAGAACGTGAAGAACCTACTTGCCGGATTTCTGGGAGCGGCCCTGGCTATCATCCTGGTCTTGGGCGGATTCCTCGTCGGCGGCCAGATACTGAACAAGCCGGTCGGCCAAGGCGGAAAGGCAACCTGCACCATCAATGTTGGGCGCAAGACAAGCGCCCATTGGCGGCACGGAGCAGAAGATCACGAGGCTGCTGCGGCAATGCCTGCAAGCCAGCCCGCCGCGGCAACGGCGACGGCAGCGCCGCAGACCGCGTACTCCGCGAGCACGTCCACATACCGAACGGAGCCCGCCAATTCCCATGCGTCAGCGAAATACACCGAGGACGCGCACGGCGCAACGACACACAATACCTACGTGACCAACGACACGACGAACTACTATGACTCCGGCAACTACACGGCGGACAGCAATAACACCACGTCGACCACATCGAACTCGTGGAGCAGTTCGAACTCGTCGACGTCGTCAACGTATGCACCGGTGCAGACGAGCAACACCACCACTGGGTCCTATAACACGACCACGACGTCTACGACGCAGTCCCAGACAACGAGCACGACCACAACGCAAACGACGGTCAACCCGAGTACCGGGTCCGGTTCGTCGAGCGGTTCAGGAGACGATGACCACCAAGGCCAATCAGATAACGGTGGCAACTCCGGCTCCCAGGGAGGGCAGTCAAACGGCGGTGGGCACCAAGCGCCCCCGTGTGGACAGGGTGGTCAGGGCGGTGATGACGGTCACAACCAGAGCCACCACGACCATGGTGTAGGCAATGGTGGAGTGCCGGGTCAAGGCTGGGGCAACCAGAGTCACCAGGGCGACGCTGATAACGGTGGCAACTCCGGCTCCCAGGGGGGGCAGTCAAACGGCGGTGGGCACCAAGCGCCCCCGTGTGGACAAGGTGGTCAGGGCGGAGATGACGGCCACAACCAGAGCCCCAACGACCATGGTGTGGGCAATGGCGGAATGCCAGGTCAAGGCTGGGGCAACCAGAGTCACCAGGGCGACGCTGACTCGCATGGCACGCAGCCCGGCAACGGCCAGTCAGGCAACCAAGGCTCGCAGAACGAGTCTGGAAACAGCCAGGATTGGAGTGCCCAAGGGACGCAGGGCAACCAGCAAAGCGGCACTGGAGCACAGAGCCAGGAGAAGTCGGGTAACCAGGGGTGGGGAAACAATCAGGGCTGGAGCCAGGGCAACGGTTCGTGGGCCAACGGCCCGTCAGGCAACGGCGGTGGTGATGGCCACGGGCAGCAAAATGGTCACTGATGACCTAGGTGGCGCGTTGACCACGGGAAGGAGGTGAGCAGGTGCAGGTAACCCCACAGTTGCTGGCGGAGATCCAAACCATCGAGTGGATCGTGAACGTCGGCATGGTCGTGTTCTGCATCTGGTACTTCTGGCTTTGGCAGAAGACCGTGGAGCAGGAGGCATGGTGGGTCACCATCGGGTTCTGGTCGGGCCCTGTCGTAGGCATTGCCATGACGGAGGATCCCAGCCTTGCGCTGCAGCCATGGTTCAAGTTTGGGCTGATGGTCATCGTACTGGTTTGGAACACCGCGGCCTTCTTCGCGATGTGGATCCAGATCCGCAGGGCACGACGCGGAATGCGAGCTGCAACGCGGACCTTGTACGACCTAGACCGCGCATCGGAGGAGTAACCGGACGCAAACGGCGGCCCACTCCCGAGCGGGGTGGGTCGCCAGCTTATGAGGAGGAACTCGCGTGCTCTCAATCATCGTGCCGACATTCAACGAGAAGGACAACATCGCGTCGCTCTGCCAACGCATCGAAGGCGCTCTTACCGGTGAAGATTTCGAGATCCTGTTTGTGGATGACAGCAACGACGACACTCCCCAAGTGATTGCTGAGCGGGCGCGTGAGGATGCACACGTGCGTCTCCTGCACCGCGAGGAGCGCGGGCTGTCGACGGCGGTGGTCGCCGGATTTGGCGCAGCCAGGGGTGAGTTGGTGGCTGTGATCGACGGCGACCTCCAACACCCACCCGAGGTGCTGGCGCAGATGTTGAAAATCCAACAGGATACGGGACCCGACATGGTGGTGCCGAGCCGTTACGCTGATGGCGGGAACCCGGGAGGACTGGATGGCGGCTTCCGCAAGATGCTCTCGCGCGGCGGCAAGCTGATAGCGCAGATCATCCTGCCTGAAGCGCGCAAAACCACAGACCCGATGTCGGGCTGCTTTCTCGTCACCCGCGACGCCGTGGAGCCGCTGGTGGGGACGCGACCGTTCGGCTGGAAGATCATGTTGGACGTCTTGGTGCGTGGGCGCGTGCGCCGTGTAGCCGAAGTGCCCTACACGTTCGCCGAGCGTGTGAACGGGCAGTCCAAGCTGGGATGGAAAGTCCAAATGGACTTTGCGCACCAGTTGCTCGCGCTCGCCGCACAGCGGGCAGAGAACCGCCGCTTCGCAGCCTTTAGCGTGATCGGCGCCTCCGGCGTCATGGTGAACGAAGCAGCCTTCGCAGCTTTGGCGGCAGCCATGGGCAGGGCGGACATCGCGATCGCGTCGGTCCTGGCCTCGCACATCGCAATGGCCTGGAACTTCGCTTGGAATGCCAGATTCACTTGGCGAGAGCGGTGGGACCGCCGGCACTGGGGGATGCACGCCTTGCGCTACCTCATCGTCTCCGAGATCGGCGTAGGACTCACCGCAGGCGTCCTGTTGGCCCTGCGGGCCGTAGGCAGTCCGAGCGACCTGCTGAACCAACTCGTGGGCATCGTCCTCGCTGTACTTGTCGGCTTCCGCCTCAACGACCGCTGGACGTGGGCCGAGAAGACGCCACAGGCGCGCACCGCCAAAGAAAACGCCTGACAACAACGGAAAGTACAAGGACATGGCATAACGATAGAACAATAGGTATAATAAAGACAGACCATAAAAGTGAGGGGATGCTGTTGTCTGTCACACTGGAGCAGGAGTTGGCGGTTTGGAGCAGGATCCGCACCGAGGCGCACATGGGCGATACCATCGAGGTACAGGGCGGGAAGCAAGGCAAGTTCATCCGGCTGAAGGAGAAGAAGTTCACCGTGATCATGGATGACACGGCCTACGACTACCCGGTCATGGCGTTCGCACGTGTGGTCGAGAAGGCGAAGCGGGATCAGGACGCCTGGAAGAAGCTCGCGACTGGCGACCTGTTCGTGATCTTTGACGGCCAGCGCAGCGGGATCTACGAGTTCCGGGAACTGCGGCAGAGCCGCGGACGGGCCGTCATCATCGGCATCGATCCGGTGTCAAGGACGAGGACGTCCATCGCCCCCGAGCTCTTCGCCGGTAAGATCGAGGAGTTCAGGAAGTCCTGAGGGCAGATTGGCGCCGGAAGCAAGGCACACCCCACTTCCGGCGCCGGTCTACCATGAAGACGACCTGCCAGGTACGACAGGAAGGAGACTGCGGTGTGAACGAAGGTATCACGTTCCAGCCACGAGACAAGGGTATACCCCTCCTGGAGAAAGCGATGCTGCGCGTGCACGTGACCAACCCAGTGCGTTTCTGCGCGGGCCAGTGGGACACCTATGACCGCAACGCCACCGCCGAGGATTTGGGCGCTATCCTGGAACAGCACCCGGAGTTGTGGTACCCGCTGGTCGCGCAGTTGGCGCGCAGTGGACCCGATGAGGGGCGCGATGTGGAGACGCTGTTGAGCAGGCTCGCGCAAGCCGAAGCAGCATTGCAGGTGATCGGCGAACGCGGTGGTCACCCGGGCACCAGCGACGTGGCGCTACCCGCGGCGGAGATCGGATCACTCAGCGCAGCCAGCAGTATCGCCTTCGCCGCGGTACGCGCGTACATCGCGAAGGTCGCCCTGCAGCCACCCCTCGCGGAGGTGACCGGCGTAGCCGGGTGGATCCGTGAAGCGGTGGTCAACATGGGTGTCCGCGACCGCGAGGACTTTCCGCACATCCCAGACGCCAGCGACGAGCAGCAGGAAGCCGAGGACACGCTGACCGACTGGACAATCCAGGTGGCGGCGAGCGCAGCAGAATTGGCAGCCAAGGAGATCATGGGGAAAGTCCTGGCACGCCTGGAGCACCTGCGCTCAGACGTAGAGGCAGCCGTGCGGAATCGGATCACGGACCACGACCGTTACGACGACACCGACTGTCCACAGCCGAACGGGCTGACCGACGAGCAGGAGACCGCCAACCTGCAGGCGTTCAACTGGATCCTGGAACGTGCTGCACGCGAGGCGGAAATCGCCATCGCTGACACCTTCGACACCTTCGCTCCACGCGAAAGCGCAGAGCACTGAACTAGGAGCTTCGTGTGACCGCCCGGGAGGCCATCCTCCCGGGCGGTCGCTTGTTGAGGAGGAGCTAGGACGGGAAGACCACGTCCGTCCGCTAGCCGCCAAGCTCGGACGGTAAGCGGGAGACGACAAGGCTTGGCGGTCCGATAGGACCACAGAGGCACGCCGTCGACGCGGAACATAAAAACGCCCGGCGCCAGCCCAGGCCTCTCACGAAAAGGCGGGCTGGCGTCGGGACGAAGACGGTTCGCATGGCCAGCGCATCTCTGCTGGTCCACGGTGCGGGCTCAAGGGCGTCGCGCGCGACGCCCCATGGCGCCGCCGGCCGTTCAGGCCGAGACGATCGCGTAGTTCGGAGGCTCTTCCAGACAGTCGGGGCCGGTGGTATGTCGGACGGTCATGGCCGTTCCCTGATGCCCCGGCCTGGTCGCACCTCGCGACGCTCGAATGTTGCCCGGGCGGATCGTGATGACGCGGGTGAACATTGGCGTGCCCCCTTTCTGTTGTGGTGGCCGAACATCTGCGGCTCCCTCCGAATGCGTTCTCAGCCCCTTGGCCGCGGAGGGCGCTTCCCGTTCGACTACCTAGATATTAGCACGGCACGGGACAAAATGCAATACCTGATGCTATAATAGGGGTGGAAAGTTACGAAACGAGGAGGCGCATCAGAATGGACGAGGCCACCATCCGCATGGAGTACCACCAGATGGCTCGCACCAACTACTTCGCCGTGAAGGACGTCGAGGCATTCCGGACCTTCATCGCGTCCTTCAAGAGGCATCAGATCCGCATCGTGGAGCGCACGGCGGGACAGAAGAGTGTCGGTGGGGTGAACAAGAACCTGCCGGTGTTCGCCCTCTTCTTCACCGCCGCGGGGGTCCCGGACTCCGATCCCCGGCTGGACGAACCGATCGACTTCCTTTACATGCTGAGTCAGCACCTGCAGCCGGGCTGGGTCGTGGAACTGCAGACGATCGGCTGGGAGGGCGGCAACTACTACCGCGCACAGGTCGGGCTGGTCAACAGCGAGGGTGTCCTGCGCAAGTTCGAGTTCGAGGAGATCCGCAAGCTCGGCATGCTGATGGGACCCTACTACTCCCGCTGCGAGTTCTGATCGGCCCCGGAAGGAGGGGATGCGTACGAGTCGACGTGTAGCTATGTGGCGGCCATTCCTGCACAAAGACATCCTCCTGGAGACCTGGACCGGCGAGCGCCTGAAGGGGCGCCTCACCCGCGTCGAGCGCCGCGGGCAATGCAGGATCGTGCGCCTGCGCACCGGACCCGGACGGGGCGAGTACCGCGAGTTCGACGCTGCCAAAGAGGTGCGTGGCATCGAGATCTACCGCGCCTTCTGGCACGACTGTCTCGTCACGGAGAGCCCCGGCGCCCAGTCCCTGCGACCCTGACGGGCCGAAGGGACCACGCGGGCAGAAAGACAACCAAGGGGGAATGCACCGTGCCGACCAACGAAGAGATCCGCGCGGCTTTCGCGGAACAGCGCGAGTCGATCGAGTACGACGAAAAGTACCTAGTGCGGTTCATCCGGCAATTCCTTCTGACAGATGTCCAGAAGGAGCGGATCGCGGCCTGGAACATCGATGTGGCCGACCTTGTCAACGGGCGCTACCCGATCCGGTACTCGGATGAGGTGCGCAGTTGGAGGCGGGAGTGGAATCAGAGCCTCGGCGAGCGACGTTTCCTGGAGTGAGGGGCAAGACCGATGGGGGTGATGCGATGAGCCCCAACAAGCCGCCAGTGACCGTGGCCACTGCGCGACCGACGTGACGCTGAGCGCGGAGGATGCCAGGCCGTTCGGCGTGGCGGTCGGCAACGCGTTCGCCGCGGTGCGGGAGTGTCTCGCGAAGATATCGCCAGTGGGCAACGTAGCGGATGGCAGCAGAGGTTAGCGCTGGCTGCAGTGCCAAAAGGGCGCAAGACAAAGCGTGGGGGCCTATCGTGAGCGGCAGGCCCTTAGTTCGCTGGCGCCCCGGCTGCAAAGTCGCTTAGGACTCCAGAGGTGACATGGCGCAACAGGAGAGCGAAAGGGGAGATTGCGCACATGCCCGAGAACGCCGTTGTCCTACAGCCCGACGTCAAAGCAACACTGGACCTCGCCGGCGACATCTTGCTCCAAGTCATCGATCTCGACATCCTGCGTGCCCTGAAGGGCCGTGGCAATCCGGCCACCAACCTTGAGGAGAGCGGTATCCTGCCGGAACAGTTCCACACCTACTACGACCTCCCGTTCCTGCGTCGGCTGCGGCAGACCGCTGTCGATCTGATCGGCCGCATCGCCGCGCTCGACAGCGTACCGGAGGAGAGCGGAAGCCTCCTGCACTCTTCCGCCGAGGAACTCCTCTTCTTCGCCCTCATCGAGAACATCGCACGCCAGAACATCGAAGACGGCGATGTGGACCTGGCGCGCGACGCGGCGGACGTGATGAAGGAACTGTCTGGTCTCTGGGAGCAGGTCGTCCAAGACGATGACGTCACGCTGCTCTTCGAGATGGACATCGCCGACATCCAGGCGCCGGGCACCGTGAACCTGCACGTGAAGGACTGGTTCACACCGTTCAGCTGAACAGAGTGCAGACGGGCGCCCAGGCGAGACCTGGGCGCCTTCGCTTCGCCCATTTCGTTGAATAACGCTAAAAAGTATGAGATAATAAACACAGATAGAATAACGCGACCGGGGGTGCGAGGTATGGGAGTCCAGGGCAACGGGGATAGGGCCGGAACGAACGACCACCTGGAGCGCAGAGTACAGGCAACCGCAGCGGAGATCCTGGCGGACGCCGTGCTCGACCAGATCCGCACGATGGCGGATGACCCATTGAACTACCCTGCCGGGGAACTACGCGAGGCCCTGCTGACACTGCGCAACGGGTACAAGGACCTGCGCAAGGCGGATACGGAGCACGAGACCGAGGTGCACAACGGCTACGCGGAGAACCTGCGTCACGCCTACGCCCTGGCAGCCTTCCCGCTGACCGACGAGAGCGTGCCAGGACTCGACGAGCTAACGGCCGCCAAGGCGCGGCTCAGGCAACTGGACGCATACCTGAAGCCTCTCGTGCTGGCCGAGAACTATCGGCAGTTCGGCTGGCAAGGGGCCTTCCCGAAGCCGCAGGAGGACAGTGCAAATGTCTGACGTGACAGCGGGCGGCCGCGAACTGCGCATCGCGGCGGCGCTCACGGCGGGAGTCGTGCCGCAGGTGTACCTAGAGCCCGCGAAGATCCAGGCCCAGAACGGCAGCATGACGCTGGTCGAGGCGCTGATCGGCCTCGGCTACGAGCCGCCGGAGGACGAGCGCGACCGCATGCTAGCGGAAGCCGAAGCGGCGAACGCCCGCCTGCGCCGGGCACTTGAGGCAGCGGAGCAGGCCCTTGCCGACGAGACCGACATGGACCAGGCGCTGGCGCAGGTGCGCGCAGCCCTCGGTGGCGCGCGGTCCCAGGCAGCGTACCTGCTGGACCAGATGTTGCACCTCGTCAAAGACCTCGTCTTTGCGTGGACCGTGGAGTCGGCGAAGATGACCGGCGACCGCGCGAGCGCAGAGATCCACCAGGAGATCCGGCCCTACGTGCAGGGGCTGGGAACCTTCCTGGACGACTTCGACGGGACAGGCATCAAGCTCGCCCTGCCCGCCCTGCTCGACGAGCACGGCTACGCAAGGGAACTACGGGTCCACGTGCAACTGACCCCGGAGCAGGTCGCGGCGGCCGAGGCGAAGTACGCAACGAAGATCGCCTCGCACTACTACGAGAATCCGACCACCGACGACCTGATCTCGCTGCTCGTGGTGAACCAGAGGAACGAGAAGCTGCGCCAAAGGGTGAGGCAAGTGGTGGTGCCAGGCACGGAGGAACTCGCACACCGCATCGCCGGCGACTGGGATGATGCGCCCGAGTACCTACGGGCCACCAGCCGGGGCCTGGCCCGGAACATACGCCGCTTCCTGGGGGTGACGCCGTGACCCCCCCGCAGAAGGGCGCGGTCAGAACCATCAACCCCGCCCACGACTACACAAGGGGCTGGAGTCCCCGCCCCGGAAGGAGGGGGTAGACGACATGGACCAGCAGACGGCAGACGAACGCTGGCTGAGCGACGTTACGAACGAGGCGCGGGCGGCGGGCCTGCGCGGCCAGGTATACCTCACGTCGGCAGCGCTGACCGTGATCCGATCGGACCCTGTAACGATTCGGAACTGCGTAGGCGACCTGGCGTTCAACCTCGGCATGGCTGAGCATGCTTTGCGGCAGGCGCACAAAGCGCGCGGCGGTCGCCGGATCGTTGTGGACGCGCAGTGATGCGAAAGTGGGATAGTCCACAACGCATCGGGGAGACGTAGGTGGCGGTACATCATGCAGCCATGGGCCGGGGCGGCGGAATGCCGGAGCACACCTCGGCCCATCTATGCCGACATAACGCGCGCAGACCGAGTATAATAAAAGTAACAGACAAAGCGAGGTGAGCGAATGGCCCAAGAGGCAACGGACAACGAGCGGGTGGTGGCTGCTGAGCGCATCGCGGACGAACTGCGCCGCGACCCGAGGCTGGCCCAGGCGGTACTGGAACGCCTGCTGCCCAGCCTGGGCGATGTCGTCGTGGCGACAGCAGCCAAGGAGCACCGGCCGGTTCTGCGACGGGTCCTTCTCGACAACCTGCGCGCCGTACTGAAAGACGCGATGGGAGCTGTCAGAAACGAGGGTTTGCGCGATCGCTTGGCGGAGATGGACAAGGCCTTTGGGAGGCTGGCGCACGTGCCAGGCCGCGTACCGCCGAAGGGCTGGCACATTGCATCACTATTCCGCGTCGCCCCGGGCCGCTGGTTTGTCCAGGCCTGGCTCTACAGCGGCCGCAAGGGCCCCGAGAGCTTCGCAGAGGGTGGCGTCACGTTCGAGCGGGAGATGGCCGGGGAGGTCGACGCCGACAGGTTAGTGCAGTCCTTCTGGGGCTGGGACCGCGGCGAGGAGTTCCTGCACAACATCATCGCCCAGCACCTTCTGGTTGAACAGGCGCCCACTGCGGCGCAAGCGGCACCGATGGAATCCGAATAGACCCACGAAGCGAGGGGATAGAGCATGGCGAGCATCATCGTGCAACTGGAGGACGGGCACGTCCTCCGCGTGGAAGGGTTCGAGCAGCGCAAGATGGCGGAGGCACGCGTCGCGGTGCTCCGGGATGTCAGCGAGGAGAAGGGCGAAACCGTCGTGGCAACGCGGCAGGGGTTCGAGGTGCTGCGTCGGGACGCCCCGGATGGAGAGGTGGCCCTATATGACGTGCGGATCGCAGAGAGGATGCCGGTACAGCGGATCGTCTTCTTCTGCCTGCGCACGCACCGCAGTCAGGAGTTCGCCACCTTCGCCGCGGCCACCGCCTTCCTGCAGGGGCCGGAAATGGCGGCGTTCGCCGGGGTCAAGGAAGGCGAGGACGTGGTGGACGTCGTGGCCTTCACGCTCAACGTCGAGTGGCAGGACAGAAAGAGGGACAGCCACGACATCTGCATCCTGCCCCACGATCCCAGGACGGTGTCGGATCTCCTGCACGGCGAGCTGCAGGCGGAGATGCAAAGCCATGATCCCTGCACGGCCGCCTGGGCGAAGACGATTCTCGGCAGCTACGACATCGGGTAGCCGGCGCGGGTGCTCACACAATGCCAGAGGTGAGAGAGTGATGCGGGCCACCAGGGCGGACGACAAGAAGACCTGGCTGGTGCAGGTGGACGAGGGCGTGGAGGACCCCTACCAGGCGCTCCGACTGGCCGCCAGAGAGTACATGGCGGTCGAGAAGCTGACCGACGACGAGCTGCGCGCAGGGCACTACAGAATCTCGCTCTGGGAGGCACTAGGCGAGATTCCGTCCGAGGTGCTGGCACGACACGGTCTGCACATCGATCGGCCGGGGGGCGCAAGAGGTCTACACCTTCCAGGACGCCGACGAGGGCAACATGCTCCTGTCGACGGTACCGCCCGAGGACTGACCAAGGATCTGGGCCGACCGGAACACGAAGAGTGCGGTCGACCCCAAACGGCGAGGCCAGGAGGGGATGGCTGTGGCCAGGATGGCTAAGAGCGCAGAGATCGTGGAGTTCCGCACTGCGCAGCAAGCGGGTGACCATGCCAGACACTACGCCTCGCAAGGGGAGGGGCGGGGCGCTTTTGGCGTTTAACGCGTCGAACGATCCTCGCCGCAGCTCATGTACCCGCTGTTGACAACGGTGTACCTATGCGGTACAGTACAGACAGACGGAGGACGCGAGCGGAGGGACGCGAGATGACGACGGCATGGGAGACCAGGACGGAGCAGGCGACGTACCACAACGCAGAGACGCGCCCCGGCAAGTGCGCAATCTGTGGACAGGCTATCGAGCAGCGGCGGCTGTGGGACGCCTGCGCGTACGTCACCAAGGACAGCCAGACGGTCGTCTCCGTCCACAAGACCTGCGCGGGCGTCGAGGACAAGGGCAAGATCGGCGGCGGCCGCAAGGTGGTTCGCGCCCCCGAGATCACGGTGATGGTACGCGTGCCCATCCTGCACGACGCCTAGACGGGTCGAGTTCGCAAGAGGAGGATGCGAGATGCCGAGTATGACGACTGCACAGCTGGAGGACCGGATCGCTCACATGCCATTCGGGTCCTACGATGTCGCCTGGTACGCGGGCGGCGAGCTCGCGGGCGTGGACCCCAGCATGCCTCTGGCCTACGTCGCGCTGTGCGCGCGCGAACTGCGGCCCGAGTTGGGTATCGTGGCGGTGTGCCGCTCACAAGATCACGTTGAGCCCCTGGTCGTGGGCCGGGTGCCCAGCGACGATGCCTAAGCTCTACGGCATCAGCGAGATCGCGGAGGTGCTCGGCCAGCGCCGCGAGACGGTGAGCCAGTGGCGCAAGAGGGGCAAGCTCCCCGCGGCCACGCACGTGCTGGCGACGGGGCCGGTGTGGGAGGCGCA
>Ga0187812_1000002_pt1 | contig 131404 bp, 178 predicted proteins | sample NC_S_2_FD_130582 | JGI IMG/M metagenome (GOLD analysis project Ga0187812, IMG submission 130582) | Wetland sediment microbial communities from Neuse River Estuary, North Carolina, USA - ASW-S_2 | ecosystem: Environmental > Aquatic > Freshwater > Wetlands > Sediment | place: USA: North Carolina...
TAGGTTCCGTTTCGCAGTTTGTGCCGGTGATTGCTTCCGACCGTCGCGCCGGAGCCCCGTTGACGCTGGTTCCCGCGCCAAAGTTCGCTTCCCTCGGGTGCCAGGGCTTGCGACGAATCACATTGCAGCAGCGTGGCGCCGGCTACTCAATCATCTTTTCTGGCCCTAAGCCTCTCCCTTCAACATGTGGTTCGTGTCGCCGATCGGGTCAAAGCCATAGCGGCTGTAGAATCCCATCAGCCGCTGTGTGCTGACCTCGCCTCCGGGCTCTTGATCCTGTGGTTTGGCAGTCAAGACTGCGTACTCTGCATCCGAACCGATCAGTCCAAGGCACTCGTCGAAGAACGGACCGCCCAGTCCATAACCGCGCAGATCCTTGATGATCCTGACCTTCTGCACGTACAGCACGCCGGACGTTGAGTTTTCTCCCATATAGGCCAGCAGGTCTGCTCTGTGTGCTCTCAGGGCTTCCCAGATCTCGTAGAGATCCTGGTTTTCGGAGTCGAAGATCTCGAAGAGATCGCCTTCAGGCCAGGGCGCCCCCACAAGGTTGATGTAGGTTGCCTCTACGCGCCCCACCTCCTCCTCCTTCTGTGAGCGCGTTACGTATAGCACCGCTTCCCGATGCTCCAGCAGATCTTCGGGAGCTTCGGGGCGTGCGTGTGGGAATACCCTGCGTTGCTGAGTCGCTCTGATCTCCCAATACCCATTCCGGTACGCCTTCGGCAATGTTTTCACTGTACGATCCCTCCTCCCTACCCTGTTGTCCTCACCGTCGCCGGCCTCCTAAACCTTCAACACCGATCGCGGATACGCAAAACCAGCACTGCGCTGTCACAGTCGTAGGGGCGTGTAAGCACCGGAGTCTGCCGCGTCACCCGGTCACTCCCAAAGACTGCCGGTCTCCCTCCAGCACGACGAGGACCCTGCGCCGAGGCTTACGTATCGCGCGCCCTCAAGGCTCGTCTGCTGCCCCGTCCTGTTCCGCGGCCACCAGCATCCGTGCGATGAGCCCTATGGTGATGCAGCCGAATGCGCCGAGCACCGTGCGCACACCCTCCGCCACCGTCATAGGGAGTTGGACGACGGGTGGCTGCAGCATGGCCCACAGCCAGACCACGAACGCGATACCGGCCACCAGCAGCCCGGTCAGGTCGGGCGAGCGTGTCAAGAGATGTCTCAGCCCAGCCGGGGCGCGATGCCTGCCCCGGACCATCAGGACCGCACCGCCGCGGAGCGCCGGTCCCGCTCCGGTGCGATGAGAAAGTCGTTGCGCGGCCCGGCCGCGGCAAAGACGGCCTCCAGCACGCCGAGGCCGAGGTCCTGGTCGTAGGCCGCATCTGCGACGAAAATGCGCGTACGCTGCCCGTCGAAGTCGTGGCCGGTGACGTCCGGATGTCCTGCCAGCACCGCCGCGGCCACGCTGCGCGACGCCTCCGGCGCGCTCTGGGCAAAGAACGTACCCTCCTGCGGCTCGGTCACGCTGCGCACCCAGGGCAGGGCGCGCAGCGATTCAGCCTGCTCGTCGGTCGCCTGGATGGCGGCGACGGGGGCGTACTTCGAGTCCCACTCGACGTCGGCGGCGTCACGCAGATCTGCCATGTGCGAACGATCGCTCAGCACCACAAGCCATGTCTTCATGTGCTCGTCCTCCCCGCTTCTGCTTCGTCTGACGGCTCTCCGGCGACGCTCGCTTCCCTCGATTCGTACTCCGCGATCAGGCTCAGCATGGGCGGGCGGAGTGGCGGTTCGAGCTTGACCGCGATCTCGCGCAACGCTTCCGCGCGGATCGGGCGGTGCAGGATGCCGCGCCGGATCTCGCTTTCCAGGAACCGCTGCAGATCGGGCGCCGCCTCCACCGCCCTGACGGCCGGGGCGATGTTGTCGAGTGTCTTCGCAATACGCGATGGCTCCATGAGATCGAAGTGGACCTCCTTGCCACTCTGATAGAACCAGAAGCCGAAGCCGCTGCTCGGGCTGTGATGGAGGGACCAAGCGCCACCATCGTCGTTCACGCCCGACGCGATGGTGCATGCATCTGCGGGCAACTGTTCGAGGGCGACCTTGCGGCACGCCGCGAGATCCACTCGGCCCCGGTCGATGGTCCGCCAATAGAGCCCGTAAAACCGTCGCCAGAACTGTACGTACGCGTCGCGCAGATCCTGCGGCAGATTGGCCTCCGCCGGAGCCTCGTCGATCCCCTGCAATACCTCGAACAGGGCGTGACGCGCCGCGGCGTCCTTGATCGTCGGCAGGACGGCCACGACCATCTTGCGCAGGAACTGCAGGCGCCCATCCGCAAAGAACTGCGGCAACGCGGCCAAGGCCGTCGCCAGCGCGGTGCCCTCAGCTTCCAGCTGCACTTCCCGGTCCATCGCGGCAAGAAACGATTCCGCATCGTAGTTCAGCATGAGGTCCCGCAACAGGGAGACGTATACCCACATCCAGCGCGGTTCGGCCAGTATGCTGCGCAGGATGTCGACGGATTCCGGCTTGTGCGGATCGCAGGCGACGATCGTGCCGAGCATGGTCATCTCCTCGGGAAACTTGACGGGCGGCTGCAGGTCATAGAATGCGATCGCTTCGTCTCGTTGTCCTTGGATGAGCAGTAGGAGGACGTAGGACGCGATGTGGAAGTGCTCGCCCTTGCGCCTCTTTTCCTCGATGATCCGCCAGGCTTCGCCGTAGCGGCGCATGCCGATGAGGGCCTGGACGGAGTTGCTGCCGATGGTCTCGATGCTCTTGCCGACAGCCGCTCCCCGCGCCCTTTGGAAGTGGTCGCGAGCTTCTTCTGGCTTGTGATCGTAGAGGCACGCCAACCCCAGGAGGTTTTCCCTCTGGTATGGGCTCTTGTTCTGCCTGGCCAGCTGCACGTAGCGCTCCACCATCTCCGCAAAGCGCCCTTCGTGCTTGTAGGTCGCCTGCCACTCCGCATCGGCGGATAGCACAGGGGCCGACCCCGGCTCCTTGCCCGCCTTCCGCCGTTTGAACCAGTTCAGCATCCCCCGCCCCCTTTCTGCCCTGCCGGCGACATGCCGGGTTGCATCTGCCACGCTCAGTTGATCCCGTGCGGGTCGAGCTGTTCCACTGAAGTGCCCAGGCGTGCATGCAGGTTCCGCCTAGCCTCCAGATCGATCACCTTGCGCCTGCGCTCCTCGGTCGGGAACACGGGCCCCTGGGCAGCCGTTCATGCCCCGGTCTCCGCCAGCAGTTCCGCCATCTGCTCGCGCAGGTCATCGTCGGCCCGCCTAAGCTGCGGCATCCCCTTGAGGAAGACCCCGTCGTGGATTTGGCAGCCGCAGGAGGTGCCCCAGCGCAGACGGTGGCTCTTGATCCCGCGCTTCGAGAGCCGGCGCGCCCTGGTGGTCGCCGCGTCGCGCCTGCGCCAGCGGAGGAACTGATGACGGATCTGCTGAGAGGTGTGCCTGCGCATGCCCGTCGCCTCCAAAGTTGTTTCGCTCTATTATAGCTACACCGCTTACCATACTAAAAGCGGCACCGCGCATTTCCATGCGGTGCCGCTTTCGTCCCTGCCGCCTAGACCGCTTCCTGCTGTGCCCTGGCGGTGGGCAGCACGGGCCTGAGCGCCAGATCGAACCGCTCGGCCGCCCGCGGGTCAAGGACATAGACGGTGCCCTCGTCCGTTTCGCGCCGGATCATCCGTCCCACGCCTTGCAGCATGCGCATCTGCATCATGGGCGTGATGATGGCGTCGAACTTGTTCTCGCCGCGCTCCTCCGCGATCCGGCACTTGGCCTCCACCCAGGGGTCGCCCGGCACCGGGTAGGGCACCTGCGCGATGATCACGGCACCCGTACCGGGGGCGTCGAGCCCGTCCCAGGACGACGTCGAAAGATAGACGCCGAACTGGAGGGCACGGAACTTCTCCGCCAGCTTGGCGGCCGACGCATCGCCTTCTGTCAGGACGTTCGGGATCCCGCCCAGGAGGTCACGCACGTCGTAGAGTTGGCGACGGCTGGTAAAAAGGACGAGTACGCGGAAATGGCGTACGGTGATGGCTCGGATGGCGGCTGCCAGAGCTCGCACCCGTTCACCCTGCAGATCTGCTCGCCGCGGATCCGGCAGGTTCGTCGCGAGGACGTAGCGCATCTGGCGCTGGTAGTCGAAGGGCGAGGGCGCGTAGAGCCGCAACAGGCGGCGCTCCATGCCGGCGACCTTGTCCAGGCCGAGCGAGCGCTCGATGAAGGTGAAGTCGTCGCCGATGCCGAGCGTCCCGGAGGCAAAGACTGTGGCCCGTTGCGTCAGGGCATCCGTGACCTGGCTGAGGTCGAGATCCCCGACGCAGATGGCCTTGCGCTCCAGCCAGGTGACGTAGGCCGACGTGTCCCCGCCCTTTGCCCAGGCGGCCAGTCGGCGCAGCACCGGCAGGAGTGCGGTGATGTCATCCTCCTGCGAGTCGCCGTGGGCCAGGATGAGGAGGTCCACGATGTCGTCCGCGTGTTTGAGGACCGCCGCCAGCGCTTGCGCGAGCCCCTCTACGGCACGGAACGGCTGCACCTGCATCTCATCGGAATCCATCCGCAGCGCCTGCTCGCGTTCGGAGGCTTCGACGGCGGCGACGAGCTTGCGGTACAGGTCCCGCGCGGCCGCGTCGAAGGCCTGGACGATCTTCCTGCCGTGCCGCAGCCCTGCCCCCTGGATGGCGCTCACCGCCTGCTCCGTCACGCGCTTCAGCTCGCCTGGGCGCAGGGAGAGCGCGCCTTCCCGGCGCAGATGTTCCTCGATCCAGTGCGCCTCGTCGACGATCGTGACGAAGGGGGCTGGCCAGAGGCCGCCGCCGCGGGCTGTCTCGCCGTTCAGCCGGCTGAAGATGTCGCGGGCGAGCAGGCCGTGGTTCACGATGAGGATGCCCTGGAATTGCTGGCGATCGCTGCGCATGCGGTAGAAGCCGCAGCTGGTGCGCCACTTGCACTCCTTGCAGGGCGAATCCTCGTCGACCTGGATGGTGCGCCAGACATCGTCCTTGGCGTCCTCGAAGTTGCGTCGGTCGATCGCGGCCTCGTCGAAGTCCGGCCCGCTGACCGCCCGCTCGGCCTCCCGGCGGGCGGCAGGCGCGCTGTAGACCCGCTCCTGCCGCTCCTGGCCGAAGATGCCGCCCTTGCCCTGCACCGCGCGCGTGATCTCCCGCAGGCCGGCCGCGTGTTTCTCCACGAGCTGCTCGTGCTGGTCGGCCCAGGTGAAGCGCAGGTCCAGCAGCGGCGTCGGCAGGGGCCCGGGGTCGACGTCCTGCAGCTTCCGCATGCACAGGTACTGGTTCTGCCCCTTGATCACACGCACCGGAATCTTGGTCCCGACGATCTTCTGGGCTTCCGCAATGTCGTCCATGAGCTGGTGCTGCAGGAGGATGGTGCGCGTCGAGATCACGGCGGTACCGGTCGGGTTGCGCTTCAGCCGCTGGAGGATCGGGAGCAGGTACGAAAAGGTCTTGCCGACGCCTACCCCAGCGTTGGCGAGCAGCACCATGTCCCGTCCCAGGGCCAGCGCGACGCCGTACCCCATGCCCTGCTGCCCTCGCCGGACCCGCCAGGGTGGCGGCAAACTGCCCAGGGCCGCGAAGGCCTCCTTCGTCGCGCGGCCGCTCTCGGGCAGCATCGCCTCCACGAGATCCGCGTCCGTGAAGCGCCCGGCCGGCAGGGTGAGCCGCCAGCCGCTATCCGCAATGTTCGCCAGACCCTGCTTCCACTGCGGCTTGCCGCACTTCTCGCACTGGGCCCGGCCCATGCCGTCCTTGGTCGTTACGCCGGCGAAGCGCAGTGAGCCGCCGCAGCCTCCATACCGGCACTTCGGTTTCGCTTTGGCCATGCTACGCCACCGTCGCCTCCCCTTCCAAAACCTTACCACAATTCCCAGTTTGGTCGCGTGGGTAACAGGCACCTCGCGCCCTCACCGCTGCAGTACGCCCTTGTGGTTCCGGTGTCGCCTGCGCGCCGCCCTAGATCACGACGGCGCCCCTGGTCAGGCGCAGCATGGCCGCCAGGTCGTGCCGCGCCTTGGCACCGCTCGATGCGCGGCGCAGGGAGTTCAGAAGCGCCTCGACGCCCCAGCGCGCGATCTGTTCCTCGGAAAACAGCATCCCGGCGATCTCGCGGCGGAGCGCCGGAGAATCGGCCTGGGGAAGCCCGCCGAGACGCTGGTGGAGATGGCCGAGGAACCCGGCCGGGACCGGTATCCCGTCAGCCTGCATGCGATACGTGGTGTCGGGTTCGACCCTCTCTGGAACGGTCGCTGCCGCCGCCAGGATTTCCTCCGGGTCCCGCATCCTCGGAAGCCTCCTCAGCCTGAAGTCGGCGTTTGCGGCCCGCGCGCCTGGTCTTCCTGCTCGATCTCGATGGTGCGGACGGCGTGCCAGGGCACTACGACCGTTCGATGGCGCTGCTCGACGACCAGGCCCTGGTCGCTCGCGCCGAAGAAGCTGCCGCTCACGCTCTGGACCTGCTCCGCCGCGCCCACGAGCGATACCGTGACATGCTTGCCGACCGCCTCCGCGATCCTCTGCTCGGGCCGCACGCCGCACGGGTTCATCACACACCATCTCCTTTGGCCCAAAGGCCCAACAACTCCTCACCCGGTCCGCGCCGGGCGTCGTACTGCTGGAGGTTGTCCGTCGCAAGGAGCGCCCGCACCCGCCGGTCGCTGCGGTACGCCGTGCCGCCCAGACGCCGCTTGGCCGTCGCCCGCTCCTGCTGCGCGATGCAGCGCTCGGCCTCCGCCACGGTGGCGTGGACGTGGCCGCAGCAGCCGGCCTCTGTGCCCCAGGTCGTGTACCCGACGGTCGCCGCGCGCTGGCGCAGCAGGAGTTCCAGGCCGGCTTTGCAGGCGTCCGGACCGGTCTCGGCCCGCTCCCCGGCCGCCACCTCCTCCCCGCCCTCTACCACCAGCCAGCGGCAGCTGCCCTCTCTCACCTCGACGACTGCCTGCATCTCGCCCGCCCGGCCGAACCAATGCTCGGCCGACTCCTCTCTGCGCTCCCATTGGACCGTCAAGGCAGGAGCGGGCTGGCGCGGTGCGAGCGCGGCCGCCACGGCCTCGCGCAGCGAGAGGTGCTGGCCATCGTCGCGGCCGAAACCGCGCCGCAGGTGCAGGTTCGGTGCCGGGTTCAGGCGGCCGCAGCGGTAGCAGTAGAACCGTCCGCGCCACTTCACCCAGGTCATGGCGCCGCAGCGGCACTGGTGGGGCCAGCCGGCGTAGGCGCGCGGCAGCTCGTCCCAGCGGCGGGCGATCATCCAGGCGCGCCGTTCCGCGAAGGACATCTCGGTGCTGGCGCGGGCGCCCACGTTAGGCCTCCCCTTGGGGGCTGGCGCCGGGCCACTCCGGCGCCTCGATCTGCGCCCGGCCCGCGGCGTCCGCGGTGCCCGGCAGCCGGAACTTCCGCATCTTGTCCCAGAAGGCGGAGTTAGGCTGCCTGATGGCATAGGCGAACCGTCCGTCGACATAGACGATGGCCGGTCTGAAGCCCTGGTAGATGACCACGAGCGTCTGTGCCCGTGTCATGGCCGCGCCGCCGATGCCGCCGAAGCCGCGGCTGGTGCTGCCCCACATTTGCGGCCAGGAGTACCAGAGGAGGTCCTGCTCGTGCGCCGGGTCCCCCGTGATCTCTTCGATGCGCTGCTTGGCGTCCGCCAAGATCGCTCCGATGTCCATGCTCGGTCCCTCCTTCAGTTCTTGGTGGCGGATACCGGGTCCGCCGCGCCGGTCAGCGCGGTCCCGGCATCCCCGCAGTGTCTTCAGTACCCAGCAGGGCTTCGGGCACGTAGACGAAGCGTCCCTTCTTGGGTGGGATGGCCCACACTCTGTGCACGCCCTTCTCCATCCCCATACCTTCGGCGTATCCGACCTTGGGCTCTTCCCTGTAGGCTCGCTGAAAGATCCACCACTGGAGCAGCTGGTCGGCGGCGGTCAGATCCTTGCAGCCGCTCATTCCTGCGGTCTCGTGTCGTCGCCGGGTTGCGCCGCGGCCGGCCGCCAGCCGAGGCGCTCAATCGCTGTGAGCAGCGCATCGCAGCGGGCTTCAGCCTCGATCAGCCCGGCCCCGGCGTAGAGAACCCCTTCGATCGACCAGGCGGCGCTGGCGCTGCCGTCCTGATGCACGGTGACCGTCAGCGAATGCGCTGGGTTCTGCCGCGCGAAGGCCCGCTCGATGGGCTCCAGCAGGTCGCAGCGCTCGGCGTAGGGCCAGGCTGGGCCGCGCTCGATGCGCCATTCGGGGTGAGCACCGGGGTCGGCAAGAATAGCCTTGCGTCGCCGTACCATGTCGTCTAGCCACGCGCGGTAGTGCTTGTGCGCCGAGAGGTTGGGTTCCGTGCCGGCCTCCGAACGTGCGGCCTCAGTTGCACAGATAAAGCAGATCGTCCCTATGGTGTCAAAGTGCTTGGCCGTATGCTTCTGCGGGCACGTCCCGACCTCGAACCCCATGTCCCCCACGATCTCCGCCAGCCGACGCGAGAGGGTGGCCAAGCACTCCTTGCGGGCCTCCGCCTGGGTCGGCGGCACCTGGCGGCTCACGCCCCGTCCTCCGGGAGGTCTTCCGGCAGATCCTCCGGGATCAGCACCTCGTCCTGATCGACCTCGACCACCTGCACCTCGGGCAGGATCGTCAGTCCTCCCCGCTGCCAGTCCTCGTTCCCCAGCACGGCGATCGCATCGCCGAAGTTGAAGTCCCAGTCGCTGTCCTCGATGGCCTGCCTCCCCTCCGGGCCGCGCAGGAAGGTCTCCACGGCGGTGCGCAGCGCGGCCTCGGGGTCCTCGACACCCTCGGCGGTCCGGAAGACATCCAGGCGGTCGTCCTCCATCGGCCGGCGGCGCACCAGCACCACCAGATGGCTGTCCGGCTGCAGTTCGGCCGGGGGCGCCGCGTTCACGTCGAGCCGCGCGTCCGCCGCGGGCTTGTCCTCCTCCGTGAGGTCCTGCACAGCCACGAGCGTTGCTTCCGTCCGGCCGTCCCCGTGGGTCTTGACCCTGAGAACGAAGCCCTCCTCGCACTGCTCGATCGCCTCGCGCAGGGTCAGAGCGCCCGCGCGGACCTGGAGCAGGCGCCCGACGCTCATCGGCACGTAGAGCCACTCGTCCCAGACGGGGCCCTGCCCACGGTAGGTGTCCGTCCAGAAGACGAGGTACAGCTGCCCTGTAGGGCTCTTGGTACTGAAGAGGCGCGGTCCGTCGTACTTCTCGTAGACCTCCAGGGTGGTCCACTGGTTCGGGTCGATGCTGCTTTGCATAGCGTCACCTCCGGGAAGTTGTTGCGCACTGTCTGTTGATACTATTATAAGGCGAGTCCTTTCATAACTAAAGGCACCGCCGACTGGCGGTGCCTTCCCTGGTATCCTCTCTCCCGCCCGACGGGTTAGTGGTTCTCGATCTCGCCGAGCGTGAGTTGGCCGGCCGCCGTGATGCGGTAGGTCTGCCCGGGCCCCTCTTCGATCAGTCCTTCCTCCTGTGCGCGCCCCAGCCAGGTGCGGCCGACCCCGCGGGGACGCTCGGTCCAGCCGCGCGTCTGCCCGTCCGCCAGCCAGCGCAGGATCTCCTTCATGGCGAGGTAGTTCATGGAGCGCCTCAGATGAACAGAGCAGCGCCTTCTTGGTGTCCCACCGTGTCGTGCAGAAGCATCTGCTCCCACTGCGCGGCGGTCGCCGTGAAGTTGCCGAAGGTGGTGGCATTCCGCTCGCACCAGGCCGCAAGTTCCTGCAGCGATGCGAAGACAGGTGAGAGTGGAGCTCCGTCGCTGGTCGTGTCCCACAGCTGGTAGCCGTCGCCCACCGGCGGCTCCAAGCGCCGCCAGGCCGCGACGGCTTCGGCGACCGCGGGATCCACCGCCGTCCCATGGCAGTGCGGGCAGATACCGAAGGTCTTCGGGTCGAGGCCGGCCGCTTTGACGATCTTCTTCCTGGCCTCCCACTCGTCGCTAATGTCGTGCCCGAGGGGCGTGGTCGGCGCGCGGCCGGCGAGCCCTGCTGTGAGCTGTGTCAGTTCCTCGGTCGGCACCTCGCGCGGCGCCCTGGATAGCCGATCGAAGACTGGACTGCGCCGCCCGCGCACAGCGTCGGAGCTGGCCGAGAGCAGGAGACTGACGATCGCATCGAGGTACTGCCCCGCAACGGTGTCGCCGTTGTCACAGTGGGGACAGGAACGTTGGTGTGGGTTTTGATACCCCTCCCAGGCCTTCCCGATAGGCCAGTCGAAGCCGAGCGGAACGCGATAGAGCTTGCGTCCCATGGGCCATCCCCCTTTCGCTGCTTGCGTGCCGGATTCCATGCCACCATCACGTCCGAAGAAGGCTGGTCTGAACCTGAGGGCTGACACTGCAACCCAAGGTTTCTCACTTCTCCGAGATCTACCTTCCGTTGGTCCCAGCATGTCGAGCGTGGCCACCTAGGCTCTCTTAGTACAGCCAGTCCGCACGGTTCAGCCCGACAGCCAGGAAGTTGGTCCCGCCGATGAGGGCCATGGCTTCTCTCTACTGCAGAAGGGGTGCACGAGCAGCAGAAGCACCGATGCCTGCGAGCACCCACCTCGCCGATCTGGTCAGCGGCCGTCGCGCCGCACTCTCCATCTGGCTAACGAGCGTACCCGTGCCGAGGAACAATAGGAGTAACGGCACCCAGACGCTGAGTAGATGCAGCCGGACGTGCCCGGCCTGCGTCCTCATGTGCGGTCCCCGGCCAGGCTGTGCAGAGCAGCCAGGCCCGAAGGGGTGATGGAGTAGGTGGTTTGCCGCCCTATCGCAGTAACCAGCCCCTCTTCGATGGCTCGCTGAAGCCGGGTGACGCCGATGCCGCGCGGCCGGCTGCGCCAGGAATGCGGCCGCCCGTCGCTCAACCAGCGGAGGATCTGGAGCGCATCCACTTCGTTCATGTCGACCACTCCTCTTCAGCCGGTACGCCTGGACGGCGAGGGATCTGGCATAGGGCTCCCGCAGCGGCCCGGCCCGTGTTGGGTCCAAGGCCGTTCCCGCTCAGCCTTGGGCCAGCTTTGCGGCCTGCGGCGGTCGCCAGCCCCAGACGTCGATTGCGGCGTCGAGCGCGGCTGCCAGCGCCTCGGCGGGATCTGGCCGCATCTGGACGACCTCCCTGCCGCCCACCTGCTCGTCGACGAACTTCGCCCAGGACGCCCGCCCCGTGCTCCCGAGTTCGTAGTGGATGCCGTGCTGGTGGCGGCACCACTCGCCGGCAAGACGATGGATCAGGGTCTCGTCCTCGGCGTAGGGCAGTGGCTCGCCGCGCTGGATGTGCCACTCCGGGTGGTTTGCCAGTTCGGTCTGTACCCGGTCGGTCGCGGCCTGCAGGCCAGGCGGATCCCGGTGGCGCTCGTCCCAGATCGCCCCCGGGGGCAGCAGCGCGAGGATTGCCGTGTTCCGGCAGGTCCAGCAGAAGTCGCCTATCCGCCCCCCGTAGTTCTTTGACCCGGGGGTGGAGTGACCCTGTGGGCAGGCCTTGGCCGGAAGGAATCCATGGTCACCGACGCGCTCTGCGAGTCGCAAGGAGAGTGCCCGTTTGCGCTTCATTGTCTTGTCCATTCATCCCACCTCACTCTTCAGAATCTTGTCCGGGCCATCTCTGGCCTGCGTCCTTATGCGCCGCGGGTTATCAGCACCTGCAAGGCACTGCGCCCCTTCGGCGTGATCCGAACGGTGCGCGCCCGGGCGATCCGCGCGATCCAGCCCGATGCCAGGCAAGCGGAGGTCGCCTCCATGTCGCCCGCCACTTCCCGCAGCGGCCGCTCAGTGCCGTCGGCGAGGTGCTGCAGCACGTGCTGGCGTCGTCGCATCGCGTCCGTGTAGTGGCAGGTGGTGCATGCGGCTGATCCGAAGGCGATGATGTTCGCCATGCTGATGCGCGCCCTGCAGTGCTTACAGAAGAGCCGGTACGTCATAGCGGTGTCTCCCCCTTTGCGCCAGGTTCCTGCTTCCTATGACCATGCGTTGCCGCGTCCAGCCGACGGCGCCACTCGCGGACTTCCACCTGGTGCAGAGCGAGATACCCAAGATAGGTGAGCAGCCACGGCCCGCCCGGCCCGCGTTGTACTAGCCAGCCGCGCCGTATGCAGGCGTCGACGGTCCGGTAGGAACCACCCTGAGACTGGGCAGCCGCGATGACGTCGCTGAAGCTGAGGCCCTCGGGATAGTCGCGCATCGCGATGAGGAAGCTCCCCTGGGTAACGCTTGCCCGCTCCATGCCGTTCGCCCTACCCTGCCTTAGCCTGCCGCTGAGCCCTACGCAGTGCCTGTCGCCGTGCCCGCTCTGCCGCCTTGCGCTCCAGCTCCTCGCGCAGCCGGGTCGCCGCGGCGATCGCCTCACGCGCCTCGATGTCCGGGTGGTGGATCTTGGTGATGTTGCCCCGGCCGTCGTACTCCGGTGAGACGAAGTGGCTGTACACTGCGACGTCCTTGGGTGCCGTGAGCTCCCAGAGGACGGCCCGCACCTTGCGCTGCAGGTCCGCGATGCTGCCGTCGTTGTCGATGATGGCGTCGACCGGGATGCGGTCGATCTGGGTCTCCGTCGCGTGCTGCGCCTGGGGACCCTCGGTCTCCTCGCCTGCGGCGCGCACGGCGGCGAGCCTGGCCTCCTCCGGGCGGCGAATGCGCAGGCCGATCCAGCCGAGGGCGCGCAGGTACGCGCCCTCCTGGGGCATGCGCACGTCCGGACAGACGGCCGGACCGTCGCCGGCCCGCTCGTCGACGTAGCGGGCGAGGAAGTCCTTCTCGATGGATCGGAAGGCGTCGCCGAGCCTCTGGAGGAGGCCCCTGTCCTTCCCGGCCATGTGGAAGTAGGTCTGGCCGATGTCGTAGAGCGGCGAGGTCATCTGGAGGACCTGCATCTGCGGGTAGATCGCGTACAGCGCCTGGGCGGCGGTGTCCTTCCCGGAGCGGCGCTCGCCAGCGATGTAGATGAGCGGCCCGGTGCGGTGCTCGGCCATGGATCTCGCCTCCTTGCTACTCGTCGTCGGAGTTGATCAGTGGACGGGCCTCCGTGACGCTGGGCCGCGCGTCCTCACCGTCGTACTCCAGGCCCTCGTCCCAGGCGATGGCGGCCGTGTCCGCCGCGATGTTTTCCTCGGCCTGCTTCTGCGCCTCGTCGGCTGATGCCGCCTCGACGTGCAGGCTTCCTGTCTGCGTCAGCTTCCGGACGACTTCGACGACAAACTCCATACTGGTCACCTCATTGTTCGTGATCTACTGTTATTGTAACATTGCCTCTTGCGTTTATAAAGCGACCGCCCCGGTGCGCTGGGCACCCAGGGCGGTGATGGGTTGCAGGGGGTGGTGGTCGGGCGGGTACGATAGGGACACCTGACATGCGAGAGGTTGCACTCCTCCTAACCGGTGCCCCGGCGGTAACGCCGGGGCGTGTGCTTTGCTCAGTACCAGGCGGGCTACAGTGTCCCTCCCGCCAGTGCGGCCTCGGGCTAGCGCCCGAGGAAACAAGACCGAGGTGCTGGGCGGTTTCCACAGCAAGGCCGGCCTTCAATGCAGCCTCGGGCTAGCGCCCGAGGAAACATGACATCGAGCGCGAACTCGCGATCCGGCAGGCAGCCCTTCAATGCAGCCTCGGGCTAGCGCCCGAGGAAACTCGTCGACGACCCTGAGCTCGACCACCAGCGCCCGCATCCTTCAATGCAGCCTCGGGCTAGCGCCCGAGGAAACGAGGCACGCCAGTGGGATGAGGTCGCCGTGATGTGCCTTCAATGCAGCCTCGGGCTAGCGCCCGAGGAAACGTCGCTGGACGATCCCTCGTTCCATAGGACGTACTCCCCCCTTCAATGCAGCCTCGGGCTAGCGCCCGAGGAAACCCCGCAGCGCGGCCGCCCACAGGGACCGGGGCATCTGCTCCCTTCAATGCAGCCTCGGGCTAGCGCCCGAGGAAACCCCTCCACACCCCGTGTGTGGGGTAGGAGGCAGGATACCTTCAATGCAGCCTCGGGCTAGCGCCCGAGGAAACGAACGTCGCAAACGTGCCCTTGCAGGAGATCAGCGACCTTCAATGCAGCCTCGGGCTAGCGCCCGAGGAAACGTCTGCGTCTCGGTCTGGGTGGTCTGGTAGGGCCCGTCCTTCAATGCAGCCTCGGGCTAGCGCCCGAGGAAACGGAGGCCCGCCGCCCAGCCACGCGGCCATGTCGGCCACCTTCAATGCAGCCTCGGGCTAGCGCCCGAGGAAACCAGTCGTAGATCGTCAGCACCCAACGGTTCGAAACCGACCCTTCAATGCAGCCTCGGGCTAGCGCCCGAGGAAACTCGGCCACGCGATCACCCCCTCCGAAATCGGCTTTAAATCCTTCAATGCAGCCTCGGGCTAGCGCCCGAGGAAACAGGGCCCTCCAGACCCCGCTCCAGGCACGGGTTTCGGGGCCCAAGTGCGAGCACCGTCTCTTCGGCAAGGGCCCATCAGCCCTCTTGTAGACGATCTTCGCACAAACCCGCTTCAGGAGCCGCGTGCAGAGTGCGAGCGACCCCCGGGTTTCGCGCAATGCTCTGGGTGCTCGCAGTGTCCGCGATGTCTCTTCTCAATTGTCAAAGACCGCGCGTGCCTGCGCACGCAACCTTCGTCACACCATCAATCGGCCAGCAGTGCCTCGGCCTGGGAGAGACCGAACAGCTTGTCGGTGACGCCGATCCGCTGAGCTTCGAACACCTCCCGGATGCCCATGTTTAGAAGCGTTTGACGGGGTGGCTCAGCCTGATAGAGCACGGGCAGCCCGAAGACAGTCTGCAGGACTTCTGCGCCCAAAGGGGGTGTCCAGATCGGCCAGCGCAGGTGGTTGTGGTCGCGAAACAGCCGTGTCGTCGTACTGCCCCGTCCGACGACGAATGATGGCAGGAGGGGTAGGGCGTAGATGCCGAGCAGGTTGGCGCCGTGCATCGTGCGCGCACCCTCGGTCAAACGGCCGATGTAGGCCGACTTACGGTTCTCCTGCGGCCCCCAGCGGAACGACATCTTCTGGTCGCCGTACCGCCACGGCTCAAAGAGCGTCTCTTCGATGAGGCGGCTGATTTCTTTGGGGTTGCCCTCGCGAACCAGGGTATGCAGTCCCTCCATGACCCCAAGGAAGTTTTGGTGTGAGGCGCCGTCGTTCAGGGCGAAGTTCGACCTATGCGGCCCCTCGTCAGGGTGGGGACGCGCGATCGCCGCGGCAAAGTCGGCCCTGGCCCTGGCCACCCGTGAGTTCTCCGGGTCATGGAGCCCGCGCACCGCGCGCTCTTGGATCGCCTTGTACTCCTCGTTGCTGTAGCCGTTCTTCTTGCCATCCTTGCGTTCCGGGTTCCACCGCACGTTGGCCTGCAGCTGCTCCTCCCCCATGCGATAGGGCGCCCCGGCGTTCGCGATTGCGCGCAGCACCGCCACGACGAGACCCGCCTTGTCGATCTCCTGCGCCGTGTGGAAGACCGGACGCCAGTACCCGTCCCGCCTCCAGGACAGCCGCGCCTCGCCCAGGCCCTCCTCCTGGCTGATTGTAAGGAGGTTCAGAAGGCCGACGGCAGCCATGAATCCGTGCGGGTTCTGTCCCTCGATGCCGCCCAGCATGATCTCAGGCATTTGCCGTCGCCTCCTCCGCATACGCGCCTCGGCTCTCGTCTTGGGACGCCCGCCAGTCCGCAAGGCGCAGGATCGCCTCAAGGTACGCCGCACCCCAGGGGCCGTAGCGGCGCATGACCCCAAGGAAGTTCTCGACCCAGCCCGAGTCGAGCCGGTAGAGTCCATGCGCCAGAGGTCCCGCGATGGTGCGCCCGGCGATCCGGACTGCCACCTCGCCCTGGCCTTCCTCCTCTGGCAAGGCGATGGCGCGGCCATGGCCGTGGTGGGTGCCGATCAGGTGCGCCACCAACTCCTCGTCCTGCGCTTGCTCGGCCACCACGGCTCTGGCGAGTGATAGAGAAGCGTACTCGTGCCGCCAGGTCGGGCGCCAGTTGCCGCTACCCTTCGCAAGCGGGTCCTCCAGGCGCGCTGCGAGGGCGTCGCCGCCGCGCAGCCCTGTCTGGAAGCGGGGGTCGGCCTTGCCGAGGTCGTGCAGCAGCGCCGCCAACTCGATGTCCGCACGCAGCCGCGCATCGCCGAGCAGGGCCTCGCTGAACCGCCGTGCGACCTTGCCCACGTGCAGGGTGTGGGCCTCAAGGGCCACCGCGTCCTGCCTGGGCCTGCGGCTGCGCTCTGCCACCACCGCGTACGGCGTGCCTGGATACTGGCACACGTCGAGTCCCGGCGCTTGCAAGAGCCCGCGCGCCAGATCGGCGATCACCTGGCTCTTTGGCGCGCCCCCCGCGCTCGCGGCGAGCGTCTTCAGTGCAGGCTCCACAGTGAACTCGCCGTCTTCTTCCACGGCCTTGGGCAGCTCCGCGTCCTTCGGCATGTACTGGGCCAGCGCCGCCGGGTGGATGCGCAGGACGGCTCTGCCGTTGCGCGCCAGCTCGGCGATGTCGGGCACGAGCGCACCGCTCTCCGGGTTCCAGCCGAACTCGTCGCAGCCGCCGTAGCCGCTGGGCACGATCAGCGTGTCCCCGGGCCGGATCTCCTGCGGCCTGATTACCGCGATTCCCTCGCCATCCCAGCGCAGCGCTGGGCGGATGCTGTCCTCTTCCTCCTCCTGGTTGCCGCCCGCCGACGTACCGACGCCCTCCACGTCCGCCAGGACCCGCGCCTTCTGGCCCTGGAGCCACGCCCGCACGCTGCCCACGGGAAGGGCGATGGCCTCCTCGCGCCGCGGCGGCAGCAGGCGGATGATTTCCTGGTAGGCCTGCATGGTCTCAGCGTCGCTGGCGGCCACGCTGAGGTCCTTGGGCAGGTCGGCCCGCCAGATCACCTGCACGTCCGCCGGCGCCGTCTCGAACCCGTGCAGGTACGTGGCGATGTCGATGTGCGGCATGGGCTCGGGGTTGGTCTGAGCCAGAGCGTCGACGTCCCGCGGCATCAACACCGGGGTCATCGGCTGCCCCGTCTGCATCTCGGGCGTGATGTCCTGCCAGCCCCGGATCGCCGCGGTCGAGATGTCGATCCGCTTGTCGCTCTTCCTGCCCTTCTTCGCCTTTGCCTTGCCCTCCAGGTAGGCCCAGGCGGCGGCGACGCTGGCCCCGTACACAGGTGCCTTCGCGAGGCTGCCCGCCTTGACGATCACGGCGCGGGCCCCTTGGCGTTCGGGTTTGCCCGCCCGGTTCAGCCGGCCGAAGCGCTGGGTCAGCGCGTCGAGCGGCGCCGCCTCGGTCACCAGCGCGTCGAAGTCGTAGTCCGCCCCCACCTCGATGGTCTGGGTCGCGACGACGTAGGTCGGACGCTCCGGGTCCGTGCTGCGCTTGGGATCCAGCGCTGCCGCATAGCGCTCCAGCAGCTGCGCACGATCATACGGCCGCATGCGCCCCGTCAGCAGGACGACGTCGGCGGCCCCGCCCTGCCCCGCCTGGAGCCTTGCGAAGGCGTCGCGCGCCGTGCGCACGGTGTTTGCGACGAGGGCGACCACCGGCCGCCTCTCCTGCTCGGCGAGTTCTGTGGCCAGCTGGATCGTGTGACGGACGAGCAATTCGGCCTTCTTGGTCTCGTCGTCCCGGTCGCCGCCCGGGGCGTTGGCGAGCTCTACGGTCTTTGGAGCCTCCAGGCGCACCCGCAGGTTCTCGTCGATGTCCTCCTCCCGGAGCGAGAAGACCTCCTCTTGTGGCCGCTCCGTCGGGAGGGTGGCCGACATCTCCACGAAACCGAACGGCGTCTTCGCCTGCTCCGGCCACATCTTGGCGCGGTAGCGCTGGATGGTGCGCACGGTCTGGGCGAAGGCCTGGGAGATGTGCGCCTCGTCGAGCACGATCAGGCTGTCGTTGCCGAGCAGGCCGGCGTGGATCGGCCAGACCCGCGGGTTCAGCCCGTAGCCGCGCAGGAGCAGGCGCGAGCCGACCTGGTCCACCGTTGAGGCGATGATCGTCGGCTGCAGGGGGTTCTGCATCCAGGTCTCGTCGATGTGCAGGCCGCCGCGCATCTCCACGGCCTGCAGCGGGCTCTCCCCGCCCAGGGCGAGGAGTCGCTCCGCGACCTCGCGCAGGATGCCGCCGTCGTCCTGGAGGGCGGCCTGCAGCTTCCCGGCGATGTCCCGCGCCAGCGCGTAGGCCTGGTCGACGACCACGCGGCGGTCGATTACGTAGCAGATGCGGCGGGCCGCGCGACGCTGTTCGGGCGGCTCTCCCGCCTCCAGCGCCAGATGGAACACGGCGATGTCCAGCACGGAGGTCTTGCCGCTGCCGGTCGGCATCTCGACGGCCGGCCAGCGTCCCGTATTGATGACCTGCGCTGCCAGCCGCGTCTGCCAGGCGTAGGGGCTCTTCTCGCCGTGGATGGCGCGGAAGAAGTCCGCGAAGTCCTCTGCTCTCACGCCGCGTCACCTCCTCGCAACAGACCGAGTCCCATGTAGCGGCCGGCGCCGAGCAGCAGGGGGCCCGCGATCGGCTCCGCGAACTCCAGTGCCACGTGGTAGATCTGGCGCTGCGGCGACGGCTGGCTGAAGCGCCCGCTCTCCGCTGAGCCCCGGAACCTCGGCACCCTGGAAAGCCCAAGGTGCGCGGGCTGGGGGTAGCCGGAGTGCTCGCAGGCCTGCCGGATCGCCCGGTGGATCTCCTCCCTCGTCTTCGCGTAGACCGGCAGGACGACGGGCGTGACGCTCCACCAGTGCCGTGCGGCCTGCAGGTAGGGCGCGGTGTGCAGCGACTTCAAGGTGGCGCTCTGCGGGTCCGCGACCCGCTCCACCGGGTAGTGTCGCCCCTGCACCGAGATGTACGGCAACCGCAGCGCGAGCCGCAGGATCTCCTCGCGTGCCTCGGGGTCGACTTGCCGTGGCAGGACGAGCGCGAAGCCGAGCAGATGCCCGTCACCGAAGACGTGCCCGAGCGGCAGTACGCCGAGGTGCGGCTTGCGGCTGCGCGCCCCGTCTGCCTGGTGCCCGCTCAGGACCTCCGGCACCGGCCCTGGCAGCCCGAGATCCTTGCGCAGTCCAAGCAGGGAGCTGACGACGCGCTTGCCGATGTTGTAGGCCCGCTCGATGCGCATCTCCGCCGCGTCCGCCTGGTCGAAAGCGAAGACGATCACGTCCTCGCCCGACATCTCGCCGACCGCTGTTGCTCCCTGGGGCTGCACCGCGGGCTGGACTGCCTGCCTCGCCGCCTGATAGCGCTGCGTAGTGGATGCCGTCGGGTACTGCCCCATCGCATGGCGCTCGCGGAAGCGTTCCATCTCGCCGGGGACTGGGATCCGCAGCCGCGCCGCGATCGGGCCTGTGTCGGTCGCCTTCATCGGCACCAGGGTCGGTTCCGGCGGCTCCTCGCAGAGCGTGACGCGCACGAAGGCCGAAGCGTGGCCGAGGTGCGTCACCCGCTCCGCGAGCCGTTCCAGGGCCGCGCGATGCGGTTTCATCTCGTCCGTACTGGCATGGCGCCAGAGGAAGTAGAACTCCGGTCGCTGCGGCGAGAAGCGCGGGAATCTGCGCGCCGTCTTGTCCCGCACGGTGACGTTCTTTCCGCTTGCCTGGTCCTTCTTGTTCTTGATGTCGGCCCCTGGTACGAAGACCTTGACGGCCTGCGGCATAGCATCAGCTGTTATGCGGGTTGGCCAGACCGCGAGCTCGGGCGCGTCCTGCGTTTCGAGCCACTCCAGGGCGCCCTGCTCCTCCTGCGCCTCCTCCTCGGAGGTGTAGTAGAGGAAGCGTGCGGCGGCCAGGGCCGCGAAGAGGCGCCACGGGTGCGGCGGCCATTCCGGCGTCACGCCGTCCGGCTGTGCCCCTGTGTAGTGCCCGTCCACGAGATCGACCTTGAGGGCGAGCATGCTACTCCCCGTCCTCGTCTTCGGCGCCCTTCTCAAGCGACTGTCGGATGACCTCCAGCGTCTTCGCGCCAGGGTTCAGCATGACCGTCTCGGTACGCCAGGTGAACCCCGCGTCCGTGAGGGCCTGGACCGCGTCGCGGTAGAAGTCGAGCGCGTCCTGCCGTGTGAACTTGAGCGCCTTCACCGTGCCGTCGCCGTAGACGATCTCGAACCCGGCCTCGGCACCGTCCGGCTGGAGTTCGCAGCCGGAGCGCAGGAAGTAGAGGCTGTCGCGATCGTAGGTGGTCGCGACGAGTCCCATGGCCACGATCAGGGTCCAGGCGGCGGCGTTGCGGTCCGCCGAGTCCTTGCCCCCCGCGACGGGAAAGCGCAGGCGGCGCACGCCGGACAGGGACAGGGTCGTGCTCTCGGTTGCGTAGCGGATTTCGACGCCGCCCAGCTCACTCTTTGCGTTCGGTGTCACGTTGCCGAAGCCAACGAGCGACGGCCGGCCAGGCTGCTTCTTGCTCGGATTCTTGCTCGGAAGGAGCACGGGCTTGCCCTTGCCGTCGGTTTCGGCGTCGTCCTTGAACGGGGTCCAGGTGTCGTCCGGCTGCTTTGCCTTGTAGATTTCCACCTCGGACGCGATGGGCAAGGGGTCGATCCGGCTGATGGGGTGGACAGTGTTCTGGTCCGCGTGCCAGCCCACGATCTCCGAGCGCAGCACGCGCGCGAAAGTGGTGCGCATCTTGCTGCGGGAGTTCCAGATGCCGAACAGCAGCCCCGTCGGGCAGATCTCCAGCAGACCTGTTGCGTTGCGCGGCGTCGCCTGCTCGTAGGCCTGGCCGTCCGCGCTCTTTGGGAACAGCTGTCCCCCGAGGTAGGACTCCTGGATGTAGACGTCTGCGGCGCGGTGCGGCAGGTCGAGCAGCGTCAGGGCGGGGAGGCCGATCTCGGTGAGGTCCACCGCGAGCATGGGCATCGTGATCTTCTCGGCTTCACGGGCCGCCTTCAGGGACGCCTCGAAGAGGTTGGCCTGGGCCTGCACGGAGTTGAGGATCACCGTGGGTACCGTCGTGGTAGCCACCTGCTCCCCAGGCTTACCGGTGTCCTCATAGCGCTTCTCGTGGGCGTACTTGTCGCCAGCGTAGCTGGCCGGGAAGACCTTCATGCCCTCGATCGGCTTCAGCCGCTGCTGCCGCTTGAGCAGGATGCCCTTGCCGCGGATCGCTTCCTTGAGGTCTTCGAGGGTCGCCGTCTGCATCGTGTCTTCCGCCATGTCATCGACCATCTCCTTAGGACAGAACTCAGGGTTACACTTATCATAACAGTCCGTTTCACATATTTGCAAGCGCTAACCCTACTGAGCAAGAGGCGTTGTTGGCGCCGCCGCGGATAATATCAACGAAGGCCCAGGGGTGTCCCCTTGGGCCTTCGTTGATCCTTAGCCGGTTTGGTCTCGTAGGTAACTTAGCCTGTCGGATCCAGGGCGTTACCCCTGGATCTACTGCTCGTATCCCTGGCTGTTTTTAGCGCCGCGGGCGATGGGCCAGTTCGCGCAGCGCGGGGAACGCCGCCTCGAACACCTGCCCGCGATTCACCCAGGTCTTGGACGCCACATGGACCACGATCCTTGCCGCTTCGGCAAGGTCCTCGGGCAAAATGACCCAGGACTTCGGGTGGTCGCCGATCTCCTTTGTGAGGTACCAGCGTTGCTCCCCGTCCATCTTGTCTGTCTGCAGAAACGTGGGGTGGTCCTCCTCAAACTCCCAAAAGGGCGGTGGTGGCGCGGCCATGGCTTTGCGCATGTCGAGACGCTCCCACTCGACCTCCGTCTGGTTGACTTCTTTGTCCATCGCGGTTCCCTCCATGTCTGCCTTAGTCCGCCCGCTGCTCCTCCGCGATGAGAGCGACGTCCGCTCCGCGGTCCTCGCTCTGCCGGTTGAGTGCGACGCGCCCGACGACATGCTGCTTGGTCTGGCGCACGGATCCCCAGTGTCCGATCTGCTCGTTGTCGTCGTGGAACCGCACCTTGCGGTTCAGTAGGCTCTGCGGGTTTGAAACCAGCTGCTTGACCCGAGCCAGCTTGCGCGGCTCGCAGCGCCCCGGTATATCGCCGAGCATCGCCACCACGATCTCGTCCCAATACTTCAGGATGTTGTCGTAACTGAGGCTTTGCCCGTAGATGAACTGCCGTAGGGCCCGCTCGCAGTCCTTGAGCTCGCTCGGCGTGATGTCTCGTTCCGTGATCATCTCACCAAACAGCCGCAGATTGCGTTCCGCGTTGAGCAGCCGCATCTTCTGCGTGAACCGTCTGGCGCTGTCCTCGACGGTCTCTGCTCCGTCCAGCTTGATGTACCTCTTGATGCACTCGCTTCCCAGCCAGCGCTCGTTGTGGTTGTGGATGTTCCTGATGCGGTACGCGGTCTTGATGTTCCGCTCCTGGCAGAACTCGCACGCCTCGGGGAAGTCTGCGTCCACTTCGGTCACGCTCTCCCCTGTCAGCGTCCACTCCCGCTGCGCTTCCTCCCATCTGTCGCTGACGCTGGCTTCGATCAGCGTCTTGTAGCCCTTGGGTGGTACGTTCAGCATCCCATCGTCTTGCGGTCCGGCTTTCGCCTGGGGAACCGACATGTTGCCTACCCCCGGTCTGTCGTTTTATTCCTGCCTGTCTCTCGGTCCGCACACCTACCCTCCTTGCCTGGATTGACACGATCCTTCCTGTCAGAAGTGGCATCTCGTCTGGCGACAGTACGCCATCCGTCTTTGGTAGACGCCACGCGACCAACAAAAAGCCCGCAGGGACATTGCTGTCTCTGCGGGCTTCGGTATCTTCCCTTTACGCCGTTGCGGCCGTGGCGTCCTAGGCTATCTGGCCGCGCCTGGGTTTGGTCGCGTGGGTAACAAGCCTTCTTCCACCTTTGGCCCCCTGCCCCTGGCCCGCGCCAGGGCTGCCGCGAAGTCGTCCGTCATCCGCGTGTGCGAGTCGTACCGCTCATAGTAGCGCAGGGCAGGCAGGATGCGCTCGCCGGTGGCCACGACGTCGAAGGCCGCCGCGAAGAGCTGGGCGTTCTCTTGGCTCGTCGCAGTCCCGGCAAGGTGCCAGGGCTCCTCCTCTTGGCGGATCCAGACCTCGAAGCCCTGGGCCGTTGCCCTGATCTCCGTCTCCACCCGGACGAGCGGAGGGAGCGGCGGTACGACCTTCGTGATCATCTTGCGCTCCTTGGCCAAGCCATCGCCTCCTTTGCAGCGCGATGCAGTGGGCGGGCGGCCCCGGCGGCCCACTGCATCGCGTCGTCTTACCGCAGGCTCCTGAACAGCGCCGCGAACTCCGCCGCGTCCATGATCGGCACCCCGAGCTGGCGCGCCTTGTCGGCCTTGGAGCCCGCGCCCTCGCCGACCACCACGAGGTCGGTCTTGCGCGAGACGGACCCGACGGCCTCGCCGCCCAGCGCGAGCGTGGCCGCATCGGCCTCGGAGCGCGTCAGGCCAGGCACCGTCCCTGTGACGCAGACCTTCCTGCCCGCGAGCGGCAGCGGTCCCGCCGCGGCGGGTGCCTCCTCGATGGCGGTCGCGACCCCTGCGGCCACAAGCCGGTCGATCACCGGGGCCATCTCCGTGAGCCCCGCCCGGATCGTCGCGGCCTTGACGTCGCCGACGCCCTCGACGCTGGCGAGCTCCTCCAGCGTGGCCGCGCGCAGCGCGTCGAGCGTCCTGAACCTGGCCGCCAGCCTGCGCCCCATCGTGCGCCCGGTGGCGCGGATGCCGAGTGCGGTGATGACGCGCGCCAGGGGTTGCGCCTTGGTCTGCTCCCGCAGGCTCGTCAGGATGCGCTCCGCCGTCTTCTGGCCAAGGAGCCGCGCCTGGCCGGTCGCAGTCGTGCCGAGCGGCAGGTTCGCGAGCTGCTCTTGGGTCAGGTCGTAGAGGTCCGCGATGTCCGAGACGAGCCCCGCCTCGACGAGAGCCTCGGCGGTCGCCTCATCGAGGCCGTCCACATCCATGACGTCCCGGCTGGCGAAGTAGCGGATGCGCCCGACGACCGAGCACTCCGGGGTGATGCAACGCCAGGTGAGGCCCTGCCTCTGCAGCGGCTCGCCGCACTGCGGGCAGGTCTCGGGCGGCTGCCAGGGGGCGAGCCCCTCCGGCCGTGCCCTGAGATCCGGCGCTGTGACGCGCGGGATGACGTCGCCCGACCTGTATACGAATACTCTGTCTCCGATTCTCAGATCATGCACTCTGATGAACTCAGGATGGTGCAACGTCGCGCGGCTCACGACGGCGCCGCCGACGTAGACGGGCAGGAGGATCGCCGTCAGAGAGAGTCGCCCGGTGCGCCCGATCGCGGGCTCGATGCCGAGCAGGGTGGTCGTCGCGGTGTCCGCCGGGAACTTGTAGGCGCAGGCCCAGCGCGGCGAGTGGCTCGTTGCGCCGAGCGCCTGGCGCTTTTCGTCCGCGTCGAGCTTCAGGACCACCCCGTCGATCGGGTAGCCGAGGCTGGGCCGCAGGCGACCGATCTCCGCGATGGCGGCGAGCGGCGACGAGGGCAGCTCCGAGACGAGGTCTGAGACCACGGTGACACCCGCCGCCCTGGCGTAGGCCAAGCGCTGCCGGTAGGAGTCGCTCTGCCCCGCGTAGAGCGCGTCGTAGCAGGCAAAGCTCATCGGTGCGTCGTAGGTCCGGTCCTTGGCACGCAGGGCGCCCGCGGTGGCGTTGCGCGGGTTGACAAAGGCCGGTTTGCCGCTCGCGACGCGGCTCTCGTTGGCCCGCTCGAAGTCCCGGTCGGTCATGAAGACCTCGCCGCGCACCTCCAGGTCGAACGGCTGGGCCAGGTGCTGTGGCAGGCCCTGGATCCCCTGGGCCTGCACCGTCACGTCCTCCCCCGCAAAGCCGTCGCCGCGGGTCACCACCTGCTGCAGCGCGCCGCCTGCGTAGGCCGCGCGGATCGCGAGGCCATCCATCTTCGGCTCGATGTCGTAGTCGCTGTCCTTGCCTCCCACGGCGGCCAGGAACGCCTCCACCTCGGCCACGGTCTTCACCTTGGCGAGGGACAGCATCGGCGTCGGGTGGCGCACGTCGCCCGTACCCACCCCGGCGGCCACCGCGCTTGTTGCCCCCTGGTCGTCCCAGTCGGGGTGCTCCGCCTTCGCCGCGGCGATCGTCTCGACCAGGTTGTCGTACTCGCTATCCGGCATCAGCATCGCATCGCCGTTGTAGTACGCCCTTGCCGCCGCTGCCGCCCGTGCCACCAGGGCCTTGAACTGCTGCTCGTCCAAATGCCTCACCTCTTTCGCGTTTCTGTCCTCTACCATTATAGCAGTTGCTTTTGCGTTGTGCATGAATAGGCGACGCTCCGGGGGATTGTTCCCGGAGCGTCGCTGACCTTGGCCGCAGAGCGCCGGTGCGGAGCGCCCTACGTTATTAAGTACTCCGTGCGGCGCGTGATCACTCTTTTCCCGGACGTCCTCTTCCCGGTCAAGGATGAGGATCGCTGGTGTCTTCGGCCGCGGTATGGGATCTCGGGCGCCTGGAAGAGGACCGTGGTTGGGGGAGGCCCGTTCACTCGTCCCGCCCGTTGCCGAGGAGCCACTCGCCGAACATCGGCTCCTGCAGGCGGTAGCGGCCGCGCTCGATGCGTACGATCAGCCCGTGCTCCTCCAACTGGTCGAGCGCCTGGGTGACGTTCGTCTGCGTGATGCCAAGGGAGTGCGGCTTCTTCCCTTCGACGATCTGCATCAGCACCGCCGGGGCGTTCTTGTAGCCCTTGACGTTGGCCCACTGCTGGGCGTAGATGCCGGCGAGGGTGAGGAAGGCGGCCCCATAGCCATAGACGACGTCGTCCGCGCCGATCTCCTGGTGCCCGGCTAGCCTCGCGCGCAACAGGGCGGCTTCGACCACCACCATGACGCAGTGGGGGTGCCCACCCGTCTTGTCGCCGAGGATGGTGAGCGCCCCTTCGGTGATTGTGAAGCCCATGCGTCCCAGCCGGTCGCGGATGTAGTCCTCCCACTCGAACCAAGGGATCTGAGGCAGCTTCATCTGGACGGCGAAACGGAAGAAGGCGCGCTCCGGGTCGCTGAAGATGCGGTCCATCAGGTGCGCCTGCGAGCCCATGAAGAGGTAGACGGCGTGCTTTTGGTGCTGGATCGCCGCCCGCATCTGCTTTAGTGCCTTCTCGCCGCCGAGCTTCTCGATGTCCTGAAACTCGTCCAGCAGGATGACCATGCGCCGGCCATCGGCCGCCGCGATCTTCTCCGCCGTCGCCAGCGCCAGTTCCAGGTGCTGCTCCGGTGTGGCGCTGCGGCCCTCGAACTGCACGCCGAGTTCGAGGTCGTGGATCTTCGCCGCGAACTTCGCCTGGCTGACGGTCTTCCAGAGCTCCTGCATGTCGCGGGCCACCTTGTGGAAGAAGCCCGTGCGGTTCTCGATCACCGCCTGCATCAGGCGGGTCGCGAAGGTCTCGACGGAGCTCGCGCGGAACACGTCGACGTAGGCCGTGGAGGCCCCCCGCTCCCGGACGCGGCGCAGCACCTCTCCCGCCACGCTCGACTTGCCGGTCCGCCTGGGTCCCGCCAGTACGATGTCGTTCCCCAGCAGGAGGCGCTCCACAGCTTCCCGGATGAACTCCTCGCGGTCCACGACATCTTCCGGCGCCGCCGGGCGCCCCGTCGGGAAAAAGTTATCCTCCATCCGAGCACCTCCCTCCGCGTCTATTATATACATAAACCATGTCGAAAATACCTATAACTTATAACTAGCCGCAAGGGAGGGCGGCCTTCCCTTGCGGCTCGCGAGAGGGCATTGCTAGAGCGATACCGCCTCCAGGAGGTCCAGCACGTCGGCTTCGGCGCCGTCGGCCCGCTGTGCGAGGAGCCACCACGGCCGCCGCGTTCTGCGCCGGCTGGCATGGAACCCGGCCCTCTCCCAGGCGTCCCCCCAGGGGCCGAAGTGGTTTCGCACGGTGGTGACGCACGGCTGAATGCTGCAGTCCGTCCACTTGCGTTGGCTGATCGGCCCGCCATGGACGCCGGCCACCCACTTCATCACGGCCAAGATCTCCACGTCGGTCCAGCGCCTGCGCTGGCGCCTATCGGTCCAGCGGCTCTGCAGCGGGTACCCGGCCTCAGCCCAGAGCTCGCTCCATGGCGCGATCTTGTACGCGGTCGCGGTGCTGGGTTCGTACCCCCGCTCTACCCATTGCTCCAGGGTGAGCGGTCCGCCTTCGAGGCTGGCGACCTCGCGCAGACGCTGCACGAGCGCCTCCCGCGTCCACCGCTGCCGCGGTCTGGCTGGCACGCCTGCCTTCTGCCATGCGGCCTGCCAGCCGCCGAACCGCTGCTTGATCAGGGCATAGGACGGACTTCGCCCGAGCGCTTCCCATTGCCGCTGGCTGATGGTCCCGCCTTGGATTGTGGCCACCGCTCGCATCGTCCTGAGGATCTCTTCGTCCGTCCATGTCGCGGTTCCCAGGGGTAGGTCCTCCTCGGGGTTCGACCAGGGGTCTCGGATCGCCTAGGGGGCAAGCGCTGCGATGGCGGCCAGGCAGTCCGTGCAGACCAACCGATCGCGGAACGCTGTGAGATCCCTCTCCTGGCCGCAGAAGATGCAGCGCGGCACATGCTTGACCAGGACGATGTCCTCGCCGTCGATGGCGATCTCCAGCCCGTCTTCCTTGCCCAGGTCCAGGGCTCGGCGCAGCTCGACCGGCAGCACGACGCGCCCGAGCGCGTCGATCCGGCGCACGATGCCTGTTGCCCGCATGCGGATGCCCCCTTTCGAGCTTGCGCGTACCTGTCGCGTGTTCCTCGCGCGCCGGGTCACTTTCGCGCGCGACAGTGACTCGACCACCGCCCAATGTACCGTACAGAGGCATCTTTGTCATGATGGCTGCACGATCTGATCGCTCTAAAGCACATAAGAAATCCGAGGGACCGGGTCTTGCCCGGTCCCTCGGACGCAGTGATGCCTTTCACGGCACACAGGTCCCGGTCGGTGGTGGCACAACGAGATTTGTGTTCGCGAGCGACACTCCTACAACGCCGGAGCTCGTGACGCCTGCCGTGCCGGTGCCAGCCCAGGGGTTCTGTGTACCGCTTGTCGCCCCAGCCTGGTTCATCAAGGCCGGGGTCGCTTGCACTAGAGCTGTGATGCCACCCTGCTGGTAGCTGTTCAGTGCCGTGGCGAGCATTTGGTAACCGACGACGCCATTGCTGCCGCCGATCTGCAAGACGGCGGAGTTCGGGTTCGCGTTCGCCACCGCTTGATTCAGTGCCGCGCTCACTTCGCCGGTTCCGCCCGTGGTGATGATCAGCGACGTGTTGATGTTGTAGGCGGTCAAGTACTGGTCAATGGCACTTGCCCCTTTAGCGATGACGTCCTGCGGGACCCAGACGAACTTGGCGTAGGGATCTGCTTGGGAGTCCTGCAACTCGACGCCCGCATTGGCGCTGATGATCGTCACGTTCGATGTCCTGGCCTGCGGCGGCAGGTTCGAGATCTGCTGCGCGTCGGCAAGGCATTCTCCCCCGTTGATGTTCGGGACGTTCTGCCATGTCTCACCGGCTGGACAGGCTGAGACGATCTGGGTCGTGTCACTCAAGACATCTACAGGACCAGCCACGATCGCCGTATGCGTGACCGGCGCACCGTAGGCGACTGTGGTGGTCGTCTTGCAGTTCGCGTGGATCGTGGTGACATTGTAGATCTCCTGCTCTGTCCACGTCGCCACCTCGGTAGTCTTCTGGGTTACCTTGGTCTCGACTTGCTTCTGACCGTCGCCCAACAGCGTGGAACTCGTTGTCGTGACCGGCGACCCTGACGTTGTCGGCGCGGAGTAGGTCGCAGGATTGCTCTTGGTGGAGCCCGTGTCGCTCCTGAAGGTGGTTACCGTACATCTGGCCCCGCCTGTTCCACCACCGCCGGTTCCGGTGCTGCTTGCGCTGCTGCCGCTGGTTCCAGTGCTGCCTGTTCTGCCACCGCCGGTTCCAGTACTGCCTGTTCTGCCACCGCCATTACCACCACCGTCGGAGTACATGGCGTGCGCTGGCGTTGCCATCGTCTCCGTGACGAGCATCGGCCCAGCCAGTAAGCCAAAGACGATCACTGCGTTGAGCAGTCGTCGTCCGACGGGCTTGTCGCGCATTCTTCACACCTCACTTCCGGTACAATGACCCCTTCAGTGGGATGCCTTTCCCGATCGCAGGTTGTGCCTGCAACCGGGAAAGGCGCTTGTCGTGGCCCTAGTTCCCCGAGACCGCAATTGCCGAGCCCAGATCTGCGTCCCCGATGCTGGTTCCTGACCCGAAGAACACAGCGAGCGCCTGATCCTTCGCCTGAGCCTGGGTGACGTACATGTCGTACAGACGGTAATAAGCGCTGCCGATGTTCGTGACGAGCCCATCGCTGCCGAGTCCGGTCGGCACGTTCAGACTGAGCACCGACGAAGACGGCGCAGGGCCGAAGAAGTTCGGAGATGGCAGGTATTTCGGTAGGGTGACTGGCTGACCAGTAACCGTCGAGATCGACTGGATGTCGACCACGGGCTCTACGATGTAGGCCCCGCCCCCCAAGGTTGATGGGTACGTGTTGGCCTCCATCAGTCCATTCGACATGCCCAGCACTCGCCAGTGGATCCCCGCCGGCACATCCTGCGACTGAAACGCCTGCTCCAGTTGACCGAACTGCTGCTCCACCGCGGCCACCTGTGACGGCTCAACATACTGCGCGATCAATGCAAACGGTTTGTCCTGCACAGCGGCGGCGAGAATGTCGCCGATGTGCACGGCTGCGGTTTCTGCTTGCTGCATGTTGATCGCCGTGGTCGGCACGCCGCGGTACGGCCCTTGGTTTGCGACAATGAACCGCCACTGAATCGGTCCGCTATTCGAGACGGCCAGAACCTTCTTCATCTGTTGCACGAGGTCCGCGGCCTGCCCCTGCGTCAGGTTCTGCAGCGGCCCGAAAGAGCCGTTGGGGAAACCCTGCAGAAGCCCGATCTTGGTCGCATTGTAGACATCGCCTTGCAGAGCCATCGGGATCTTCTCCGCGTCCGAGAACATGCCGTAGGTCGCATAGCCCTTCCAGCCTTCCTCGGTCTGCGTGAAGTAGGCCACCTCGCCGCTGTACGCCCTGAGGTCGAAGGCGGCCGCCTCCGCCCGCGTCAGGTCCTGGTTGACGCCGAAGGTGGTCTTCGTCATGCCGGTCGTGATGCCGGCCGCTACTGCCGCCTCGACGTAGCCGAAGTACGGGCTCGTGCGCGGGACGTCGGTGAAGCTTTGCCGGGCGTTCGGGGTAGGAGCGATCCCCACCGCCTGCAGGATCTCCTGGACGTACTGGCCGCGGGTCACGTACTGGTTCCCTGCCGCCTGCGCCGCCACCGGAGCCGTGATCAGGAGCATGCTGGCTGTCATCAGGATCGCCGCTGCTGTCCTCAGTGTCCTCATCATTTCGTTGTTGCACCTCCAGGCTGAGCTACGTAGATCTCAGGGGGAACGATCAGGTTCGTGGGTCCACTGCTGCCCTGGAACGCCATCGGTTCGACGATCCCTACGACCGTGGTGCGGGCGCTCACGACCTGCCAGTGCAGGCCGCTGCGCGCGACGTTCAGCGAGAAGACCTGTTCCCAGTCCTCCTGGTGACCGTCCCTGTTCACCTCGACGTAGTGGTCGACGACGGTGACGTTCACTCCCAGCGGCCCCTGGCTGCCCAGTTCCGCATAGACCGGCCCTTGCTCCTTGTGCCAGCCGGCCGCCGCATCCTGCGCCTTCCAGCGAAGAATGTACTGCGGAAGGGATGGACCTTGCATCATCGCCGGTGCGATTTGACGCAAGGTGGCGGTGTTCGTGGGTAGGGCCTCGACGAACTGCACCGCTGTCTTCGTGGGCGATCCCTGGCCGGCCAGGGTCCAGACTCCTCCGAGGAGGATGACGAGGACCGCTGCGCTGCCGAGGATCTTCGTGCGTCGGTTCATGCCGCATCCCCTTTCTTGGTGTGGCCATGTGCAGGCGAGACCGCGACCACTGCCGCGCAGTACAACTCACTGTCGTCGTGGCCGCGAGGTGATCTGTCCGCAGATGTTCCCGTCTTCCAGTTGTCTCTTCGCACCCGCTCTTCCTAAGTCGCTTTTCAGCCGCCGCTGCGGGTCCAGAGCACGTAGGCGCCGAGCGCCCCTGCTTCCGGGTCGAGTGGATTCGGGTCCGTGACCACCCGGCGCCAGCCCTTGGCGCTATCGAGCGTGCGCGCCACGGGCGAGTCGGCGTACCAGAGGACATAGCGGGAGGTCGGATCGTAGCGGTGCAGGAAGGTGAGGATCGACTCCTGCCCCGACACGACGTTGAGGTAGTCGCCCCACCAGGCGCGCTGCAGCCAGAGGTCGTTGCGGCCGTCGAGGAAGGGCTTGATGCCGAAGGGCTCCAGGGTCGAGCCGATGCTGTAGTAGTTCATCACGTTTTGCGCGTGGTGAGCCTCCAGGTAGGCCGTGACCTTCAGCGGGTAGCGCGCCGGGAAGATCGGCGCCCGGGCTGCCACCACGAGCAGCGCCACCGCAACCACGCCACCTACGAGGTTCGCCCGTGCGAGCAACCGGCGCCCGGCTTCGCCGTCCATGCTGGGCAGCCAGCGCGCAGGGATGTACTCGCCCACCGCGGTCGCCACCAGGATCGCGAGGTAGGGCGAGAAACGCACAGCGTAGAGCATGGCGACGCTCGCGCCGAGCACCAGCGCGACGTCCGCGAAGCGTCGCCGGCGCCAGGCGTTCGGCACCACCACGGCGAACCCGACGCCCAGGGCGAGCGCCTCAAACCACATCAGGATCTGGTGGAAGTTCGGCGACTGCCACTCGGCGATCACGTTGAGGTTCCCCGGCGAGAAGATGGTCGAGAAGAGGCCGCCGGTGCCGCCCAGCCCACCCGGATGCGCCAGCAACAGGAGCGCCGACAGGATGAAGGGGCCGGCATAGCGTCGCCGCTTTCCCTTGGGCTGCTGCAGACCGTAGAGGCCGAGCACGAGCGGATCCAGGATGGCCGAGCCGTGCAGGTTGGTCCAGACGAGCGTCATGGCTGCGGCGAGCCAGAGCGGCCAGCTTTGCCTTTCGTCCTCGTTCACCGCCCAGAGCACGAGGGCAAAGAGGGCGTAGCTCGCGATCTGGGGCCGCGGCGACATGCCTGGCAGCAGCGCGAGCGCCGCGAGCAGCGAGAGGATCAGATTCCAGTAGACGTGCACTCTGCGCAGGCGCAGGGCGATGAAGACGCTGGTCGCTAGCATGACCGGCAAGCCGAAGATGAAGGGGCCGATCTCGCCGAGCCACTTGAAGGACACGCCCATGTAGAGGCCCCAGAGCCACTCGTCGTTGCCCCAGTGCGCGCCGTACATCGCCGTCGCGAGGTAGTTCTTGAGCGGGATGTAGTGGTGCTGCAGCATCCAGAGCCCGTTCGAGACGTCCCAGCCAACGTCGCCGAGGAAGCCGTGCGACGACAGCGATTTCGCCAAGAGGGCGAAGGCCGCGAGTGCCGGCAGGATCCAGTGAAGATTGCGTGCGAGCCAGCGATTCCGTCGTGCTGTGTCCATGCCTTGGGGTCCCCTTTCCGGCGCGCCGGCACGGAAATAGCCCTTGCCGGTGCTTATGCTGGTCTGCGTTGCCTCCGATCCCTAGGCCCGCTGGCGGCGCACGAATTCGTCCGAGCTCAGGTCGCCCGTGAAGTCCGGTGCGATGCCGACGAGTTCGTCGACCGACGGCGCCGGGCGCCAGTTCCAGATCGGCGCCTGCCCGCTCACCTCCGGCAGGTACCGGCCATCCACCTTGCTGGGACGGACGTACTTGGCGAGGAAGTCCACCTTGCCGTCGCGCTCGACGCGCCAGACAGCCCCCTCCGGCTGGTCCAGGGCGCCATGGAAGCCGTGCTCGCCCAGGGTCCGGAGGGCGTCCTCGATGGCGAAGGGGCCACCCTGATGCAGAAGGTGCGGCACGACGAAGCGCGGCGCGACGCGGTCCTGGAACTCCGCGAAGGGTGCGCGCACGTCGGTGGTACGCACGCTGCCCCGCTCCTCTACGCGCATCAGGTCGAAGGCGATGAAGGGCTCGTGCCGGAGGCTGTAGCGGGTGCCATGGGCCTGCGCGAGCCATTCCCCTACCAGGCGCTCGCCCTCGTCCAGCAGTTCGTCGAAGCGGACATAGTGGCGGTAGACCCACTGGGCGAAGAGATGGTGCTGTTCGAAGCGCGAGCTCACGGCCGGGTAGCCGGCGCGGATCAGCGGCACGATGACCCCTTCGACCTTGGCCGCCGCGACGCAGGTCCCGTCGGCCTTCTCGGTGACACTCACGAAATCGCGGCGATCTCTGCCCTTCATGGTGCAGATCTCGGCCTGGCCGGGCGCGCAGTGGTGGTCGCCCGTGCCGAGCCGGCTGCCGGGAAGGTGCGGAATGCTGCCGTATGCCTTGGCCCTCAGAGGCTTCTCCGCCATAGGATCACCACCTGACCTGTTTCTTATATCATAAACCATCGGCCATCCACTTGTAATCCGCCAGACGGCGCCGGAGGACATAGCGCGCCCTCCGCGACCGAGGATCTGGGCGGGCCTTCAGTTGGTCCGATCAGAAGTGGATGGCGCCATGCGTCATGCCGAAGAGGAGGAAGTAGGCGCCGACGACGACGACCACCCCGACGATGAACGCGACGGTCTGCCAGGGATCTCGGCGCTCGCTCCTGCTCTCCAATGACGCCACCCCCATCCTCCCGTTGTGTCGCGCACGCACCTTCTCCTAAACGTCCTCCTACTGCAAGCGCACATAGAGAACTCGGGCACGGCAGTGATCAAACTGCCATGCCCGAGCCGCCGGTACCGGAAGTCTTTAGCGCAGTGGACGGTACGGGGCACGTCCCGCTTTCTACTCGCCTGCGTTTCCCAAGCGCCGTGCAGCGTCCGCCTCAGCATCCGCCCGGCTGGCGAAGCTCCTCCCGCACTGCACGCACACCACGTCGCCGGTGTGGCCGCCGAGGTCGTACTCCCGATCGAGGTTTAGGTGGTCGCAGGGTTTGTTGCCCCACTGCTCCCGCAGCCGCTTCGCATACCGCATCTGCATTCCAGGCACGCACCTTTCGCAGCGACCCAAAGAAATGTACGGCCCTCGCTCTTCGTTCGGACCTCGACGCGTGCCCAGCCCTGCACAACGTGAGCCGCCCCTTCCGTCTGCGCGTTCGCGCATGCCGGAGGAACGTCTCAGCTGCAACGGGTCGCGGGGCTGGCGGCCGACGGTGCTTTGTGCTTCCTGTGTGGCCTCGTGCCCCGATAAGCCGGAGAGGAGCGCGCTGCGAGGCCCTCTGACCCAGTGCCGGTTGACATGCGAGACGCGAGGTGGGTACTGTGTGTCTAAGAAAGCGGATTCCCGCATAAAACAATCGAGAGCGCCCCTCCAGGAAGAAGAACGCTCCCGGTTGCCAGCGGTCCGACCCGTCGCAGTGTATCCTAGGCTTCCCGGACTAAGTAGCCCGCTGCAATCGGGCTACTTTCGCTTTGCTCGGGAACCCGCCGCAACCGCGGTGCCAGCCAACGCGAGTGCCGCCAAAGCGACCTTCGCGGACAGGACCAGGTGCAGTGCCAGGTGTACCACCTCCCGCCGTTTCCGTCTTGCGACGGGCCGGCCGCTGGAGGCCGACGGGAGGCGAGTTCGCAAGGAGGCGAGCTCCTTGCGAACAAGATTCGTTGACGCATCGACCGCGACCTCCTCCTTAGTGGACGAGCCCGATCAGGATCTCGACGCCCAAAATGAGCAGGCCGGCGATCAGCGAGGCGATGATGCCCAGCGCGAATTGGTTCTGGTGATCCACTTTCACACCTCCTTTCAAACGAGGCCATGGCTCCGAGGCTCTCCGTGCCCCTCTAAACACGGGAATGCTTATTTAGACGCTCCTCGTGCCCTCTTTCGTCAGAACACTGTAGGTTCACTCATAAACACTGGCAGCGGCGATTTATTCAAGATCCCTTCGGGAAATAGAGGAAGGGCACCGCCAATCGGCAATGCCCTTCCCATCTGATCGGCCTCTATAGACCGCTTCGCACGTTCACCAGGCGCCCGAAGATTGCACCGCGGCCAACCCAGCCGTTGACACCTCCGACGTTGTTGCCGATCAGGTAGCGGTCGCCTTGCACCGCAAGCACGAGGTGCAGGTACTCGTGACCGTGGACTCGGCAGAGCACGACGTCGCCCTTCGCGGGCACCCGGTCGCCCAGCGGCTCGACGCGCACGATCTCGCCGTCTTCCACCCGTCCGCGCATCGAGTGGCCGCGCGGGCGGAGCGTCACCCCCTCGCCTGCCTGCAGGCGTTCAATTGCTCGCGTCGCCCAGCCCATCGTCGTCCTCGTCCAGGAAAGGAGAAGACTTGGCCGGCCGGGCCCTGGCTGTGGACTCCTTCTTCTCGGCCCCGGTCGCGAAGTAGTCTTCATTGGGCGCTGCGGCGGGATGGTCTAGGCCAAGGCGCTTCACGGCGGCCGCCACATCCCACTCCGTGATCGCCATGACGCGCTGGTAGAAGGTTGTGGCCGTCACGTCGGTCGTCGGCTCGTCCGGGGTATTCACGATCTCGACCACCTCGTGGAGGGCGTGATCGATGGACGATGGCTCCTTCGGCTGCAGCTCGGCAAGGCCGATGTCGCCGGCGACGAACCCCTCATCGGTGCCCAGCATGTCCATCAGGTCGCCTTTCCGGGTCTGACTCAGAAGCCCCGGGAAAACCTCGGTGCGATAGCTTATGCTCTCGCGCCGGTCACGGTAGAGGTACCTCACAGCGGTATTCGCACTTTCAGGCCTCAATGGCGTCATCCTCCTCGGGCTCGTCGTCCTCTTCTGGGGTGCCAAGACGCAGGATGGCGACCTGCTCGTCCCAGCCTTGCGGCCCGGTGATCGCCGTGAAGCGCTCCGCCAGCTTCCGCGCCGTCATCGGGAAGTTCGGCGGCTCGTTCGTCCGCTCCATGCGCACGAGCTCGTGCCAGACATGATCGTCTTCGGTCGGAGCCTTGAAGCCGCTCTCCCGCCATTCGAGTTGGAGCTCCGGCAGGCCAATGTCGCGGATCCTGGCGCGCTCCGCCCGCGTCAGGTCCCCGAGGTCCGCCAGGCACTCTTCCCCGCGCAGGCGGCGCAGATCCGAGACGTCCGCCACCGGCAGGTCCATAGCGCACTGGCGCAGCCGTTCGAGTACGGCCTGGGGTGTCAGACCCTGGGGCACGCTCAGGTCATAGTGAGTGGTGAGTCCCAATGCCTCACCTCCATACTATATATACATCATACCAGTTGCGCTTACGTTTTGTCTCTTTGGGTGGGTGCGCATACGCAAGGCCGGGGGTGTACCCCGGCCTTGCGTGACCCGTTCCTGCCGACTCTTGTATTATCCCCTACACCGCGGCTGGTGCGTCGAGCCGAATGCGCTCGTGCCCGCCCGGATCCACCATGTAGAGCTGGCTGCCCTCCTGGAAGACGAGAAAGGTGCCACCACCTTGCTCGGAAAACCACCAGTGGTTGGGCCCACCGTAGGAGAGACCATCGGTCTCGAAGCCTTTGTCGCGGATCATCTGCAAGATGGCGTCGGTGCTCAAGGGGTGTCCTCCTCGGCGTTGTCCCCATAGCCTTCGACGCCCGCTGCGTCGCCCCTGCGGCAAAGGTTTCCGTCCGGCTACCGCTCTGCCTCTTAGAGTCGGTGGCCACTGTGCACGTTGATGCGCACGATCCTGTCTAGTGACCAGCAGTCCAGCTCGATGACTCTGGTGTTTTGGCCGTCTTCCGCACTGGTCACTCGCTTACTCCCTCAGCTCTTTCCATCACCCGAAAGCCTACGGCTCCCGCTCCCCCAGGTCCCCACCGAGGTCCAGGAAGACGTCGAGTCCTGAGCGACCGTCGCTCTCTGCGATGTCCTTCACGAGGAAGTACATGCGCGTCGTGTAGTCGGCGAAGGACCGATCGAGCAGCACCAGCGCTTCACCCTCGCCGTCCTGCGGGCGCCAGGTTTCCACCCGGCCGCCATGGCTGGTCTCTACGCGCTGCCAGCCGTGTGCCTTGAGGTAGGCGACGACATTCTCTGGTCGGATGGTTGCCAGGGCCGCGCGATCCTGGATAGTGGCCTTGATCATCCTGCCGTCCCCGTTCCGTCCGCCAGTTGGCCCGCCTGGTGGTGCGCGAAGATCAGCGCGAGGCAGCGAGCCTCGATCTCGTCGTCCGCCACCCCGACCTTCGCCGGCAGTTCGTTCTCAGCGCCCCATATGGCCGTCACGGTGCCGCGCGGGAAGACGTGGACGATGAGTTCGGCGTCGGGGTGCTGCTTGCGATAGTTCTGCTCCGCGTCGGCGAGGTCGTGCGGGGATGTGGCATACTGGCGCGGCTCACCCGAGCCGATGCGCCATTCCGGATGCCATGTCATGTCGAAGGCATGCGCTCTTGCTTCCTGGTGGCGCTGCTGCCGTTCCTCGTAGTGGGCCGGCTGGTTCATCCATACTGCGACGCACTGGTCGCACATCTCGCCCGCCTTGTGGGGGCCCAGGGGCCAGACCTTGTGACCTTGCGGGCACTGTGTCGATCCCAGGTAGCCCTCGGTGCCCGGCTGCAGGTCCGCCACCTGGCGCGAAAGCTCTGAGAGGTAGCGCCCCCGGTCCATCTCCTTGAGTAGACCGAAGCCGCGCTCCGTCTCGAAGTGGTCGGCGCCGTACGCCATCGCAAGCGGCAGCAGGTCCAGCATCCCGGCACCGTCGGCCACAGCCTGGATCTCGGCCTCGCCGAATCCCGCATCCAGAAGGACATGCCGGTTCTCGGGCGTGTCCTTGGCCAAGACGCAGATCAGGCCGTCCTCTTCGCTCCCGTCCCAGGTCTCGACGCGCAGTTCATTGATTGCCGCGATCTTGTCACGATCAACTTCCATGCCCGTCCCTCCCTTCCCTGTTGGGCCGCTGGTGCGGTGCAGCCGGCACGCGTAATGGCCCAGCTTGCGCTGTAGTGCTCGACGAAGCCTTGCCGGCGCAGACGACGCAGGACGCGGTGCCAGGGCGATCGCCAGCGCCAGTCGCCCGATCCTTGCCTGATCTGCTGCAGGATCCCCTTCTCCACCTTCGTCACCGCGATCACCTCCCGCCATGGACCCTTGGGGCTGCGGTGCGACCCGCCTTGCGGCCGCTGCCGCACCGCGCTACAGCCAACATCTCATCGAGGCGAGCAGCGCCCACTGTTCCGGGGTTAAGGGCATAGGCCCGCCCTCCTTTTCACTTGCGAATCAGTGAGCGTCGCGTGACCTTGAGCGTGCCGGACACCTCCGGGTACGGTGCTGCACCGGCGGCGAACGCGAACTCCAAGGTGTTCGCTGGCCAGTGCATGTCGATGCGCTCGATGTCCGCGAGGAAGAGCGGGAAGAGTGAGCCGTCACCGCGCTGGAAAACGATGAAGTCGGCCCCGCTGCTCCGCACCTCGCAGCCGTTTACTGCCGCTGCGGTCTGATTGGTGTGACCGAGAATACCCAAGATCTCGTCGATCTGGTCGCCACGGCGGAACAGTTCTTCGAGTGGGGGCTCAGGCAGCGTCTTTGCCCAGCCGACGTCCGCGCGTTGAGGGGCGAAGCCACGCTCGCACAGGCTGCGCACGATAGCCCGCCAGTCCGGGATATCCTGCAGGAAGGCGAGGTCGAGCGGCGCCTGCTCCTTCGGCACACGCGCCATGAACGGGAAGAACGGCTCCTCCGCGGCGATGCGGACGCCCTGGCCGTGCGGGCCGTAGCCCTCGTCGTACTCGCCCGAGCTGTACTCGATGTTGCGCGCGATGCCGGGACCGACGTGCACCAGCCTGCTGAGTACCGGCATGCCAACACTCCTTCCTTGCCAAAGCGGACGCAGTGACCTCTCTACATTCATTATAGCAGTGCTCATAACGTATTGTCCGGTCGAAGGCAGGCTTCGAACACCGCAGCCCGTTTTTGACGGCTGCAGGCATGCGCCCTGCCAGTCCTCGCTCTTCTGCGTTCTCGTGGTGGGGTCGGCGCACCGCCCGCGTGGCTTCAGGGCACGCGTATCATCAGCAGGGGCATGGCGAGTGTAACCCCTACGAGACAGACCATCTCAACGCCTTGCTGCAGGTTCCGAGACATCTCGTCTCGCCCGGTCCAGCTCGCGACAAGCCCCGCCAGAAGCCCAACAATCCCAAGGCCAAAGAACCCCACCCCGACCATCGCACTGTCCTTGATGAAAGACATACCCACTCCCCCTTCGAGTACTGGTGCGCAATAGACAGGGCGCGATCAGCAGGAACTGAGCGCATCCCTCATGCATCCTCCGGCCTTGCATCCTCCTAGGCCGACTTGACGTCCTCCCCACGGCTAAAGCCGGGGGATTCCTCCTTGCGGAGGGGGAACTTGCTCACGCTTTCCCAAGACGCGGCACCGGAACCGATCCCGGCTCTACCGGCTCTCCGCCGCTCCGCGTAGATCATGGAGCCACTTCCTGGATACCTTCTGCATCGAGCTGACGCAGCGTCTCGGCCAGCGTCGCCCGCCCGGCCTTAGTGATGCGGCAGACCAGGATGGGCCGATTAAGCAGAACTCCGCGCCACACTTCCTCCAGCCAGCCCTCTGCCGCACAGCGCCGGGCTGAGTCCGCCATCTGCTCACCGACGACCTCCTGGCCACAGCGGGTGGCGGCCAGGAGCCACATGAGCCCGAGGTCTTCAACTGGTATCGTCCTGACCACCCGCATCATCTCCTTCCCGAAGGGTGCTTCGCCTCATCTGCCTCAGCTCGCCGCGCCGGCCTCCAGGGACTCGTGCACGCGCTGGCGCAGGCTCTTGTCGGCGCCACGCTGGGCGTAGCGGTTGAGGGCATCGATGCCCTCATCGCTGATCTGCCAGTAGCTCTCCGTCAGTGGCCCGTTGGAGCGCATAAGTCCCGTGTTGACCACGATGCGTCGGATCCAGCCGTTGCGCTCGCACACACTGGCCGACCGCGCACTGACGTACTCTTCGCGAGCGTACTCACGCTCGTAGATCCAGAGGAGCGCCATCGCCTGAGAGTTGGTTGGCAGCGCCTTGGGCAGCCGCTGCTGGAAGCCATGGTGCACCGTGTACCAGCCGGCCCCTGCGATCTGGAATGCGAGGTGGGCGACATCGAACATGCCTCGAAAGCCCTCACGCACCTCGTCGCTGTCGATCTGCTCCGGGGTGAACCCTGCTGCAAGTAGCGCCTGGCGGTTTTCCGCAGTGTCCGCGACCGCCACGAACTCGCACTCGTTGCCCGAGATGGAGTAGTCGACCACCTTGAGACGGTTGATCGCCGCGATCTTGCGCTTATCGAATGTGGCCACCACACATCACCCCTTCGGTACTGTTTTGGCTCCTGCTACTTCTGCCGCTTCGGTCCATAGATCTCGGCGTTGACCCAGAAGCTCAGCTTCTCCAGATGGATCGGCTGGCTGCAGTTCGGGCAGGTCGGCAGCATCTTGCCACCTTGCCAGTGACGTTCGAGATCCCGAATGACAATGCGGTGCGGCTGGTAGGCCGCGATCTCTCGCCTCTGCTGCAGTAGCGCCTCCACCTCGTACTCTAGGCGCTCGTAGTGCTCCGAAAGCTCCTTCATTGCCTCGAAGGGATCGACGATCGCGCCACACGAACCGCAGTTCACGGTGTGGTTCTGGGTGTCCACGACGAACGAGCGATCCTTGCACTTGCAGCGCTTCTCGGCGCCGCGGAAGATGCGCAGGGCATCGATGTGCAGGATCTTGTCCGGCAGCTTGTCAGACATCCAGGGTCACTCCTCACTGCGCGGCCAGCGCCGGCTCCTGGAGATCAAGGCTCAGGTCGATCAGCGTCTCCCCGTCCTTGCCGCGCACCTTCGTCATGCTGAGCGCCGACGCCATCTGCTTCATCACGTTGGGCGAGTTAACGGTGGGCTTCCGACGGAAGATGTCGTGGATAAACCGCACCAGGGTGGCCTTGTCCAAGACTTCATCCATGGCGCTGAGCAGGTCATCGTAGATCAAACCCTCGTCCACCTGATCTGGACGCAACCCAGTCCACTCCCCGATGGATTCCCGCAGCACCTGCACGATGTCCGTGTGCCGGAACGTCTCCCGCTTGCAGACCAGAATGACCTGCTTGCTCCTTCTACTCGGGACGACCACGGGCGCCACTCCCTTCATCCTGTTACCTCCAGTAGAAGCCCTGCGCGAGTCTTGGATACCGACATTGCCTTCCGATGGCAACAGCATCAACTCGCGGCTCAAGGCGAACCCCCGTGCACGCAACCGCCCGCCGTATTTCGGGTGCAGATACTGGTCGGCAAAGAACGAGAGTACACGCCCCTCAGGCTTGTTAGCGTCGAAAGGGACACCCGACAGGAGGATATAAAGGTCTTCCCCTGCGCGGACACCGTAGGCTCCGATACGCTCCAGTAAGTCGTTGATCGCGCGCCGCGTGGCTCGCTCCGACGTCAGCACGGCGGCCACGCGGGCGGCCGTCAGGTCCTCGGGCCAGAGGATAGACACGAGCGCGGCAGCCTGCTGCAGCACCGCGCGGCGGTTCATGATCGCCTCACGCTCTTCCGGCGCGTGCGGACCGACAGCGCGGTCCAGCGCTTCGAGTGTCCGATGCACGAAATCGGAGACAACAGCGTTCTCCATGCTCAGGCCCCGATCCCGAGGTCGATCAGTATCTCCCCGCTCTCGTCCCGTACCCGCGTCAGAATCAGGGCCGACGCCATCTGCTTTATCAGATCGGTTGGGGTGATAGGGGTCTGGAGCAGCACGATGTCGTGGAGAAAGCGCGTGAGCGCGGTCCGGTCCAGAACTTCGCCTATGGCGTCCACTGTAAGGTCATAGATGTTGCGGTCTGTCACCTGCTCCGGGTTGAGGGCGGTCCACTCGGCGATATTCCCGCGTAGCACTTCCAAAATGTCCTTACCGCTGAACACCTCCCGCTTGCAGGCCAGGATAATGCGCTTGCTCATCTCGCTCGGGACGATCATGGGCGCCACCTCTTTCCTCTCTCTCCAATTGGCCGTAGGTGTTCAGTCCGCCGCGCCCGCGGACTCCTTCTGGTGTACGTAGGCGGCATCCCACCGACTCGTCTCCTCGCCGCAGAACGGGCAGAAGCGAATCGGTCGGTAGAATGGACCAGAGAAGACGGCTAGGTTCGGATTCCCTTCGCGCTCCAAGCGCTCCGGGTTCAGGCGCACCATGCTGCCGAGCTCCTCGTGCATCGCGCCGCAGCAGGCGCGCCGCAGCAGGTAGCGCATGGTCGTCTTGCCGCAGATGGCGCACTCCCCGACCTTCCGTTGCAGATAAGCCATTGGTTGCGCGCCGTCACTCTCGGCGTTGAAGCACTCCAGGCAAACTTCGAGTGCTCTCTCTTCCATGGTCTCGTCTCCTTTCGATGCGTCGGTGTCCGCGCGGCTGTTGGCCTGTCCGGCGAGCCCGCGGGCATCCTAGGTGCGCGGATTCACCTGCGTCACCACGGCGCGGCCGGCGGCCGTGAGGGCCAGTCCTGACATGCCGTCGCCCCCGAAGGCCTCAATCCAGCCGTTGACCAGACAGGACTCGATGGTGCTCCAGTGCCTGCCTTTGAGGGCGTGCCAGCCTTGCTCCTTCGGCACGTCCCGCAGCAGCCCGAGAAGGGCCTTCTGCCCCCGGGTGGGCCTGGCGACCTGCTGGTCGGCCCTCGCCCTTTCCGCCACGGCCGCCCCCTCCTTGCGCTGCGAGATCGCGTTCAGTGCAGCGCGGCCGGCGTCGGTCAGCACGTACCGCGTCAGCGGAAACTCGCCGGGATCCTCGATCCAGCCGCGGCGAAAGCAGGAGAAGCGCACGGGCGTGCGGCCGTGAACGTAACAATCAGCTTCCCTAGCACCCATCTCTCCCGACTGCACGAGCTGGTCCCGACGGGCGATGTCTTGGAGCAGCTTTTGCTGCTGAGGTGTCATCTTAGCCATGCCATCATCTCCTGATGCCGGGTAGCTATAACCTAGAGAACCTGCCCCTGTTGAGCATATCACACCACCCGCTTATTCGCATGCGCAACACGTGCTGTCACCCGCACTTGGCCCCGTGCCCGGCAGATCGGTGCACTGCCAAACCGACCCTCCGCTGTTGGCATCTCTTGACGATCGGATACGACCTCTGAGTCTGCTGACCGTGTTTCCGCGTCCGTTGGGTCCCACCCAGGCGAACTGATCGCTTCCCAGAGCACGACTCCTGAGATGATCGTCTGCTCTATGCGAGCGACCAGCGCCAGCCAGTGGTCCACGCGGGAAGATGGTTGCGTCCACCTCCCCAGGGCGGTCCACGGCCCAGCAAGTTGACGACGCAGCCGTTCCCGTTGGCGTGAGCGGCTGCGTCACTTCTTACCCTTGCTCGCGTTGTTCAGTGGCCTGCGTCGCCCGGGCCAACTCCTCTACGCTCGGACCTGCGTGCAGAACTCCCTCGCCCAGGGGCCGGTCGGCGGCCCCTTTCAGACATGCCGCCCTGCCTGCTCCAGCACGGCGCGACCAGCGGCGGTCAGGCACACCAGCTCATACGCGAAGCGAGAACGGGTGCCGGGCGCGAGGGCTGCCGGGTTGCCGTAGAGGCCCCGGTGTTCCAGCCAGCCATAACGCACGCAGACATCCGCCGTCCGATACTGGGCCGGCCAGGCTCTGGCACAGCCCTTGGGATCTGCCAGGGCCGCCTGTAGGAGCCGCACCTGCGCCTTGGTTGGCTTCGCCTGGTGGATGGCACCGACTGCGTCGTTCATGGTCGTGTCGCATCACGCAACCCCTTAAGGGCCGTCGTGGCGTCCTCCGCTAGGTTGTGCAGCGCCGGGTCCTGCCAGATGGTCGTCGGCGCGATGCGGATCTCGCGCCCCTCCTCCAGCGCCCGCCCGATGGCCTCGCAGACGCGGAGGGCGGCCGCCACGGCGCTCGCCGGCGGAGCCTTGGCCAGCGGTGGGTCCGCCTCCGCCTGGTCCACCACCCCGAGCACGCGCAGGACGCCCTGGACCGTGCGTTGCTCGGCCTGGCCGAGCGTCATCCCAGCGCTAGCGGCGAAGCCGAACTCGCCGTGGATCGCCTGCGCGATCGCCCGCGCGTTCGGGATGCGGCTGTGCCCCAGGGCTCGCGCCAGGTCCGGGTACTGCTCCAGCACGGCGCGCAGATCCTCGCGGGTGGCGTCGGCCGTGATCGGCCCGTTGTGCAGAAAGGTCTTGCCGTTGTCCGTCATAAACCGCGTCTGGTACTGGACGAGCAGCCGTCGCCGGCTGTCGGTCGCGCCGCGCTCCGGGTCGTCGTCGCGCGCAAAGATGATGGCGTCATCCAAGTGTTCTCCCTCCCCTGACGTCGCCGGTTGTCCCTCACATGCCGGATCCGGCCTGCCTGCCGCCTTACTGACCACATCAGTCGGCTTGCCCTGGTACGGTGTCCGCCTCCGGGCGTGGCCGCTCGATGACCGGCTGCAGCGCCGTACCGTTCGCCATGTAGAAGTCGTCGTGGAGCAGGAAGGCGTCCGGGTGCTGGGCGTGCAGTACGCGCCAGTGCTCGGGGTGCAGGCGCAGCAGCAGGATGTCGCGCAGGTGCTCGGGACAGAGGTGGAAGGTGTGCTGCCCGTCGCCGAAGACGAGCGCCTTCGCGTCGCACAGTTCGCAGGTGAAGGTTCGGCTCTGGAGGCTTCCCTCCACCGGCGTGAACTGTACCTCGCCCATGGCCCACAGCATGGCGTGGTTCGGGCAGAGGACCCAGCGGCGCTCGCCGTCGTCGAAGGTTTGGTTGATCTCCTTGAGGTCCAAGGAACAGCCCTTAGCACCGCACTTCATGCGATCACTCCTCGCTGTTGGTTTCGATCAGGATGCGGTCGTGCCTGGTCGAGATGTCCTCTGTGACGATGTTCATGAGCGCTGCGAGGGCCTTTCGGACTTTGAAGGAGTAGTGGCCGCCCGAAGCGGCGATGCGCACCGTCTGGCCGGCCGCGTCCTCGCCCACCGTCTGCAGGGTGATGTGGAAGTCACCTTGGTTATCCTGCAGGATCACGAGGGCTGCACGCCCGTCCGCCGAAGGATAGTCCGTCGGCAGGACGACGCGACGCGGGCCTTCAGGCGGATGCACGGAGCACCTCAAAGTCGAGGTTGTGCCACCCTGGTATCAGGTAACGCCGCATGCCGGACTCGTCCTCGAAGCCGACACGCCGTCCCTGCCGGACTACTCGGAAGGTGTCCCTCGTCTCTCCCCTGCGGAACGCGATCGGCTGCTTGAAGTGGATGGTGTCGCCGGTCTTGAGGCCGCGCAGGCTCTGGCGCTTCGCGACGTTCGCCCAGCACTCCGCCCGCCAGGCGCGGGCCGCGTTGTGCTCCGCCCCCTCGGACAGCGGTGTCAGCAGCCGCAGAATGCGCTCCGGGCAGTTGGCGATGCGCGGGTACACGCCCTCGTGAAGGGCCTTGTACCCGAAGTTCATGGTGGCCTTGGACCGGTGGTCGAGCAGGAATACCCGCGCGAACACCTCGCCAGTTGCCTTGAGTCGGTAGGCCATGTATGCCTCGCGCAGGCCGACGACCGCAAGATCGAGGATCTCGCCGTACTCGGGGTGCCCGCCGTAGTCGCGCAGCAGGACGTCCTTCGCTGTTTCCCCGGGATCCTTCTGCATGTAGTCCCAGCCCATCAGACCACCTCGCTTTTTTTGCGCTGTCGACAGCGCTTATCGCTGGACGGTGCACACCACCCAACCCGCCACTAGCACGAGGAAGATGACGTAGAGCACTACGCTCAGCCGTTTGATCCGCCGGTACTCAGGATCCTTGGGATCTCCCAGCTTCAGTCGCGGCATCTCGTACCCACCTCCATCGTTCACATTATAACATGCGGTATTTCGTTATAGAATGCTTAAGACCCTCGGTCGGCATTGGTGCCGCCGAGGGTCTTCGCGCAGTGCACCGGCGCTCGTCCTGCGGTTTGTCGAGCTCCTTGAACCTCTGTGCGTGAGAGATCCTTTTGGTGCCCGAGAGGAGATACACGGAGCAGTTGAGGATACCGACCTGTAACCTCTGTGCATACGAGATCCTTTCAACCTGTAACCTTGTGCGTTAGGGGGGCCGTAGTTGGTCGGCCCTGGACGATGTAGAGGTTCTGCATAACCATCCTATAACCCATATCTGTTATGGAGCCCCCCATTGAGCCACGAGCCGCATCCTTGGGAGTCCGCGTTTGGCGGGCATTGCGGCACACGTGCTGCAACCTCTGTGTAGGGAGAGCCGTCGATCGGCAACACCTTTGCCGCGTGGCGCGATGTCACGCCCGAGCAACTGTAACCCCTGTCCATGGGAGAGCCGTCGGTCGGCAGGCCGCGGTCGCGCACCTCAAGTACATGGGCAACCCGCTACAACCCCCGTCTTTGGGAGACCCGTCGGTCGGACCCCGGTTTGGTCGCGCGGCCCTCGATCTCCTAAAGCTACAACCCCCGTCTTTGGGAGATCCGTCGTTCGGCGCCCGACGCTGCGCAACACCCACATGACACCGAGGGCGCTACAACCCCTGTCTTTGGGAGAGCCGTCGGTCGGCCCGCCGCGTGCGCGATCGCTCACCGACAGCCTCCTGCTACAACCCCTGTCTTTGGGAGAGCCGTCGGTCGGAGGCGTGGATAGCCCGAGATCTCGCTCGCGCGCCAACTACAACCCCTGTCTTTGGGAGAGCCGTCGGTCGGGCGGCCCGGAGGCACCGCAAGGGAGGGAGGAATGGTGCACTACAACCCCTGTCTTTGGGAGAGCCGTCGGTCGGAGGGGACACGGATATTCCGGCAAACTCGGCGGCCTTCAAACTACAACCCCTGTCTTTGGGAGAGCCGTCGGTCGGAGTCGGCCTTGAACGCCTGCCGCAGCTTGGGTTTTGGCGCTGAAGTGCGAGCACCTTCCTAGTCGGAGCCGTTTTCTTGCTGTCTGCGCGCCCCCTATGGTCACTGCCCCCATGTGGAGTGGTTTTCGGAGTGCGAGCGAGATCGGGCGCTTGCGCACCTCCTGCTCGCTCGCACCCGCCCGCTTGGCTAACCCGCTTCCGCTACGCCCGCCGGCACGACCTGCATCCGCCCCATGCCCCAGGCTGCCTTGCGGCCGGCCCCGGCCCAGCTGACCAGTTCCATGAGCCCGTAGATCACCCGGCGAGCCTCCTCGTCGATCTCTGAAAGATCCCATGTGCCGTGGCCTACCCAGCCGTTGACGAAGGAGTTGTTGCCGAGATGCACGCGGCGGTTCTCGCCGCTCTCGGCCGCACGGTGGATCTTGTCCACTGGTAGAAGGGGTAGCCGCTCGCTGGCAATCAGCCGGTAGGTGCCGAAAGCTGAGTTCATCAGCAGGCGCACGTCCGGCTCCTCGATGAAGCTACCCCCGCGCGCGAACGACAGCGGGCTGCTGACCTTGTAGTGCAGTACGGGGTTCGGTAAATGCTCCATGAACAGGGCGTCCAGGCTGCTCCAACGCTGCATCTTGACCTCGTGCACCTCAACCTCGGCGCCGCCGAAGGTCAGTGTGCGAAGGGCCGCGGCGCGGTCGGCGATGGCTGTAAGCACATCGCTTGTCAGGGCCCGGATCGCGATGGAACCCAGACCGCGCGAGACGGCAAAGGGCGGCCTGCCGTGAAACCGCTCGGCATGAGCGTACTCCACCGCGGGCACGCCAGCTGCCAGGGTGTACGCCACCTGTAGGGCGTCGTAAGGGGTTACCCGCGTCACCTGCGGAATCTTGAGTACGAGTTCTCCCAGCATTGTGTTCCCCTCCTTCGTTTTGAGGTCATGTTTATCGTATCACATCCGGCTCTCTTGTTGTTTGTAATCTGGCGCTTCCCATCCCCTGTGGGCTTAGTTGCCAATGCGGACTTCATCAACGTTGTGGCTTGGCGACGACAACCTCATTCTCTCCGAGAGCCTTCGCGACGGAGACTTCCCCAGACGGTCGTGACAGACAATCTGCAACCTCGGTTCCTCCGAGAGCCTTTCGTAACTGGTCACCCTAGAGTCTTTTCGTCGGGTACGTCTCAGGTGCATAGTGCGAGCATCCACACGGCGTATCTCACCGTGTGCCGCACTCATGGTCTGTCCGTGCGTGAATGCCACCTGCCGCACCTATCCGATCGCATCCATGTCCATGGCCTTGTCTGCGACCTCCAGCCAGTGCAGGGGCAGCGAGCGCCGCCTGGTACCCCGCACGGCCTGCAACGCGGCGTCGAGATGCTCTGGCTGGTCCGAGGCAAGCACCAGCCTGCGCCGTGCCCTGGTCACCGCTGTGTAGACGAGCGCGAGTTCCTTCGCCCACTCGGCAGAGTCGTCGATCACGACCACCACGGTCGGGTACTCCCCGCCCTGCGCGCGGTGTACCGTCAGGGCGTAGCCGTAGACGATGCGCTCGAAGAGGCGACGGCGCGGATAGCTGACCTCACCGACGCCTTGGAAGTCCAGTAGGATCTCCTTGCTGTCCGCAGCCAGGACTACGCCCGGCGTCCCGTTCCAAACGATGCGCCCGTCTTCTAGTCGTTCGTTGCGGATCTGGAGTACGCGGTCACCTGACGCCAGATCGTCTGATGCTTGTGCATCAGGGTTCCAGAGTCTGCGCAGGGCCTCGTTCAGCCGGCGTACGCTGTAATCCCCCTCCCGGCGCGCGGCGATCACGCTGACCTCCTGCGGTCCACCGAGCGATGCTGCGAGGTTCGCCACCTCCTCGGCCGACGCAACCACCCGAACCTGGATCTCATCTCCCGCCGTCTCCACGACGGTCTTTGCGCCGCTGTTCGCCCGCAGCAGTGCCTGGCCCAACTCGGCGATCGCTCTGCCTTCGCTGCGGTGGTTCTCCGTCAACCGCGCGATATTCTGGCTCGGCAGGCAGAGCAGCAGGTCCGCGAGCGGCTGGCCCGGTCCGACCGGCGAGAGCTGCTCGTCGTCGCCGCAGAGCACCACGCGCGCCACCTTGTCCGTCTTGCTCAGCCATTCCCCGAATCGTCCCGCCGCCCAGGTGTCGAGCATGCTCGTCTCGTCCACGACCAGCAGGTCGATCGGCTCTGCTGGCAGCTTCTTTGTCTCGGCGAACGGCACGTCCGGCACCATCCCGATGAAGCTGTGCAGGGTCGTAGCCTCGCCGCCGGCGGCCATTTGCAGCCGCTGTGCGGCGGCCCCCGTGGTCGCCGTGAGCGCCACCCGGCCGCCCGCCTTGCGCACCGCCTTGGCGCAGGCCGCAAGCACATGGGTCTTACCGCTGCCAGCCGGACCGACGAGTAGGGAAAGCCCATTTGCGAGCACGATCTGGGCGGCGACGCGCTGCTCTTCTGAGAGCTCCGCATCTGCCGGTACCGACAAGGGCTCGTCCGCCAACGCATCCGCGTTCAGGAACTGGGCATGCAAGCCGTCTGCTGCGTCGCGCTCCGCCCAGTAGAGGGAGCGCAGGAAGACGGGGGACCTCACCTCTTCTCCGGTGGTCTGATCCACCATGCTGCTGACCGAGATGTAGGGGCAGTTCGCCCGCTGGCGCTGCAGTTCTCTGTCCCGGGTCCGGTAGGACTCCAGGAGTGCTTGGCTGAGCGTCTCCTCGGCCTGCGGCCGCGGCATCCCCGGGCCGGAGCGGCTGGTCAGGTAGCTCAGCACGCGCGGGAAGAGTTGGCGCCGCGGCAGGTACGTGCTACCGCAGTGTACCTCGTGCCAGAGTTCCTTTGCGATGCGGCCCTCGACCATCAGCCGCTCGCTCTCGATACCATAGACCCGCGCGAGATCGGTCAGTGTTGCGAAGAGATCGCTCTCTTCCGACCAGCTGTCGAGCGCCAGGCCCAGTTTGATGGGCAGCCAGGGATCGCGCCGCAGCGCCTCCATCTGCTGGCGGGCATCGCGCGTCAGCCCGGGGGCGGCCGCCAGTACTTCGTAGATGCGGTAGGCCGTCTGGTAGTCGAGCGCAGCCTGGAGCTTCACCGCCACCTCCTGCACCAGCAGTGCAGGCAAGAGTGGCCCCGCCCGTCGGGCGTAGCGGCGGCACGCCCGCTGCATCTCGCCCCAGAGCTCGTCCCCGACACCCTCGGGCTGGCGCAGATGGTCCGTGTTGCCCTGCGCCAGCAACCGCAGGTCGCGGGCGCCGATGCGGGCGGTGATCGTCTCCGCGATGGTCGCGTCGACGCCAGCCAGGCGCAGCGCCTGCGCCAGGAGCGGTGTCGGGTCCTCAGGCGGCTCCCAGCGTGTTGCCACCTTGCCTGCGAGGACCAGGGTGACGATGAGCCCTTCGCTGGGCAGGCTGGCGAGGCTGCGGCCGCGCTGGCCACGCACCTTGACCTTCTTGCCTTCGGCTGTCAAGAGTTCGACCTGGTTGTCACCGACGTCCGTAATGATGCCTGTGATGCGATCGCTGGGCACCCGCATCCCTCCCCTAGATGATGCCGCTCATGTAGGCGGTGTCCGGCGGCAGCGGGATGAGACAGCGCTCCTGATTCTCGGCGAGCCAGAGCGGCTGCCGCACGGCCGCCGTGCCGATGTAGGCCTGCAGGCCGTCGCCGTCCGGCGGCAGGCCGAGTTCCGTCGCAAGGCGGACCGGCACGGTGCGCATGAGCAGGCCTTGCGCGTTGACGAGCCGGAACCCCTGCCGCAGGGGCCGCACGGCAATGCTACTGACCCGACCGTAGCCGATGTTGCGCTGGGCGCCCACAGCGCGCAGCCTGGGCTCGCCGTGCTCATCGAGCAGCAGTGCCGTGACGGCTTCCCGGTCGCCTTGGCCCCACCAGAAGGCGCGCTCGACCTGCCATGAGGCGAAGGTGCGCGGGAGGGCCGCGAAGGGCCCCCCTCCCTCGTTGTTCAGCACCGCCGGGGCCTCCGGGTCCAGGGATCGGATCGCCTTGCGGGCGTAGGTGTGTGGATGCGAGACGAAGCCGAGGTAACGCAGGGACTTCGGGTCCGGCATCAGTACCGTTCCGGCATAGATGTCCTCCGCGAGTGCGGTCAGCGGTGGCACGATCCGCGGGAAGGGGGCGGCGATCCGCCCCTTCCCCTCCCGCTCGGCCTGCAGGAAAGCCAGGGTAGCGTCGAGCGCCGGCCAGAGGCCGTTCGGGCCCAGGGCGATTGGCGTCGCGAGGCCGACCTCCACAACGAATGGCTCGCTCCGCTCTTCGCTAGTCATTCTCTTCGCGGGCGGAGCCGGTCTTCGCATAGCCGGCCGTGTCCTTCAGGGCCTCGATGTCGCGCAGCAGCCGTTCACGGTTCTCCTCCAGCCAGCCGAGGAACCGCTGCGGCTGGGGCCAGGGCGCGCCGTCGCTGGCCACCGGCAGTACGTAGCCCTGTGCCACGCCGAGGCCGATGGCCTGCTTGCCGCCCAGGAAGGTCTCGCCGCCGAACTCGGTCTGGTAGGCCCAGAGGAGCGCCGCGAGCGCCACCTCGTCGCGCTCCTCCAAGGTGCCGTCCTCGCGCAGGTGGGCCGTCATCTCGCAGCCGCCGGCCCACCAGGACTGCAGGGGTGCCCGCTCGACGCCGATCGCAAGGCTCTCGCGCACGTCGTCGGCCGAGTTCGCAGTCTTGTTCGCGTCCTTGTTGCGGCGCCCGCCGGTAGTGGTCGCGAGCGCATCGCGCACCTGCTTCGGCAGCGCCGCGAGCTCGGCGTCGCTGAGCTCCGGGCTGATCTTGTGCACCATCGAGAGCACGCTCGTGAACTTGTGGCCCCGGTAGTCTGTCGGTACGTCGCGCAGAGCCCGCTCCGCCGCCTTGCCGAGCGCGTTGTCCTCACGCGCAATCTCCTCGATCTTCGCCTGCGCTGCATCCAGCATGAAGGCGGCGGGCGGCGTCAGGGCGGTGACCATCACCGAGTCGAACGCCCGTAGCGCGCCGGGGATCTGCGCCGTCCACCACTGGCCACCGAGCAGGTAGACGAACGGCCAGGAGAGCAGCAGGTCGATGTGCTCGTCCGTCGGGCGCAGGCCGCGCAGCGAGGCGCCGCCGCTCAGCAGCAGGGCGAGGAACTGGTAGCGACCCGGGGCCTGCTGCGGGAAGATGGCCTGGATCACACGTTCGCCGATGCGCCGGCGCAGCCTGCCTCGGAACGAGGCGGCGGAGATCGCGGGCACCTGGGCATCGCTGCCTGGCACCGGCACCTTGCGCGTCTCGACGACCGGGATGGGTACGTCGTTGATGCGCTCTGTCCGACCGCCACCCGGAAAGCTCTGGTTCACGCCGTACGGGGTGTAGTGCACCGTGTCGATGCGGAAGACCTGTGTCGTCTTCAACTTGTCATGCCTCCTTGCTTACCCTCTGGGGTCTCAGCCTCCTGGGGGTAGACGAGCTCTGCCGCTACCCAGAGGCTCACCCGTCTTGTCCAGGCGCTGGTGTCGGCGTTTGGCCATGGCGGCAGCGCCTGGGCTTGTCCATCGCGGAAGCCCCGGTAGAGCACGCGCGGCCGCTCGGCCTCCGGGATCGCCTCCAGGTAGTCGGCCACGACCTCCATCTCACGCCGCCTCAGTACGACGCGGAGCGCCTCGGCGCCCGGCCTGCCGCTCCCCTGGCGCACGACCAGTAGTGGCATCGCCGTGCCGCCCTCGTAGACCGGCGCGAGCCTGCGCACCCAGCGCCCCTTCTCCCAGCGGCCCATAACCATGTAGAAGGGCGGCCGCATCTCCTCCCAGAGGAAGTGAATTGCCGCGCGGCCGACCGGGATTTCGAAGAGCCCGTTCAGGCTCACGACCGCACCGCCCAGCAGACGCATCTTCTGCGTGCCCCGCCCGGGCGGTGTGTAGAGGAACCCTCGCGACACCTTGCGGCGCGCGGCGGCGCAAGACGGGCAGATGACGTTCAGCTTACCAGGGGCCATTCCGGCCCAGACATGCCAGAGGTCGTCGCCAAAGTTGCCGGGCGTCTCGCGAAACCCCTGCTCGGTCGGACGGCCACAGATCCAGCACCTGCCCTCCGCCGTGCCAACCTCGACCGGCCCGCGCGATGCGGCGTAGATATCCTGTGGCAGCAATGGCATCAGGTCTTGCCCTTCTATCGCTGTTCTCCCCCCTGTCCCATCGACTTGCCTTATTTATCATATCTCAGTGCCTACGGTTTGTCACTTACAGCTCCTGGCCTTCCTGCCCCTCCAGTGGGGTTCGAGGGCCGTGGGCTGGATCAGCGCAAGGTCATCGCGGCACGGCGTAAGGAGACACTACAACCCCCATCGGCAGGGGAGCCGTGCGCTGGATGCTGGACCGCGCGACCCGTCAGGCCCAGCGCAGGCGGCTACAACCCCCATCGGCAGGGGAGCCGTGCGCTGGTAACATCGACAATTCCAACAAAGCTATTTGTTACCCCGCTACAACCCCCATCGGTAGGGGAGCCTTGTGCTGGCAGGGCTAACGCCCTTATGAAGGCCGAGACGAAGGCGCTACAACCCCCATCGGCAGGGGAGCCGTGCGCTGGTGGGTGCAACGCCGGCATGCGCGTCCGAAGGCTGAGAGCTACAACCCCCATCGGCAGGGGAGCCGTGCGCTGGGAGGTTGCCGAGGCTTACGACAAGCACTTCCCAATCGCTACAACCCCCATCGGCAGGGGATCCGTGCGCTGGACCAGCGCAAGGTGATTGCGGCCCGGCGCAAGGAGATGCTACAACCCCCATCGGCAGGGGATCCGTGCGCTGGAGTCGCGTCCACATTGTACTCCCTGTCCGGCCCTGTAATGCAAAGTGCGAGCACCTCCTCTCCGTCGTACCTCTTCCGTAGTTTAGCCCTGGGCTACTTCTCCGAATGCTTGTCCGGCGCAGATTTCAGAGTGCGAGCGACCTCGGGGCTTTGGTTGTTACCCCCGTCGCTCGCACCCATTTTACCGCGCCGGATCAGTCCGGGATCTCGCCCGCCGTCAGGGTTTCGAGGTCGAAGCGCAGGCTGAGGAACGCCTCTGGCCGCAGGCGATGGATGCGGTAGGAGATATCAGGGGTCTCCCGCACCCAGAAGAGCGTCGAGAGCATGTCGGCCTCGTCGACGAGCAGTCCCTCCCCGTCGGCGTCGAAGATGGTGAGACCCTCGATGTGCGGCTCGAAGTCGTCCTCGCTGTCAAGTGTGAACCTGGCCTCCAGTAGGACAGCGGTCGGCAGCTTCGCCCGGATGGCATCGCGCAACCGCGTGGGATCGGTACGTCGGTAAAGGTCCCGAAGCTCCGCCGCGATGGCCTTCTGCTGCCGTTCCAGGCTTTCGATGCGCGCCCGCACCTCGCGCGTCGTCACCTCCGGCTCCGTGAAGCGGGACAGAGCCTTCTGCCATACCTCGGGCAGCAGCGAGAGTCCCTCGATGGTGAGGCCGGGCCGCGCGCAGCCCTGGTGCAGCATCGCCTGGACCGCCGCTTCCGGCGTCGCGAGCCACTGCCCCGAGGCGACATCGTAGATCTTGACGCGGCCGGGAGGAACCGGGGCGTCGTCGAAGTAGAGCCGCTCCCGCGTGTCATAGACGTAGAGTCCGTCGCCGGGGGTCCACGAGGTGCTGATGCCGTGCCTCGGGAAGGCGTCGTGGACGACCGTGCGCACATCGACACCCTGGTAGCGGCGCGCCCAATGCAGCCAACCGCGCTGCGCGTGGAGGACGCCGATCAGGTCCTCGCCCTGCTCTCCCTCCGTCAAAGTCCCGATGGCGTCGCACCAGTCCTTGGGCAGCAGGGATGCCCCTTCGATGGTCAGGTTCTCGACGACCATGAGTTCCTCTCGTGCCACCTGCAGATCCGTGAGCCAACGCCTGGCCCCGATGTCGTAGATGGCCACGTCGGCCTTGGGCACGGGGCTGCCCGCGTAGACCACGTCGTCCGTGTCGCGGCTCCTGCCGCCAGGGTAGATGCCCGTGCCGTCGATGCGCAGGTGCAGCCCGCTCACCTCGGTGTAGAACATCTGCTGGTTCCAGAGTGGATCCCTGGCGCTGCTGTGCTGGATCTCCTCCAGGTGGCCCGGCAGTACGACGAGGTGCAGCAGGCCGTAGTCGTCCAGTACGCCGACGATCTTCGCGGTGACATCCTTGAGGTCCAACAGGAACCCGGCCGCCGCCGCCGTCCCTGTGGCGATCGCGATGTCGATGGCGTCCAGTTCCCATGGCATCTCGCCACCCGAGGTCGTCACAGCCACTTCGAGTGCTCGCAGCCCAGGTGCCGCCGCGATGGGCCGCACCTGGGCGTAGGGATTCTGCCCTTGCCACATCTCCTCCAGGGTGCGCAGGGCCCGCCGCGCCTTTCCTGTAGCCTCGTCGTCCGAGTCGTAGCAGTAGTCGGCGAGGTCGCAATAGATCTGCTCCGGGGGGCGCAACGAGAGGTAGCCCTTGGCCTTCTGCCAGTCGGGCTCGCGCTCGGCCGGGATGTAGAGGCAATGTGTCGTCTGTTCCGCCATAGATTCGACCTCCTTGGCGCGTTTCATTGACTACATTGATTATAACAGTTCGCCTTGCGTTTTAATACAAGGGCGCGCCGCTACTGCAGCAGCACGCCCTTGTACACTGTTCGCTCCGTTTCAGTCGTCCGCCACCTCGCGCCACGGCCACAGGCCGACGCCGATCCCGTAGAGGGTCCGCTCGGTACCGCCCACGCGCTCGATGCGCCCGTAGAAGGTCCGCCGCGTGAGCCTTCCCTGGCTCATCGCTTCGACGTGGAAGGCATCGGCTGGCTGGGAGAAGTAGGCCTTGAGCGGCGTACCGTCCGGTGCCCGCTCGCTCGCCGTGTAGTCGGCCGCGATCCGCTCCGCGACATCCTTCGTGAATAGGGGCACGGCGATGATGTTGCGCGACTCGTGCCGCGTGAACCCGGGATAGATGGCGGAGTCGCCGATGGCAAACTCGCTTGCACGCACGTCGATCGACTGTCCCTCATCATCGAGTTGCGTCAGACTCATCTCACCCAGCCAGGCGAAGCGGTGACCATTGCGACAGATGTACAGCGGGACGCTGCCCTCGTCTGTGTAGAAGTTACCTCCGGGATCACAGGCGCCGCGCTCGAAGAAGATGCCTCCATCCTCCGTCACGGGGGCCCTGCACGCCGGGCAGGTGGTGGGTTTGCTCTCGGGCGCGAGCGTGTAGCGCGACCTGGGCTCCGGCGCCCGACGGAACTCCTGGTGGACCGCAGATGTGTAGTCCTGTCGGAGAAACATGTACCGGTCGCTGTCCGCGTGCGGGTCCTCGCCGTCCTCGCGCAGGGTGGCCTCCACCCGGAGCACCACTTCGTTTTCGAGGCACTCGTCGCAGAGCGTGTAGCCGTCGAGCGCCGGGCTGGGGCAGCGGGAGCACTTCAGTGTCTCATCCATCCTTGGTGTCGCCTCCTTTGTCATTCGTCGGCGATGCCGTCTTCGCCGGTGTCTTCGTCGTCCAGATCGTCGTCCAGATCGCAGACCGGACAGAACTCCGGCTGTCGCTCGTCCTCCTCGCGCTCCGCCACGAGGGCGGCCTCTTGCGCCCCCGGCAGGAAAGCCTCCTGCCTACCGCCGGTGTGGAGCAGCACACGGCCATAGTTGGTCGTGGTCTCACCCGGTACCGGCGCGCCGGAGACGCGCCCGAAGGAACTCAGGCAGCGTGCGACGACGCTCGGGGCATCCACGGCGGCGAGCGCCAGGGCGTAGGCTTCCGCGTTGTAGCCCCGGTCGCTGTAGGCGATGTGGAGCGTGCTCCCGCCCACGCTACCGCTCGTATGGACTTCCGTGTACCTGGCCTCCTGGATCAGCCGCCGGATCTCCGTAGCGTCCCTCGACGCCGTGATCGCCTGTATGAGCGGCTCCAGCAAGCGCAGCTGCGCCTTGCCGAGGAAGTGGTTGCTGCTACCTGCCAGGTGCACGCCCAAGGCGGTTGCGGGGTCGTCCACCATGGCCCGGCAGAGCGCCGCGTCGGCCAGTGTGGTGGGGGCCGCTTGCCAGAGGTGATAGAGCGCCCGCTGGGCCATCTCGCGCGCGGCGTCGAAGGCGTCGCCGCCCTGGGCGATCTCATCTCGCAGGAGGCGCTCTGCCATCGCCTCGAAACGCGCGGTCGGGAACTGCGGTAGGCGGTCTGGGTGCGCCTCCTCGCAGAAGAACTCCCAGTTCATGTGGTCGTTGGCGACGTACTGCGTCACCTTGACCTCCAGGAACTCCTGCCACTCTGGGTCCTGCTCCCACCAGCGATCCCCCTGCATGCTGATGCGGGGGCCGTCCTCCTCTGGGTCGTCCACCGGCGGCGCCACAATGGGGTCGATGACGATGCCGACCCAGGTCTCCCGCTCCTGGCGCACCGTGATGCACGTACCGTGCAGGAGGTGCTCCTTGCCGAGCCAGGTGACGCGCCAGCCGGGCTGGCAGGCGGTGAAGGGCTGCGCCGCGATATTCGCCTTCGCAGCATCGTAGGCCGATAGGAGTTCGTAGGATCGGACCAGCTGTTCCACAGCCTCCTGCGGCTGGCTGAGATGCGCGCTGTCCGGCACGACCCAGTTGTCGCGTCCGGCCACGTCCAGCAGGCGGCCAAGCTCACCGCTCGTGCCGAACGCCTGGTCGGCGTGCGTTGCAACGTAGCGGTAGCCCCAGCCGCGCCGCGCGCAGAGAAGAGCGGCCACGAAGGACGTGAAAAACTCCGAGCTGCGGATGGCGCTCGCCGTCAGCGGCAATTGTGGTTGCCGCGCTGCGCCGCGCATGAACTTCAGGAACTCTCGCAGCACGTTCTGGGACACGCCGCGTGCCACCCAGGCCGCGAATTGCTTGCCCTCATCCTCCGAAAGACGGCCGACTGCCGTCAGTGGTGCCGCGAGCGCCTGGACCTCGTACTCGCGCAGCTGACCGCGACTTGCGACGTGCGCTGCGAGGATGGCGTCTGCGGTCTCCTCCTCGGGACTGCCAGCGAAGAGTCCTTCGAACGGCAATGGCTCCACCTCCCCGGGATTCAGAGGACCGCGATGGCCACGGCGGCCCAGATCAGCCAGAGCACCATGCGGCGGTGTCGCCCGCGCACCGCGATGACCGTCGCGCCGACGATGCAGGCCAGCACCGCGACGGCCTGGCCGATCGCCAGGACGAGGGCCACCGGCGCGCTGCCACCTCCCGCCGCCGCACTGAGGATCACGCGCATGTCCGCCCCTCCCCGCGCCGGATGCGCCGCATCTCGGCCGAGTACTCGCGGTTCATCTTGCGAATGGCCGGACGCATGTAGCTCTGCGGCAGGGCACTGCGGTAGTCGTGCGCGATGCGCAGGTACTCTCCGTCCGTCAGCCGGTCGAGCACCACGGGGCGCAGCACGGCCCCCCGGGCGGTGGCCTCCAGCACCTCCTGCCACCACCGCTCGCGGTGCGACCCAGGCGGGTAGGCGCTGCGGACCTCGGCGCGCGTTAAGCCGTACTCGCGTACCAGGAAGTTCGTGATGTACCGGTCGTACTGGTTGGGCGTCATGTCCCAGGGCTCGCGCGGCTGTTCCATCCCGTCACCTCGCTCACATTTCATCTGCCCATATTATATCATGCGGTTTAGCCATTTGTTCATCGTGCCTCCCAGTTTGGCAGCAACGCCGCGAGCAGCCTGGGTGTCGTCCCCGGCTGCTCGCGGCCCCCATCCCGCTCAGGTCTCCTGGAGGTTCTCCAGGCTTGTCCGGTGGCTCTCGGCCCAGGCGGCCAGCGTCTCCTGTGGCAGCTGCTGCGCCTTGAGAAAGTCCGCCAGCACGATCGTGCCGCCATTCTTGGCCGCCGCCTTGCGCAGCGCCGCGAGGCTGACGAGTGGTGCTCCGTCCTCGTCCGCGATGGTCGCCCCCCTGACGCCCGCCTCTCCCGAAGCACCGGGTCGGAAGAAGTGAAAGGTGTCCTCCGTCTGATAGATGCCTTCAATGAAGTAGTCGTAGGGGATGCCCACCGTCTGGAGGGTGTCCATCAGCGGGTCGAGCGTGTCGCCGAGACAGTCCTCTTCTTCGTCATATTCGAGGTGTCCGGTCACCGCGAGGGTGCCTTTAGCCGTGCCGTCCCGCATGCTCTTGCTGTTGAGCTGCTCGCGTATGGCCGGGACCTCTCTCGCCAGCGCGGGCAGGGTCAGGGTAGTGTCCCAGTCTTCATCCGGTTGGTGCCGCATTAGCATCGCCCTCCTGTCGCATGTCTTCAGCGCGGGTCGCAATCAGGAACCCTGCCGCGCTCCTGCCCAGAGCGGCAGAGTCATCGCGGCTGGTCAGAGTCCTCATGGCCACTTCCGCTCGACCTGTTGCTTTACGTCTCGATCACGGCTGTGATCTCGGCAGCGTGGGCCTCCCCCCACGCTGCAACGGTCTCCTGTGGCAGGTCGTACGCCTTGAGGAAGTCCGTCAGGGTAACGGCGCCACCGCCCTGCGCCGCCGCGACGCGCATCCACCGCAGTAGCACGAGGGGCTCACCTTCGCTCCCGTCGCTCAGCATCGGCGGACTGCCAGGCCGGAAGAACTCGATCGCCCCGCTTTGCATGTGGTAGTCGAAGGCGATGCCGAGAGCCCTCAGGCGCTCCTTGAGCGGATCCAGGGTGCAGATGTCGCGAAGGTCTCGGGTCATGCGCTCGTGACCGAGCACGCTGATGGTGCCCTTGTCCCAGCCGACCTGGTAGTCCGGCAGGATCTCCTGCAGTGCTGGGATCTGCGGCGCCCAGTCCGGCAGGGTGAGTATGACGTTGTACCGCTGGTAGCCGTGCGCGACGAGCCACGCGCCCACCTCGGCCTCCCCGAGCCCGAGCGCGCAGACCGGGCAGAGGGTGCGCCCATGCCGCTCCGCGAAGCCGACCTGCCTGGCCGCCCGCCGTGCGGCCTCGGCCGTCGCGAGGCTCTGCTGGTGGAAGTCGAGGGCCAGCGACCTCTGGCAGTCCTCGCAGATCACGTCGAAGTCGCGGCGCAGGTGGATCATGCGGGCCTCCCGGCCGCGATCCAGGCCTGGCGCATCTCCTGCGGTACGAGGTTCCGGTCGTGCTCCACGAAGATGTCGCCTTCCAGCCCCGCGCAGCGCAGGAGTCGTAGACCGTGGGTCCGCCAGATCGCCTCGGGCACCTCGTCCAGGTCACCGAGGTTGAAGTCCATGCGGATGGACTTCGCGTAGGCGTAGCCCTCGGGTGTACGCAGGTAGTCGGCCACGACGGCCTTGATCGCCGCTGCTACATCCACCTGAGGCTCCAGCATCTCAAAGGTCAGGACTGTGCCGCCCGCGACCACGCCGTCCTCGGTGTAGGCTGCCACGACGCGAAAGCTCTGCGCAGGTTCGGGGATGCGCGTTACCTTCTGCAGGGTGAGCCAGGCCGGGTGGAACGTGTGCCCGCCCCGCAAGTGCTGATTCGCGTATCCCAGGATGGAGTCCACGAACGTGTCTGCCGTCTGCCGTACGGCTTCCGGCGATCGGTCCATCGGTCCGAGGGCAAGCCCCTCTTCCATGACGACACGAAGCCGCAGGTCGAGGTCCACTGCGTGTCTCGGCTTGGGGGCGTCAGACATGGCCATTCCTCCTTGTGCTTCGGGTCACGGCTGCCCCAGCTCGCCCTGCGCGGCCCACTCGTCGCGGACCGCCTGCGGCACCAGGGTTCCGTCGAGATCGGTCAGGGCGCCGTCCCCGAAGATTCGCTGCCCGATGAATCGCAGTAGGTGGCGCTCCCAGATCTCCGCCGGGATCTCGCCGAGGTCCTGCCAAGTAAAGCGCCTCTGCCGAGCACTCGCTGCGGCCTGGCCCTCGGCAGTCTTGAGGTATGCGGTCACCACCTTGCCGATCTCCCGCTTCAGGTCGTAGGAACGATGAGCGTAGAGGGGGGCGTACGTCTCGAAGGTGAAGATCGTGGCCGCAGTGAGACCGCTTTCGCCGACCGTGGTGGCCAGTACTTCGAACACCTTTGGCTCCTCTTCCACTCGATGCATCTGGCCGATGTAGGCGCTCGCGAGGCCGAACGACTCCTCCGCCAGCTGGGCTTTGCCGTGCTCCAGCACCGCGTCGAGCGCCTTGAGTGCGCTCTCCTCGACCCAGGCCTCCGGGAGCATCTCTAGGCGGGTCTCACGCGGGTAGTCCATCTCCCCCGCGATTCGCACCTTGATCTCGAAAGGGTAGAAGTCACGCCTTGGCATCAGCCGATCCTCCAGGTGTCGGGGCTGACCTGCACCATCCCCTTGGTGCAGGGGAAGGTGTGCTTCCCGTCCGGCCAGCGCACGCCGACGCGGATCCCGTTGCAGCCCTCCATGGAACAGCGTCGGCTAGTGCTCGTGACGACGCCCTTCATCTTGTTGTCGCGCGATAGGACAAACTTCAGATCGTTGAGGTATTGGCGTCGCGTCGCCTCCAGGAGTGTGTTCGCTGCAGCTTGGCTCATAGCACCATCTCCTCCGCGATGATCTCCTCGCCCGCCGCGAGGCGCCCGAGCGCCCAGCTGCCCCGCCGCAGCTTCTCCGCCGTGCTGGCGCGGCGCTCCGCGTAGGCGAAGGTGAAACTCTGCTCGACGAGGGTCAGGAAGCGCTCCGGATTACCCTGGCAGGGTCCCCGGTAGAAGTCGAGGAAGCGCTGGCCGACGATCCCGGCCTCGATGCAGGCGCTCAAGCAGTTGAAGAGGTGGGCGTCGTCCGGTGCCCCCTGGCTGCGCGCCGCCCGGTCGATGGCGTCGACGACGGGCAGGTACGGCTCCGGCGCCTCTTGGGCGATGAGATGGCGCAGTCGGGCCGCCATCAGGTCTCCGAGTGGCAGGCCGCTCATGCTTCCCCCTCCGGCAGGGGTTCCCCCGCGAGGACGCGGCGCATCCCCTCATGTACCCGGCGCAGGCACTCCGCGAGGTCGGGCGCGCGGTGGCACCAGGCGTCGACAGGCGCCAGCTTGGTCCAGAAGATCTCGGGGTCGCCCGCGCAGACGTTGCGGTAGAGGTCAAGAAACTTGAAGCCGACGATGCCCGCTTCGACGCAGAGACCGAAGAGGGCGTGCGCCCGCGCGATCTGCTGGCCGCTCGTCACGGCGTGGGCGTAGACCCACCCCACGATGTCCATGACGCTCTTCGTCTTCACCTCGCCGCCCTCCAGAAGGCCGAAGGGTGGACTGAACAGTTGATCGCGCCGCGCGAGCTCGTTGGCGCACGCCATCTCGGGGTCAGCGTCCGTCTCGGTTTCTGGCACCTCCATGGCGTCGCTGGAGTCGTAGACCATGAGCTCGGGGTTGCCGCTCGCGAGATTCTCAAGGATGGCCTCCAAGCCTCCATTCGCCCTCTGCTCGTCCTCTGCGAGGAGCCTGAGCTTCACCGTGCTCTCAAACCAGGGCATCGTGCTCGCCTTCCTTGTGGGTCCGATCGGATCTTGCTGGTGCGCTTATGACAGGTGTCTGCCACGGGACAGGATCAGCCGTCTGTGCCCGCCTTGCTCTGTGCCGTTTCCAGGGCGGCCACCACGGCCAGGGTGTCGCTGGCGATGCGCCGGGTGACGCGGATCGCCGCTGCGTAGGCGTCTTCGCGAGAGAGGTCGCCATCGAAGGTCTCGCAGATCTCCTCCAGGATGAACTCCAGAAGGTTTTCGCCCTCCACCTGGCTCGTGCCCGTCTCCGCCTCGTACCCCGCCACCGCCGTGGCGATCAGTTCACGCAAGATGCCCTGGTGGTTCTCGGCGAGGATGGGCGGGATGAGACCATGTGCCGTCGTGGCCGTCACATCGACGTGCGCGTCCGTGTCGAGCAGGTCGACCGCCTCCCGGAGTGCCCGTTCGGCATCCTCGGCTGACGTGGACAGGATCGTCACCTTGGCGAAGATCGTCTGGTCCGTCACCGCATCACGCCCTTTCCGTCTTCGCTTGCATCAGCAGCCGCGCGAGAGCGGAGGCGTCCTCGGCGACCCTCGCGACCACACGGATGGCTGCGTCGTAGGCCGCTTCGCGGTCCTTGGCCTCATCCGTGTCCTCCAGCACCTCGCAGATCTCCTCCAGCAGCAGCTCGCGCAGGCCGTCACCGTTGATCCGGTCGGTGCCCGTAAGCACGGTGTAGCCCTCGTCTGCGACCCGCAGGACTTCCCCGAGAGCGCCGTCGTACTCGCCCTGCGCCTTCGGGTAGACGATGGCGAAGGCGTTCCGAGAAGCCATCACATCGGCCGGGTTGCCCGTCGTCCCTACCTTGGCGAGTGCTTCGCGCACCGCACGCAGCGCGTCTTCGTCTGTTGCGGCGAGAAGCGCAACCTCGGCATAGACCCTCTTCGGAAGTTCGGTCATCCGCATGTGGTCATCCCCTTTGTGGTCGAACTCTTGTCGTGACTTTATCATATCATTGCCCTTTGTAAAACAAAAGAGAGGGCGGGCGCCCTCTCTTTTGTTGTTCGCCTCTGACTCTGCGCCCCTAGACCTCCATGCCGGGGAACAGGATCGCGAGACCCCACTCCAGTTCGTCCCGTGCCAGCATGGCCCGGCCAGCCTCGTATCCTTGCAACCAGAGCTGCCGTCTGCGCTCGTCTGGATAGGGGCACTGCTTGCGCCCGTGCAGGACGGCGGCGAACCCCTCGTCGCGTTCGTCGAGTGGCCGTCCGGGCGGTCCTTGGTTCGCGTCACCAGCCATCATGCATCACTCCGTCAGGATCCGTGTGTCGAGCAATCTTGCCACCTGGCACTCCGGGCAGAAGTGCTGTGGCACGCCGTCAATCTGCCGTTCCTTATAGCCATGGAACATCAGCAGTCGGGGCAGGTCTGCGAGCTCAAAGCCGGTGATGCAGCGGTGCGGGTTGGCGATGGTGCTCGCGGGGCCGTCGCAGTCGGCGATGTAGAGGTGGTCATGGATGCGCTGGCTGAGGCTCACGGCGCCGCCTCGACGGTCGCGCACCGCCATTCGTCCCGTATGACAGGATGGTAGCGGTTCGGCTGCGCGCACATCGCCGCGTTCGGCGGGCACTGGCGTGCCCAGGCGCGCAACGACCGCTCCTCCTCGTCTGACAGGCTTGCGAACGCCTCGTCCGGCAGCAGGCTTGCGCCATCCCAGGCCGCGAACAAGGCGAGGCCGCCCCTGGGCGGCCCGGGCCGGTAGTAGCCTTCGGGCCGCGTCAGGAGTTCGTGCTCAAAGACGGTGCCTTCGAAGCCGTCCGCGAAGCGCACGCGGTAGTACCGTGGCGCGCCAGCGTCCTGCCGGGCCCGGAAGGTGCTGCCGGGCCAGTCGAGCACGGTGCCGAGCGCGGCCACCACGGTGACCTGCTGGTGGGAGCGATACCAGAGCTGGGCATCCGCAGAGACGGGCGACTCGTTGCAGTGGTACTCGAACCAGGCCGCGTCGCCCGGGCCCCACTCCTCGCGCCAGGCGTCAGACATGGCTCGCGTCCTCTGCCGCGTCGTCCTGGTCGACTTCAATGATCTCAAGGATCGCCTCGCGGGTCCGCTCAGCCAGCAGCTGGCGCAGCAGGGCCTGTTGGCGCGTAAGGATGCCCTCGGCCCGTTCGCGGCTTAGGCGCGGCGCCCGCGCCATGACATCCTCCGGCGTCACGGAGATCTCGGCAAACACGTCGGGCGCGCTTTCGGGTAGCACTACCGGCTTGGCCGGGTTCTCCGACACGGCGCGCAGCAGGGCCTCGGACCGCTCCAGGTAGTAGGCCGGGAGAAACTCATGGCGATCCTCTAGGATGTTGCGCGACACGCGCACATCGTCGCCCAGGTGCTGCACCGCGTCCTGCGTCAGGATCGCGAGGCGGCCGAAGCCTATGCCGCCCGTCTCGATGGCCTGCTCCAGAGCGTCGTACACGCGGTCCAGGACCGCCTCGGCCGTGTCGAGTAGGCGCTCCTGCGCGGCCTTGTCGAGACTCTCCATCTGCTGCGGTTGTTCGCCGCCCTGCTTCTGTAGGATCACTTCGGCGATGTCCATGACGGAGATGTACATGCGTTCACCGTCCTCTCTTCAGGTGCCATCCGTTCAGGGGTTGTCCCCTTTCGCCAGGGCAGCGTGGCCCTCGGCGGTGATGCGGTAGGTGACCTGCGAGCGACTGAGCGCGATGCGCTCGACGAGGCCCGCTGCGACCAGGCGTTTGAGCGGCCCAGTGACGGCCGATGAGGCCGTGAAGTAGCCGCGTCCGAGGGCTTGTCCGAGATGGGTTGGCGTCATGCCGTTCGGCGCCTGGGCCAGGATGCGCAGGATGTCCGTACGCAGAGTCATTCCTGACTCCCCTCCCGATCGGGCGGTTCGTGTGCCTCGCGGTACTTCCGGTAGGCCGCCGCCAGGATCGCCTCATCGACTTCGGGGATGGACATGCGCTCCTGGCAGTGGGCACAAAAGGCCTGGCGCACCTCGACCTGCACCGTCTCCCCATGCACCGGCACCCCAAGCGGCCCGGTCCTGAAGACGACATCGCGTTCCTCGTAGCAGTTGTAGCAGAGGAACCTCAAGGCCCCGCCTCCCTCGTGATGGCCTCCCGGTCGAGCCGGTCCCATTCGTCGCGGATCACCGGATGGAAGAGTCCGGACTTTCTCCGCTGCTCGGCACTTGGCGGGTACTCGTCGCGCGCCTGCTGGCGGAATTCCGCCTCTTCCTGCGGTGTCAGCGTGCGGAACGCCGAGTCCGGCAGCGGGGCCACGGCCGGCGGATGCGTCTCCGCCTGCGGGGCCTCTGCCTCCTGCGCGATCATCTCGCGCAGCACGTCGTAGCCCGCCTGGATCAAGCGCTCCTGCAAACGCGGCGCGTTCTGTGCCAGGAATGCCTCGGCGTGCTGCTCGCTCCAGTCGGGCCGGATCAGTCGCACGTCCGCCGCGTGCCAGACCACCTTGGCATATTCCCTGCCCGCTTCACCCACCGCGAACCACCTCCGCCTTATCTGTTTGCTATTATTATAGCATATCCCTAATCGTTAGTTATGCATCAGGAGCTTCTCGATCTTGTCGATGGCGCTGCGCACCTCGGGCAGAACCCCCTGGCGCTTCGCCGCCTTCTCCAGGGCTGGGAGGCAGCGGCCGAGCGCGGCCGCCTCCTCCTCCGTCAGCAAGACTTCTGCCCGCATCCGCTCGCGCAGACGCGCATGGACGATCGCTAAAGGCATACCGGCCGCCTTGGCGATCCGCTCGGGCATGTGTCCGGCGGTGATCAGCGCGTCGATCTCTGCGAGCTTCGCCCGCCGCTCTTCGGCGCTCAGGTGGGACCCGCCTTGCGACAGGGGTCCGATCTCTTCTCCCTCTATCTCGTCGGCGCGCCGTGCCATGTTCGCCAGAGCGATCCCTCCCGGTCCTCTCTTTGGGCCTTGGCCGCCGACCTTCCTAACCGGCTTCCCATTCAACCACCAGCAAGGCGACCGATCTGGATGGCCGGTCGCCTTGGGCCCAGGGCGCGATCGGAGCAGGAACAGCAGGATGTTGATGAAGTCGAGGACTAGGTTCACAGCGAACTGCACGGCGGCGACATCCTCGGAGACGCCCAGGTACGCCCTGTAGCGTGCGCTGTGCTCGATGCGCCAGAAGTCCAACAAAGTGAAGGAAGATTACCGTCCCGGCTAGGTTGAACCACGGGTTCATCGTGAACTGGAGTACGCTGGGGACGAACATCCCCACCAACATCACCGTCACCAGGGCGGCGCCGCCGTAGAGGCGAGGTCCCGCAGCGATTCCTGCGGCGAGCACTTCGAGACCTCGACCCACCAGGGGGCGTTCTCGTGCTTGAAGCCGTTCCAGAGGCGGCCTGGCGCCTTGCGCGTGGAATCCACCCAAAATGGTAAGGTTCGCTGGACTTTGCGCACATTTCAGCGAACTGCTAGGCGCGCGGCTTTCCTAATGTGTTGGGCGGTCGGCATGGGCCAACAGGCCTGTCACCGCATCCGCGGCCAGTTCCCCTTTCAGGTGCACGCCGATCCCGGCGTAGCGCGTCGGCACCCAGTGCTCGTCGCTATAGGGGCTCTCGCTCTCCTGCCAAGCGTACTGGTCGAAGGCCGCGATCTCGTGCTGGAGACTTGCGAAGAGACCTGCCAAGACTCGCGGCTCTCTGGTCGTGTACCTCGCCTGGAAGACCGGGTCGTCCGGTCCCCGCAGTGCCCGGAGCGCTGCCACCTCTTCGGCCGTGGCCGGACGCAGGCGGCCGTCCGCGCCACGCCGTACGAGACCGATTGGTGGGAAGAGGCGCAAGAGGAAATGCTCCTGGTACTCTGCCGTGACGCCCAGGTTCTTCAGTTCCGCTGCGGCTTCGCGGGCTACTTGGAGCGCGAAGCGGAGCACGTCCGGACGCTCCTCGTCGTTCTTGAGCTCCGCGCCCGGCCGTGCGGCGATGCCGTCGTGCCGCGGCTTGCCGTCCGTGATGCTGTAGATGAGCGGGCGGCAGCCGATCTCCACGCGGTCCGAGACCTCCGGCGGCAGGTCGCGCACCAGGCGCAAGGCGATCTCCTTGCCGCCGTCCGAGCGCGTCCTGAACCGAACTTCGACCTGCCCTGGCAGCACCCGCTCGATGGCGACGCGCAGTTTGCGGTTTGCCGTGTGATGGCGCATCGGCTCAGTCCCCTTCGTCTGGCCAGCGGACAAGGAAGTCCTCCGCCTGCGCCACCATCGTCTCAGGGTCCAGATCTTCCAGGGTGTCGAGGTACTCCAGCTGGCCGATCCATGCCGCCAGCTTCTCGATGGGCCAGCGGCGGACAGGCCCCAGAACGGCCTGCACTTGGGCGAACGCCGGTTCCCAATGGGGGTCCGCCATGCAGAAGTGCCGCGTCGCGTCGAGCACGGTGATCCGGTTGAGCATCTCGTCCATGCCGTCGGTCCTGCGCAGCGCCTCCATTTGGTAGGGCAGAAGCATCGAGGAGTCCAGGAGCTTCACAAGGCCCGAGGCGTACTGAGGGAACCGCTTGCGCAGGTCGTCCTGGTGCTTGTCCTCGGCCAGCAGGTACTCTGTGAGGGTCACGCCCATCATCCTTCCGTTGCGTTCGCTTCTGCTCTCTCCCCGCTCGGTCAGACGATCTGTCGCGGCATGTAGGTTTCGCCTGGGCGCAGCACGCGCTCGGTCGCGACCATGCTCTCGGCGTCCACGCAGACCGGCCGGCCGTCTCCCGCGTAGCCGAAGTTCGCCGGGTTCTCGTCGATGCCGAAGTCTGCTGGCGCAGCCGCGAGCATCCGGCTGACGAGCTCGGTGAACTCCTCGGGGTAGGCGCCAAGCTCGTCCGACCCACTCCGGTCAGGGTCGATCAGGGCCACCTTCTCCTGGAGGAGCCACAGGCCATCCGGGTCCATCGCCGCCACCTCGGGCACCAGTTCAGGGTGCTCTTCGTATGCCAGGAGGTCCTTGCGGTTGGCGATGAGGCCGATGTGGCTCCGGGCAACCTTGAGCACCAGGTCGCCGTGGGCGTAGGCCGTGCGCGTGCTGCCCCAGCCGCACGCCACGAGACCAAGATCCTCCCCCATGAGGTCCGCAAGGTGTTCTGGCCACTCCAAGCGCTCGGACGCGTAGAAGAGCGCTGCCGCGTCGTCCCAGACCACCTGCCGCCAGCGCTCCAGGGCAGCCAGGCGACTGCCGCGCGGGCTTAGGATGTCCCCGGGCCGTTCGGCGAGCAGGCGGCGAAACACAGCGTGGGCGATGCGCGTCTGCGTGAGGAAGATCGGTTCCTGCGGCCCCGCGACGCGCGCTAGCAGGTAGGGTGGCTGGTGGCGCAGGTCGAGGATATCCATGCCGTCCGGCAGCGGACCCGTGTGGAGCATCTCCCGCAAGGCCAGATCTTCGGCAGGGGAGAGACCCTGGTTCTCAAACGACATCTCTCGCGCGTACACCTCGCCCAACCTTCCTGTCTGCCCTGCTATCCGGAGCTCCACCGTGTCCGCCATTTGCACCACGCTCCTTGTCTTCTTTTATTATAACTTTTCGTCTTGTGTCTTTACTAGTTACGAGACAGGGGAGGGTTGCCCCTCCCCTAACCAGCCTGCCGCTGTTTCGCTGTTCGCCCCTGAATACCGAACTCGTCCAGCACGAGGGTGACGGCTGCGATCTGTTCCGCGTGTTCCAGGCTGCCGACGATCTCCGACCAGGGCGGGACGCTTCGGTGCTGGATGGCTGCCTGGAGTTCGTAGAGGCGGCCGGCGAACGCCTCGATATCCACTTCGCTGTTGACAGCCGCCGTGATCACCTCCGCGTCCACAGGGTCCAGCGCCTTGGCGATCACGCGCCCCGAACTGTCCTTGATATCCTCGCTTCCCTGCGCTGTCTGGAAACGATGCAGCGGGCGGATCAGATGCGCGGGTTCGGACAAAGGCAGCATGCCTGGCCTCCTTGGGGAGGATGCAGGGGGTCCCCGTCACTCCCCTATCATAGGTATTCCCTTTCCGTGTTAGCAGGTCCCTTTGGCCGCTATGTTCCTGCCTCCTCGTCGTCAAAGAGGCCGAGCGCATCCATCGCGCGGACGATGCGCCGTGAACGACGCACCACGCCGTCATCCTTGGCTTCGCCCGGATCCGCTCCCCTCGCCCGAACGGTGCGGCGCACACTGCCGTCCGACTGGATCGCCGCGATCGGCGCCTTCGCGGTGGGCACATCCAGGAGCGCCGGGGCCTTCAGGTTGAGGGGCGGGTCCTCTTCCAGCGCTGGCGTGCGCTGATCGATGACCGTCTCCTTCGGCAGGGCGGCGAGGTAGACGCAGCGCGGATCCTCGGGGTGCGCGGCCAGGTACTGTTCATCGCGCTCCCTGGAGGCGTAGCCAGCCTTTTCCACCGCTGCCCAGTCTGGTTCGTCGCCCCTGAGGTCCACGACGCAGACCTGCGCAAAGGTCACGTCGCTATGCTCGTTGCTGGTCCGCCGGCCGTCAGGGCGGATGATCACCTGTGTGCACGTGTAGGGTGACTTCACGCCGCCTTTGAGCACGAACATCTCCCGGGTCTCCGGCCGGATGACGTAGCCCCACGCAAGCGAGGCATACCCGGCGTTTTCCGGTGTGATCACGCAGTCCTCGAAGGGTTCGTGGCTGTGGAACTTGCCCTTGGGGTCCGGAAACCCCGTCTTTCGGATGTTCTCGGCCATCTGCCACTGCCACCTGGCATTCCGCGCGATCTCGCGCTTCACCTTGACCGTGAGCTCCCATGGCTTGCGCATGGCCGTCAGTTCGGCTTCGATGGCCTCCTTCGACGCCGGCAGGCCCTCCGCGCTCCGATACGCGATCAGGCCCGAGATGCTGTGTGGTTGCCCGAGGCCAGCCTTGCCGCAGTAGGCACAGATTCCGTCTGACTCCATCTCGCGCCAGTCGGTGCGGCTGAGGAGAGTCGTGGCGAAGCGTTCGAGATCGCCGTCCTCGCGCAGGTAACGGCGCGCCGTCTCGAAGACATTCTGGCCGAGATAGGTCGGATAGGAACTGGAGTGATTGTAGCGCCCTTCCCATGTGCCGTCGCGGTAGATTGCGACCACGCCGCGCGTTGACATGCGCTCACCTCTTTCGGTCCTTGCCTGTGCTGATTATATCATGGCCTTTTGCGTTTTATCCAGTGCGGTGGGCGCTGGCGGGGCGGGGCAGCAGACAGACGCAGCGGGAGCGCCCCACCGCTCCCGCTGCTCGCTGCCTTCGCCTCAGGCCTGTGCGCGTCGCCCTTGCCGCCCGGATGTCCGCAGCGTGACGAACGCGGCGCAGTTGCCGGGGACCGCCGCCGCGTCCAGCGCCATGCACTCCTCGCACCAGTCGCCGGCCGGCAGGTGGAAGCGCGCCAAGGCGTACGTGCCGACCAAGACTGTACAGTTGTGGGTGTCGCAGAGGAGGGCCCAGCGGCCAACGCGGACGCGCTCCGTGCCTGCCGGGGATGGCCCGCCCACCTCGATCCCCGCCTCTCGGGCCTCCAGGAGCACGTAGTAGCCATCGCGCCGGGGGTTCAGGCGACGCTCGCGATAGCCTGCCCAGTCCTTCATCTCTTCTCGGCGCAGACGCAGGGCCTGTGCCCTCGACATCGGCATCGCCCGCACCCCCTTCAGCGCGTGACGACGAGCCGGGCCAGGAGGGCGGCGATGGCCTGCTCGCGCACCTCTTCCGGCAGGGGTACTTCCTCCGCGGTGAAGTCGCTGGCGCGTGGATCCATCCTGCTGTACCGCTTCTCGACGCGGAACTTGTGGCGCGAACTTGCTCGGGTCTCCGTTCGGTAGTCGGTAAGCCGCAACAAAATGTCCTGTTCTTGCCCGTCGATTAGCATGAAAACGTAGATCTCCCGCTTCAGCGGCCCGTGCTCGATCACAACCTGAATGCGTGAGTACATCGCATCTCCTCCTTTGTGTTGTCTTGGCGGTCCGACCGGATCTTGAAGGTGTCGGGCGCTGGCTGTCACCGCATGTGTACCGGTCTGGGCAGGCACTCATCCGCCCCATGAATTTACCCAATCCTATTATCTCATCGTTGCCTGCGTTATCCAAGCCAGAGACGCCCGGCCGCAAGGCCGGGCGTCTCTGGGGTTGTCGTCAGATCAGAAAGTAGTCGTCGCGGGTCGCGATGATCCTGCGGTCGGGGTTGTCGGCGTGGTGCACGAAGATGAGACCGTCGTTGACCTTGGTGACCCTGGGGTCGGTACCAACCATGACGTCGGCCTCGTCCACAGAGACCTGGTGCCCGAACTCCGCACGGAGCGTGTAACCATCGCGAACCATCTGCTCGAACAACATTCTGAGCCCTCCCTATCCTTGGTCGTGGCGCAAGTCCGTCTGACGTTGGCCTAAGCCATGTCCTGAGATGCAACCACACAACCGACAAAAGGGCCCGCAGGGACATTGCTGTCGCTGCGAGCGCGGGATGGGGGTCTCAGGCGATCCATTCGGGTGCGGGCGCTGCGAACCTGTGAGCAACCGGGGTCCGCACTCCTCGCTTTCCACACAGGCTTCCATGTTCCCTAAACCACTTTGTGCTGGCGGGCCCCGGGATGATCCCGAGGCCCGCCGCTGTGCTTGGCCAGAGACCACGAGCCGTTCGGATAGTCGTTCGAGCGTGCCCGTGAGTGCGGGACCAAGCGAGCTAGTTGCGAGCGATGAACTCGTCCGGGTCCTCGACGTAGAGCGCGACGCCAGCCTCCACAGTTGCGGCGTTCGCCCACAGCGAATCCGCGTTGCCGCTGCCATGAACGCAGATCCCGATGCGTCCGACCTCCGGCAGGTAGAGCGCCTCAAAGGTCACGTCGTTGACTGCGAAGGTGTAGGCCTTGGCTTCGTCCTCGCCGGGTGCCGTAGCATACTCGGCCGCCTCGCGTGTCAGATCGAGCGCCCGCAGATCGCAAATTTCGATGCGCTGTAGATTGTACATCCTCCATCCCCCTCTACGAGCCCATTTGCCCAGCGCGGCGTTCTCGGCGCGGAGGCGGGCATTCTCCGCGCGTTCGACCTCCAGAAGGCCCGTGAGGTGGTCGGCCATGACGCGCAGTTCGTAGTCACCGGCCACCCTTCGTCGCTTCCTCCAGCGCGGCGCGGCCTGCGGGGGTGATGCGGGCCTGTGGCCTCCCGGTTGCGGGATACAGACCCGCACGCTCAACCCATCCCTCCCTCTCACATACCGCAAGAGTTCGCATCTCTCTTCGCATCACTGGCCCGGCACCACCAGCCGAACGCAACCATGCAAGAAGATCGGACTGCGCCTTGGTCAACTTCGCCACCCCTACCCCCTCCTCTACCTTGGCGACTTGCCGCTGTCAATCTCCCGCTGCGTCACCCATCGCATCGTGTACCCGCAGCATGTGGGCCAGCCGCCGCGATAACGGTCCTACGGATCCACCTTGATCGCGTACCCCTGCTGGGCGCAGATGGCGAGCCAGGGCAGCATGTCCCTCTGGTTACGGTCGAGAGGCGGCGTGTTCGCCACCAGAGCAGCATGCGCCTGTCGCACTGTCTCCGCGGTATAGTATTCGCCTTCGCTGTCGCCGCCGCCCATCTCCAGCAGGTCGAGCGCCGCATACGCGAGCGCGCCGATCTCGACGCCGGCATGCGGCCAGGGTAGTCCAGCGAACGGCTCTTCCGGCGCCGACACCATCTCGGCATAGACGGCGTCGATCTCCGCTCCCGTTTGGGCTGCCCGCTCGCGCCGGCACCAGTCCTTGTAGTCCGCCACCGGGCGGACGGCACCAATGTCGAGTCCCATGGCTGATCGCCTCCTTGTTACCCACGCGACCAAACCCTCTTGTCTGTGGCCTAGACGCGCTGCAGTTCCTGCAGCCTGCGCTCCACGGCTTCGCCCTGGGCGGCCCGCAGCGCCGCGCCGAGCTTCTTGCCGGGTGGCGCCTTGACGTCGCCGCCTCGCACCGCACGCCTGGCCGCATCGAGTTCCACGAGCGGGGCCCGGCCGTCCCTGCGGCGGGCGTCGCCCCCACGGCCAAGGCCGTCGGCGTGCGCGACGATGGCAAGCCCTTCGACGCCGAGCGTGGTGCGCGCGGCCTCCTGCAAGAGGTCGACGACCTTGACGCCGCGCATCTCATGGACCTTGTGGACCCGCATGTGCCGGAGTGCGGCCAGCTGTCCTGCACGGATCCGCTGCGTCGACAGGCCGAGCCGTCGTCCGAGCGACCCGACGAGCTCCACGCCGCGATCGTCGTGCCCGGGGTGGAACGGCAGTTCCTCCTCTGGTGTCGTGGCCTTGCCGAGGTCGTGCACGAGGGCGCCGAAGCGCACGTCCGGCGCCGCCGACATCTCAGCTGCGCACTGGAGCACCAGCATGGTGTGCTCGAAGGCGTCTCCCTCCGGGTGGTGCCGTGGTGGCTGCGGCACACCGCGCAGGGCGGCGATCTCGGCGAAGTGCGCACCGAGGGCGCCGGCGTCCGCCAGGGTACGGAAGAAGAGGTCCGGCCGCGGTGCTAGAAGGGCCCGTTCCATCTCCCTGACCACCCGCTCCGTGCTGAGGCTCGGGAGCTCCGGCACAAGGTCACCCATCAGGGCGAGGGTCGGCCGCGCCACGGTGAACCCAAGCTGTGCAGCGAAGCGCGCCGTGCGGTAGACCCGCAGGGGGTCCTCGCCAAAGGCGCGCGAGACCGCGCACAGTTCTCCTGCCGCGATGTCCTGCCGACCGCCGAAGGGATCGATGAGCCGGTCCGTCAGGGGATCGTAGGCCATGGCGTTGACAGTCAGGTCGCGTCGCAGGAGGTCTGCCTCGATGCTCACCTCGGGGCCGCTCACGGTCTCAAAGCCGCGGTGACCGACACCTGTCTTTAGCTCCTTGCGGGCCAATGCGACCTCGCAGACGCTGCCGCCCAGGTTGGCCCGCAGCACCGGGAACTGGTTACCCACGCGCTTGGCGCCTGGCAGCTCCGCGATGAGACTGTCCGCGCTGAGCCCGGCCACGCTAAGATCGACGTCGTGCACTGCCCGGCCCAGCAGGGCGTCACGCAGGCCGCCACCGACGATGTAGAGCCGTCCACCGCGTGCGGCCACACGCTGCGCGAGTCCAAGGATCGCCACGCGTACGGCGGTGTCCTGCGGCATGAAGTTCGGCACGGCGATCCCCCCTCTCATCGGGTCTCGGCTTGACCGGCTGTCTGCAGGAGTTGCGCGGCCAGCATATCGAGCCATCTCGTCAAGGTGTCGAGCCGCCAGGCGCCACACCACTCGAAGGCCAGGACGGCCCTGTGGTGCGGTTCGGCCACCTTCCGGTCCTCACCTTGCAGTCGGCGCCCCAGGTTGTCGACGCCCTGCACGAGCCAGTAGGCGCCTGCGATCAACCCTAGTTCGCGCTGTGCCTCATCTTCGGGCAGCCGATCGAGGTATGGCCCCTCACCGCTCTCCTGCATCTCACGCAGGCGACCCAGGAGGCCCGGCACCCGTCCGTAGCCGGCAGGCTGTTCGTCTCCCAGGATGTAGGCCCATGCCTTCGCAACACCCTGCAGCACGTAGCCCGGCCAGTCCTTGTCGGCCTGCGTGGCCCGTGCAGCCAGGATGCGCTGCCGTTCAGCCGCCACGTCCCGCCCCTTCCCTGCGAGGTGCCCGAGAGCCAGCGTTTCCAGCGCCCAGATGGCGCGACCCCGCGGCGTGTCGCCTTGGTTGAGCGCCCGGTGCAGGCGGTGCATCAGACCGCAGGTCTCGGCGACCGCAGGCCGGTGCTCCTGGCCCTGCCGGACGACGTGCAGCCGCGCGTCCAGCACGATCACCATCTGGCGCAGTCGCGCCTCTCGGTCCACCGTGCGGCGCCGCTGGTGTGAGGCGATGGCGTCCGCCTCGCGCAGCAGGGCCTCGAACGCCTCCCGCCCGTAGGTTCCTACTACGTCGAAGTTGAACTCTGACATCCCATCACCTCCATGTCTTATTATAACATGCGTTCTACCATCAAAGCAGCCCTGGTCCGTCCTCATCGACAGTGTCGTGAAGGCTTACGGTTCTCTCCCTGGCTTCTGCGTGTCGGGTCAGCGTAAGACAGCGCATCCGGATCTCGTGCATGTGGAGCGCTTCGCGCGGCGCACGTCCGCGCAGGACTCCCCAAGCCTGTGCGGCCAGTCCGGCCGCCGCACCGGGTTCGGTGCGCGCCAGTTGTAGGAGGCTCTTGCCGAAGAGGTCGGCGAGCGTGCCGACCGCATGCTCCATCTCGTTCTTGCGGTGTTCCAGCCGCCGCACGTCCGGTATCTGACGCAGCGCAGGGTCCATCATCGCTTTCCCCCCTCATGCCGACGCGGTCGCCGCGGTGTGGGGCTCCCGCAGCAGGTGCGCGCTCGCGATCTCCAGCCAGGTTACGCAGGCGATGGCATGGGGCGGCGCCCAGCGCTCCGCGTGGTCGAAGTGCCGCCAGATGCGCGCCGCGTCCGCTTGGCCGCCGAGCACGGCGTCCGCCACGGCCTGCGTGGCCTCCGAGAGGTGGTAGAAGGCGAGGAGCTGCCCGGCGGCGGCCAGCCGGTCCCAGCGCGACCGCCGCTCCAGGTGCGCCCGCTCCCACTTCTGCTGCCCGGCGAGTAGGTGGCGCCGGATCTCCCGCACCTTGGCCGCCCCCGCCCGGCCCTCCTTGGGGCGTGCGATGTGCGCCCAGGCCATCACGACACGGCTCAGGATGTAGTCCGGCCAGGCGGCGGGCCCACCGTGCAGGCGCCTGGCCCGCAGCACGCCGAGGGGCAGCGCCTCCTCCGCGTCGGCGAGGATCATCAGGGCGAACTCCTGCAGTGTCCAGGGCGCCGCCTTGCGGTCTTCTCCCAGCAGCGCGAAGACGCTGCGTTCCATCGCGACGATCTCCCGCAGCGTGTCCCAGCCCGCGCTGTCCGGCTGCCGCGCGCTGTCTCGCCAGATGTCCATTGCCGTCAGGTCCCCGATAAAGAGGACTTCCTTGGCCGCTTCCACCTGCTGTGCGGTCGGTTGCCCTGTCGCAACCACGGCTTGCAGGGTGGCCTGCAGTGCCTTGGCCTCGGCGTACCACTCCGCATAGTAGCTCGGCTCAGCCATTTCGTTCACCTCGCAACCGCGTCTATATATTGTTATTATAGCAGTTCTATCTACGTTTTGTGCCCGCTTCCCATCTCTGCGGGTGCAGCGGCGGTGTCCGGATGCCCTGGTCCTCCTTGCCGCCCAGTGCAGCGCACTCGGGTTTGCAGGTGGTGCCTTCTGGACAGACTAGTCCCGAGAGGAGTGGGCGCCTACGGCTCGCGACTACGATGTTCTGCGCACGCTTGCTTGCGGCGGTGTCTCGGTGCTCCGGGCGGTCGGCTGCTTCGCGTCGGATATCGCAGCGCTGCCGCAGTGCGAACCGTTTCTCCGCCTGCAGCGTGCCGTGAGCGCGATCGCATCCTTCCAGGTACAGCATCCAGGGCGCTACCAACGCATTACGGACGCCTACCTGAAGGGTGGCGAAATCGGCGATGCGGAGTGGTCGTCGCTCGTCCGCGAGTGCCGTACCGCCTTGTTCTCGGTACAGAAGGCGGCTGGTGAGGAAGTGGCCTGTCGCTACCCGGTGCAGCCACCCGGCGATCTCAACCCAACTCGACTGGCCGTTGCATGGTATCTGGCGGGCGTGCTCCAGACGTTCTTCGGCGTCCTAGGGGTCTACCTGGCCGGGTCGGTGGCGCGTGGCCAAGACGATGAGCGCTCCGACATCGACCTCGTGCTGCACGTGCTCTCTGGCCGTCGTCCAAAGAAATCGGTGCGTTGCTACTTCGCGGACGCCATCCGCTTGGCGCTGCCAGATGCCGAGGATGTCACGGTGGCGGCAGGATCCAACATCCTGCTGTCGTACCAGGGCCAAAAGGTTCAGGTCGTCCCACAGCGCCAGCCGCCTTCTGCCCAGACCGGTTTCGAGGGTGCATTCCCGCTCGTCCAGCATGCTGGGCTTGCCGACATGTTTCGGGCGTGGGCCCGATCTCCCATGGCAAGACCGGTCAGCGACGGAGTGCTGTGGACCACCTGGATTGGGGCCGCCGGCGGGCTTAAGCAGGCTCATGGCCTTGGTGCCCTGCCGCTTGACGGTTCCCCTTACCTCTTCGTCTGGTCGCTCTTCCAGGAAAGCCGCATGCAGGAGGCCAACCCGGACGTCAGGCTGCTGACCACGACCCGCAAGCCTGTCCGTCCGGCGGCGCTGGCGCTGCTCGCAGCGGCAGCGCCGCTCGCCCTCACTGCGCTCTCCCCTGCTTGATGTAGAGGCGAGGCGCGGGAGTCGCCCTCCCACGCCCCGCCTCTGACGTCTAGGTAGCCGTGCCAGTCCGTGCCGCCGTGCGCCCGGACTCTCGACGCCATGCAGGGATTGCTGCGGCCCTGCCCACCGCGACCGATCAACCGGCCTCGTACAGCAGGTACTCGCATTCGGGTGTGGTCCAGCGCGCGACCGGGCCGCGCAGCTTCGGCAGGACCATGTCGGTAAGCGCTTGGTCTGGCCGCACCGTCTCCATGTCGCGCCCGCCAGGCACCAGGAGGCCACTGCGCCAGAAGCGTTCCCCCATCTCGTGAACCATGAACGACCGCACCTCATCCCAGTTGGCCCACAGGTCGACAGGCACCCAACCTGTGGACGCCGCGACGGGCCCGCTCAGCACCAAGTTCTGCACAAAGGCGCTGCGGTCGCCTGCGCGCTGGATGAGGTAGAGGTTGCCCTTCGCCGGGGCTAGATCGTGGTCGTCGAACCACCCGACAGAGTCCTCCCCGAACTTCGTCATCCTGCCTGCCATGTCTTCCAACACGCGAGGATGGGTTCCGACCTCGCTGCAGTCAGCGTGGCGCAGGCGATGGGTCCGTGGATCCTCCTCGACGAGTTGGCCCCGGTGGATCGGCTGCAGGCACTTGCTGCACTCGCCCTCATGCTCTGCGGGTATCGACATACAGTCCTTCCCCCTCTCTCGGCTTTCGCAATGCCTCGCGTCGTTTCACGTCAACCGTTGCCCTGCCCTATTCTGTGCCGAACAGGGCTACTTTTGACAGGGGTTTCAGCCAGTGTTGCACGTCCGGGTTGTGCCTTGCGAGCTCCTCGGCCGCCTCGATGCTGACGACGGCGTAGGTGCGTCCGCAACCGGTGCAGGCCAGCACGGTGTACATCTCGCCATTGCGGTGTTTCATGCCAACGAGCAGTACGTCCATCTCTGTCCCGTGGCCGGGGCAGGTCCCTTCCGTGTACGGGTAGCGGTCCGGACCGTAGAAGTTGCAGTCGACCGGGCTGAGGTCCTCACGGCGCATCCTCACCGGCCCGATCTTGTGTCGGTAGTCGTGCCGATCATCCCAGAGCGGGAAGACCGTGTCCTCGCTCGCGATCATCTGATCGAGATCCTCGCCGTGGTAACCGCGCTCGCGCATATGCAGGAGCGCCGCCCGGGTGAAGAAGGACTCGTGCATGACGCCGATCTTGCGATCCGGCCGCTTCGGATGGTGCGCGTATTCGCCCATGGGGTCCCTCCTCTTGCTCTTGGCGTCCGGCGGGCGGGCGGCCAGCCTTGCGCGGCCAGCCTTACGCTGCCCGCCTGCCGCCTCAGTGGCCTTCGATCCTGTGCTCCAGGATGGTCGCACCATCCTTCACGAAGCGGAGGATCTCGTGATCCGGTCCTGGGTAGCTGAACTTCGTCGCCCAGATCTCCAGGTGCTCGAAGTCCTTGGGCACCTCCGCCGCCAGGATGAACATCTCCAGCAACCGCGTCTGGAAGGGGTCGCTGTGGAGCGCTTTCGCGCTGAGGTGCTCGTAGAGGTAGTGATGCTCGCTCGGCGCCGCGGTCGGGGTGTAGACGTCAGGCATCGGACTCGGGTCCCTCGGTTCCCAGTTCGCCCTGCCGGCGCAGGCGGGCTACCTCGTCCTTCACCGTCTGCGCCGTGATGATGTAGTCGTCCATGGCGCCTTCGATGGCCTCCTCCGGCTGCTCCAGCCTGTCGGCGCCCAGCACCAGCTGCTCCAGACGTTCGCCGACCTGCTGGCGTTCCACGAACGCCTCCCCGGCCAAGCGGTTCGCCAGCGCGAGCAGCCTCTTCTGTGCGTTTTCCGTCATCGTTGCAGCACCTCCCCGTTGTCCGGTCCGACCCTTGGGTGGCCGACCTAGCCCTCCAAGAGCAGGGCCCTGCGCACGGCCCGGAAGATGCCTTCGACCTCTCGCGTTACGCCCATCGCGATGTCGCCGAGTTCGCCGCGCTCGCTGTGCCCACGATCCGCCACGGCCGCCTTCACGATGCGCCTCCGGCGTTCGCTGCTTGCGAGGTAGTGCCGCAGGTCGGCCTCCGTGTACATCTCGGCTTCGCCGTCAGCGAACTCCGGCATGAAGTCCGGGTCCAGCAGCTGGTCGTCGTCCATGGCCGCGAGTGTGATGAGTGCCCGCGCTGCGAGTTCTTCCTTCCAGGGGTCCTCCCCCAGGTCTGCGACGTCCGCGACCCTGAACAACCAGTCGGGGGCCTCCAGCCGCAGGCGGGCCGTGTGGACGCCCGGCGCGATCTCGACGCGCCCCTCGAAGCAGGTTTCGACGAGCTGTGCAGCGATGGCTTGCAGGCTCTCCTCTTCCCCCGGCACCTTCTCTGCCAGGTCGTACAGGATTGCCTGGGTCACGTGGCGGCCATAGATGTGGGTCAGCGTCCGGTCGACCATCTCCATGTGCGTGAACCCGTGCTGCAGCACGCTGTGGTACTGGTCGCGGGCTGTCCGTGCTCCGACCTCGATCTCGTCCTGGGTGGCCTGCTGCGCCAGTTCGTTGTGCCCGATCCCGCTCGCGTGCGGCATCGCCTTGTCGATGGCGTCTGCTGCCTGCCGGAACATGTCGCGCATCGCCATGGCTCCCTGCAGTAATGCGCGGTGGTCGTACCGCGCCTCCTCCGCGGCCTCGGCGACCTTCTGCTGGATGGCCTTGTGCATCTACATCAGCTCCTTACGACATCCCGCTATTTACACTATTATTATACCATCACCTGTGGCGTTCTACTACAGACATTCGCGCCTGCAGCCACCACGCACCGTCGGTGGTCACAGGCGCGAATGTTCTGGGCGTTAGTGGATCTGGATCTCGTACCAGTCGAAGGTGCTCCCCGCAAAGGATCCCTCGATCTTGACGTAGCCATAGCTCTTGGTCATCGGAGGTGTCAGCACCATCTGGATCCACTGCCCGCCGGTCACCGGGACATTGGTCCAGGACTGTAGCGATGTCCAGGTGGATCCATCGGTGCTGCCGTACACTGTCAGGTCCATGGTGTCGGTTCCCGGCCAGGGAATCTGCGGCAGCATGTTCAGGTACGTGATGGGGCCTGGGGTGGCCAACTGGGCTTCGATCCACTGCGTGTTCCAGTCGCTGGCCCACTCCGACGTCGTATTCCCGTCGAAAGCGGCACTGGCCGGGAACTGTGCGGTGGCGACGGACGCGTTCAGCGCCCAGGCCTGATAAGCCGGCGGTGCCGCGATCTGCGAAATCAGGGTCTTGGTCGGCGTCCCTGGTGTGGAGCTGACGATTCCCGATGAAAGGACGGTGGTCGAAGTGGAACTCCCGGTCTGCGCCCCAGTCTCCGGGTCGTAGGTCGTCGTCGTTGTCACCTGGTCGGTCTCTTGGATCGTCTCCGTCACTGGCGTCGTCACGGCGTACGTGTCGAGGTAGCCGCCAACGATCTCGCCCTCGGTCGTAGACTGGCTTACCACCAAGGTGCTGTCCTTGGTGACGACCGTCGTGGATACGGCGGTGATCAAGACGTTTTTGGTGCTCACAAGGGTGGACGAAAGCACCTGGCTGCTTACGAGTTTGTTGCCGGGCTCGGAGTACGTGTTCTGTACCTGCTTTTGGTAGGTATCTACCTGCTGGTAGGTGTTGTGATCCGAGATTGTGATCGCTCCCAGCACCTGCGTCGTAACGGTCTCCGTCTGCACGACCGTCTCCGGAATGCCATCGCTGGTCTCTACAGACTTTCTCGTCTGATAGGCGACACTGCCCGAGGTCGTGAGCGAGTTGTGCACCGCACCACCCATCAGGGTCGCGGCGCCCGTGGCCGCCGCAGCCACGCCTAGAATCACGAAAATGAACCCCACCGCGGCTTGGCCGCGTGCGTTGCGCATCCTCACCACTATCCGCTCCTGACACTGCTGTTGTACGGGTCGCTTTTACCCTTTCTCCGACTGCACAGCATTCTCCTGAGCACGTTTCGCTGTACCCGAAATAGAGCGAGGACAGACGGAAGACGCCGGCCGGGACGGCTTCCTTTCGAAGATGACGCTGTCGAAGCGGCGTTTGTGGCGCAGCAGGTAGGCCGTGAGCGCCTGCGAGTAATCCTCGCCTCGGGCCACCCTTCGCCTAACCCACCTTGGCATGCGGTCCGGTCCCAGGCGCAAGACGCGGCGCCGGCGGCTGTTGTGGGCCAGGATGCCTTCGATGTAGGCAGTCATGAAGCGCGACCGGCGCAGGCTCCTGTCCCACGTCACGCAGGCGCGCAAGTACGCTTGGATTTGGCTGCTCCGGTGCTGCCGGCGGCGCCTTCTTTGCATCTGTTCCCATGGGGTTGACGCCATGATCGATCCCGCCTTTCCTATGGACCGGTCGCCCAAGCCTTTCGCCTACCGTCGAGCGGCGGGGCCCTGCCCAAACGGCACGACCCCGCCTACTTCGTGTACTTGTCCGCTACCGTCGAGGCGCCGAAGGAGTCCGGCTTGATCCGCGCCGTGTAGCCGCTGCCGGTGACCATGCCGACCACATCCCGGATGACATCCTTGGTGTCGCCGTTCTCACCGACATCGAGATGCACCTCGATGTCGCTGATGGGGACCCTGGTCCTGGCCAGCATCTCCGTGAGCTGGCTTGCGACCCCGAGCGAACGCGAAGCCTCGTAGAGCATGCGCTGGCGCAGAGAGTGCATCGGCCGCACGTGTTCGTCCTGGTGGAAGTAGCGCGCTCCCTTGCCAACACGGTGGATCACGATGGCGGTGACGACCGTGACTTCCTTGGGCTTGCGCTGCGAATCCGTACCGACAATCAGCCTGTAGTCGGCCTGCGGCGCTTCTTGGATGAAGCCGAGGATTTCTCGGAACACCTGATCCATGGTCATGCTGCCCTGGGTTGGGCTCTTGAAAAGCATGGTCCACCACCTCCGCTTCGCCGGTCTTTGGGGATCGCTAGGAACTGCGCGGCCTTGCTTGGGCCAAGTCCGGGTAGGCGCCTTGGGTAAAGGCATCCACGAAATCGCGTACCGCTGCCGGCAGACGGACGTGAGCTACGGCAGGCTGCGCCACGCTGGCGGGGTGGTACAGCACGAGCAGCACGTCTCCGTGCGCTGCGACCACTGTCACGCGTTCGCTTGCGAATCTGCGGCGCAAGTACTCCGCCACAGGTCCCTCGCTGGCACTGCCGCGCAGGCCCTGAACCTCCTGCACGCGCAAGCTCTTGGCCACCTCGTCCGCATTGCCGCCGAGCTCCGACAGGGCCCTGCGCAGGTATTCGTCCGCATCCGATGCGGCCCCGTCGTTCTCCGGAAGCTGCGCCATCTCGGCGCGGAACACCACTTCTGCGTGCAGCGTGCAGAGCAGGCGCGCCGTGGCGACGTCCTGCGCAGGCGCCAGAAGGCGCACCTGGTACACGGCCCCCGCGGTATCCACTGCGACCACGAGGTCCACATTCTCGTCTGCGGGCCCTTTCCCGGCCACATAGAGCCGCCGCTCGCCGGGTGACGTGACGACGTGCACTGTGGCGAGGTCGCTGTACCCAACGTCCGCCAGGGCGGTAGCCACCCGCGCCACGATCTCGCCCACGGAAAGGTGGATCCTCGCCTGTTCCATGCCCTCACCCGCCCTTGCTTTTACAATATCATAACGCATCGTCTTGCGTTTTGTCACATATAAGGAGGGGGCAGGCCGAAGTCTGCCCCCTCCTTGCGCCGATCCGCGCTCAGCGCGTCAGTGTCGGATCGGCGATGTCCACCACGGCCTGTTGGCCGACGCAGTGGCCGTACCCGGTGAGCACGAACTGCAGATCCTGGACGCCGCTCACGCCGATCAGGGCGGGCCGCTCGGTGCCGCTTTCCATCAGGCTTTCATCGGCGAGCAGTTTGCCGTCGCCGAGGACCTGGATGCCGGTCGGAACCCAGGCGAAGTTGTCATCGACGCCGATGATGAACTCGATGCTCCGGTAGGTGCCACCGAGATGGAAACTGACCTTGGTGGGCGTCGTCGGACAGTCGCCGGATAGCAGTGAGACAGCCTGCTTGTAGGTGGCTCCAGAGATGGTCGGAACGAAGCCTGCGGCATTCCGGACAAACCACTTACCGCCCACTTCGCTCGTGGTGCTGCCGTTCGTTGTGAGGACGTCGTCGCCGCTCGGCTGGGCGACCGATTCAAGGTAGATCGCGCCTTGCTGCGCAGATCCGCCTGGAGCCGTGACGCCGCCCGTGGATCCGCTCGGTGCGGCTCCGGAGGCCCCGGAGCTTGCGGACGGTGTCGCCTCCGTGATGGCAACGGTCTGTGTCGCGCTCTCGTAAGCGATGCCGGCGCCGAGCAGGTTCGCAGCCATGCGGATCGGCACGTAGTTCGTGCCCTGGTAGAAGAGCCCGTCCGGCACGTTGACGCCCCCGTTGGTGAAGACACTTCCGGCTGGCGTGCGATCCTGTCCGTTCACGGTGTAGTGGAACTGGACGACCGCGACGTTCAGGCTTGAGGCCGCGGCAGCGCCAGCCAGGCTCAAAGCCAGGCCGGTGAGCAGGCCGATCGCGATGCCCGGCCAGGTGATCTTTTGCACGCTCTCACCTCCATTCGTCGTTTTGGCAAGGCGGAGGAGCCACTGCTCCTCCGCCTTGGGGGGCTCAGCGCGTGATCAACGGGTTGACCATGTCGACGACGCTGTCGGTGTTCCAGTTACAATCCTGGTAGTCAGATGTCTCGATCTTGAGTTGCTGGACGCCGGTGACATTGATGGTCTCCTGCTTTGGCAGGTCTCCTGGGTTCAAAGTGAGAGTGAGCAGGTTCTGACCGTCGCCCTGAAACACGACAGTAGCTTGGTCCTTGTTGTACTGGTCGTCCAGCCCAAGCGTAAACGCCAGGCTCTGGTACTGGCCGTTCAGGTTGAAGGTGTACGTCGCCGGATCGTTGCCGTTGGCGCAGGCGTTGTCGTAGAAGGCGAAACCCTTCTGATACTGTTGGCCTGCCATGAACATGCCCTGGCCATTGAGGTTGTTCGGCATGTTGCCATCAATTCCGTATGCGGCGTTGCCGCTTGAACCGCTGACGTAGTACGGCTTCAGCACGTCCTCCAGGTAGACGCCTGTCGGCGGGTAGCCGATCTCCACCGTGCGCGTCTGCGACTGGTAGCTCACGGGCTGCCCGACGAGGTTCGCGACCATCCTGATCGGCACGTAGGTCGTGCCGTCGTACACGAAGCCGTCCGGCACCGGCACGCCCTGGTTGTCGAAGGTGCCGTTGGCCGGCGTCTTGTCCACCCCGTTGACGTTGAAGTGCATGCCGGTCGCCATCACCACGTTGATCTGCGCCGCGCCCGCCGTCGCCGCGGTCGCCAGCACGAGGCCCATCACCAGTCCGAGGATTCCAGTCAGCCAGCGGTTCTTGAACATTGCATCTACTCCCTTCGATAGTTGTCTTCAATTATTATGCCATCTCCTCCGTCGTTTTACCATCCTTCTGGCGGCAATGAAGGGGGAGAGGCGGCCGTAAGGCCGCCTCTCCCTCACTGTGTGCCCCCTATCCCTGCAGGAGCCCGGCGCTCTGCCCGTGGAAGAACAGGCTGATCTCGTCCCGGTAGGGGCTCGACTGGCAGGTCAGGACCGAGTTGCCCTGGTCCTCGATGACGCTCGCCAGGAGTTCAGCCTCGTTCATCGCGTACTCGATCTTGCGATCTGGGAAGGCCCTCTGCACGCGGGTCTTGAACTCCTTGCGCGTCATGACGCCGCCTCCTTCAAGTCGAACTCCACCCAGTCCTGGAACGCCTGCTGCCACTGCTCGGGCAGGTCAGCCCACGTCACCTTCTTGCAGCGGTGGCGCAGGTAGTCCGGGTGCACGGTCGCGTGTCCGAGCGAGGGGCGCTCGGTATTGCCCGGGTAGAAGGGGTCCCCTATGGCGTCGTACGCGCCGGACGCCGACTTGCCGTTACCAACCAGGACGAGCAAGTACACGCCCTGAGGCTCCCTGTAGAAGCGCACCTTATCCTTCATCGCTCGACCTCCTGTCTGTCGCTCGTCAGCGTGCGGCGGTTCCTTCGCCCCCCTCCTTCAAAGGAAAGGGCCAGCACGTGCGACATCTCTGTCTCGTGTGGCCATCCGTTCTTGCTCTTCTGTTTGGGCGGCGGCGAGTGAGATCCCTAAAGGGGGTTCACCATACTGTCCTCGATGGTCTTGCTGAGTCACATAGGCCCTGGCTGGTGGCCTAATCCCGCTTGGGGCTAGCTCGGCAGTTCCTCGACCACCACGTTGACCAACTTGCCACGACCGCGCTCTTCCTCGACCTGGCTGCCGTAGGCAAAGCACATTTCCGTGCCGAGACGGTTCGGGTAGACGTAGTTGTAGCGCTGGTCTTCAACCTCCCACCACGCCCAGTACGGCGAGGTCTCCCCCTCCTCCACAGGACGCAGGGCGACGCGCACGATGGGCAGCCCCTCGCCTCCGCGCGCCCGCACGCCTATCGGATGGTGGTCGAAGCTGCCGTAGCCGAGCGTACCATGGCCGTCGATGGGTACGCCCTTGTGGGCGAGCATCTCAGAGCGAATCGCTCCCACCTCCCTCCCGGAACTTCTGCAGCGCCGTCTGCCCCGCGCGGTCAGCGTCCACCTCCAGGTACATGCGCCGGCGCCCCTGCCACTCCCCGGCCCGCATCGCATGTTTGTGCTCCAACTCGTGCGCGAGGATGTAGACAAACGCCTCCTGCCAGCTCCCGAGTGTGACGGGCGCACACGCCTTGAGCCCATGGTTGTGGAAGACGTGCGGGTAGAGAGCTTGCGGGTTCAGCCGCAGCACGATGGCGTCGCCCGGCCAGCGACAGGTACCAGACATTGCACCCTGGCGCTTGTTCTTCACCTCGAAGCTGCGAGGCAGGCGGACCTTCGTCTGCCGCACGACGAACGTGACCAGCCGCTTGATCTCCTCAAGGTCGTAGGAAGTCGCGTTTTTGATCATGCACTCCCCCCTTGCCCGACCAGCCGCTGCCACCAGCCGCGTGGTCCTTGGTCGGAACGCCCGCGGCGACGGCGCGGATCTCTGTGATGCCAGCGCAGGGTTGTCTCTTCGTTGTCCATGAGCCCCACGCCGTCCCAGAAGCCTTGGATCATGCGGCGAAGGTTGTCGACGTCGTCATCTGCGTAGGGATTCGGCTTCTCCGCGAAGATCAGTCGCTCGATCTCAATCCAGGGCAGCACGAACGAGAAGGTGAAGTCGTCAATGGCTAGCCAAGTGGATGCCCGCCACATGAGATCGGATTCGTGCGTGGTCGCGGAGAACTGGATCCAGAAGGCCGGCCGGAACCAGTCCCGTTCCTGCCAGGCCGGGTCCGCCTTGAGTCGCCTTCCCCACCAGACGATGTCCTGAGCGTTCGGGTTGGGCGCCTGCTCAATGATCCAGGCGATGACGTCCAGGTCTTCCTGCGTTGGCGTGCGTCTCAGCCCATTCACCTCGACCCAGGCGGCCCAGCGCGGGCTGCGGCTGAGCTGCTCCTTGAGGCTCGCCCCACGCTTCATCTGCCGCTCTGGTCCGCCGGCGCGGCCGGCAGCCTGCGCTCGCGCCGAGCCACCTGGATGATGGTGTGCGAGGTGTCGTCGAGGTGCACGTGCCACACCTCCACGACATCGTAGGTCTGATCCCGGTCCATTTGAACGAGTGCGGCGGACTCCGTGCTGAAGGTGCCGAGATAGTGGTTCATCCCCAGAGTAAAGAAGCCCGCCATCACCACGAACAGCGACTTGCCCAAGCGGTCCACCTCCATCTTTGGTCTACCATCTTTTCGCTGGTCTCCATGCTCAGCAGCCGCGGGTCCGCCGCTGCGCGCGGTGGGGCGCGCCGGACCCGCCATCCTCGCACAGGCTGCAGCGCACCATGATCGACCAGCCGTAGTTGTAGTGCAGTACGATGCGCCGCCCGGGCCGCCCCTGCTTCGTAACGGTGCTCCAACGCATCCCCAAGGCCCCCTTCCCCGCTGCCCCCGACACCTGCCGGGGGCAGCCGCCTGCCACTAGAGTTCGTCTGCTGCCGAGAGGTCCGTGCTGGCGATCATGTCGAGTGCCCGTTGCAGCCGACCGACCAAGGCGGCCTTTTCCGGTTGCTCCTGCAGTACGCGGTCGAGCAGGCCGAGCGCCGCCCGCGCGTTGTCCTGCACGCCCTGGATCCGGCGGCGCAGAGCAGGCCGTGCGTCCGGCTTCGCCGGGACGGGCTTGGCCTCGGGCAGCACGTCTTGGAGGTAGTCCTCCTCCATGAGTTCCCGCACCGCCACCCAGTTCAGGTCCGCGTCTTCGCCGTCGTAGCCGTCGCTTACGAACTCGCCAAGGCTTTCCTCCTCGCCCAGGCGGTAGGCGACGTAGCCCAGGAGGCTCTTGTCCGAACGCACCCGACCGAGGCCCTCCTCGCGCGTGGCGCAGACGATGTAGAGCGAAGGGAGTTCTTCCGCTTCCTCGTTGGTCCACTCCTCCGGCGCCGGGTCCAGGGTGACGCTGCCCATCTCGGTGTCACTCGTCAGGCAGAGGCGGCTTGGGCTTGCGATCAGACGGCCGTCGGCGCCCAATACCTCGATGCGTTCGCAGACGCCGAAAGGGATGTTGTTGGCTGTCAGCCGCGGAGTGACGATGCGTACCCGCACCTGCTCGCCTGCCGCGTCGTGCTGCGCATAGATGTCCTCGTCGCAGAGGGCACAGATTAGGCTCGCGTCTTGCACCAACAGGGGCTGGCGCGCGAAGGCAATCTCGCTGCCGATCTCGATCTCGCTCTCGTACCCGTAGTCCCTGAAGTGCCAGTTGTCGATGCTGTCCCAGGTCACGACGCGGTAGCCCAGCATCAGGATGTTGTCGGCCCGGCGCTCGAAGACGGGCGCGAGTTGGACCGCCTGCTCGATGGCCTCCCTAGGCACCTTGCGGGCGCGCATGGCGTCCGGCAGGCTGAGCGCCTCGATCTCCCGCAGCCGCGCCGGCGGGTCGAAGAGATCGTACAGACTCTGCGCCAAGCGCGCCATCGTCGCCTTGTAGGCGGCGTCCTGGATCGGCTCGCGCCGGTCGGGGAGCTTCGGCCTAAGGCCGGTCGCCGGGTCGACGATCAGGGTGAAGTCACCCGAGAGGGCCACGGTCACCGTGTGCCCTTGCGGCAACTGCTCCAGGGCTTCGGCCAGCGCATCCCAGGCATTGTGCGCTGCCATCTCGCGATGCTCCATGATCAGCGTGACGCGCGGCCTGTCGTTGAGTTCCGAGCGCGGCGCGCGGTACGTCAGGTAGAGTCGCCCGACCGGCGTCTCGACCCAGACATCGCCGAGCTGTGGACGCGCCAAGTTGTAGATGCTCGGCTTGCCGTCGCGGATCTCGATCAGCTCGACCTCGATCGGGTAATGCTGGCGGAAGGCCGCGACCCGCTGCAGGCGTGCGTCGCGGACCCAGACGTCCGTTCCGACCTCTTCCTTGAGATGCGCCGTGATCCGCAGACCGCTCTCCGCTGTCGCGGGCAGCGTCTCGCAGGTGATCGGCGCGCCAGCGAAACAGGCCGCGGTCAGCGTCGCGCGCCAGTGCGCGCCCTCTGCCGTGCAGCTCTCGACCACGACCTCCTGCGACAGCCCGAGCAGGGCGAACAGGCCGAGACCGGCAGGATCCACGAGCGTGTTCGTCCAACCCGTGGCCCCAGCGGTGAAAAGCGTCTCGGGGTTTGCAGCGCCCGGCCCATCATCTTTGACGGTCAGCACCTTCGCGTCGTGGTCCAAGCGGATCGCGATGTGCCTGGCCCCAGCGCGGTAAGCGTTCTGCACCACCTCGGTCAGACTCTCCTGGAAAGACTGAAAGAACGCCGGAATCTCCTTGAGGAGCCTGTGCGCGTCCACCTTCAGCGTAAGATCCATACATCCACCTCTTTGCACGGTTACGGTATATCATTATCATAACAGTTGCGCTCGCATTTTGATAGCCAGGGAGGGCGGCCCGCTGACGAGCGCCCTCCCTGGCTTCTCGCTATACCTTGTAGGACTCGATGTCCAACCGCAGCGCGTCGAGCGGTCGGAGCACCTCGGCAACTTGCGCCGCCTCCACCACCTCGGGGAACTCCTCGGCGATGACCTGGATGCGGTCGAGTGCTTCACGTACTTCCCGCCGTGTCCGGTCGAGGTCGTGCGCGAGGTTCTCCAGGGCGCTGTAGCGACGGGTGCCCCGTTCGATCTCCGGCAGAATGGCCGCAGTGTACGCCGCAGCGATCTCCTGGCGCAGCCGACGGTAGTCGATGTCTGGTTCGGCCTCGTCATTCAGGATGTCGTTGAGGTTGTGTGGGCCAGGGTTGTAATCTAGGGCCTCTCCGATGTAGCCGTGCAGCGCCGCGTCCCGCACCGTCTGCTCCAGGCCGGCCTTGGGTTCCGCGGCCACGAGGAAGACCGTTGTGGGCAGGAGGTACTTCTCCTTGTTGCCCGTGAAGGCCGCCTGGCCGTCCACCGTGATGGCGTCGCTCTGGTCGTCGAGCAGCGCGAGCCGCTCCAGGCGCGCGATCTCGCGCCCGTCGGCGCCGCGCACGACGATGGCCGAGCAGATGCCGAAGGGGGCCTCTTCGAAGATGCCCGTCCGGCGTGCGAGGCGCACGCCCTGCACGTCGATGGTGACCATCTCACCCTTGGGGTCGCTGTCGGCTAGGACGTGCTCCTGGCAGAGGATCTCCGCCACCGTGCCGTCTTGCACCAGCAGGGGATTGCGCGCGTAGATCCTGACCTGCATATGGTCGATGTTCAGCACATCGTCCTCCTCGATCAGGTTCCAGTCGTCCCACGACGAGTATTGAACATCCCGGTAGACGAGCCGCAGGGCCTCCCGAGGAAAGGAGAAGATCGGGTGGAGCGCGGCGGCCGTGACGACCCGCCCGATGTTGCTGTTCGGTTCCTCGTTCGCCCGCCAGATGGCATCGTGGCCCATGCGGCCGTCTAAGATCTCGGGGATGTCGGCCTCCCGCAACCGGGCGCGCACCTCCTCCAGCGCGAACGCGGCGTAGACGCTGTCTGCCACGGCTTGCATGGCCGCGAAGTAGTCCTGGTTCGTGATCGGCTCGCGCCGGTCAGGGAGCTTCGGCTCGATCTTCGAGTCGCCTGTGACGACCAGGAGGTAGTGGCTCTTCATGGCCGCCGCGATGATGTCCCCGTCCGGCTTCGCCTGGAGCATCCGATGGATGACGGCGTAGGCGTTGTGGCTTGAGAGGACGCGGTGCTCCATGACGAGCCGGATGCTCTTGCTGGGGGGATCGTCGTACCGCTCGGGCGTCAAGCGGTAGAGCCGGCCAACCGGAGTGTCCAGGAAGACCTCGCCGAGGGCTCGCGGCTCGATGATCGCCGACTCCGTCGTGCCGTTCAGGGTGTGCGTCAGGTGCACCTCCAGCGGGTACTGGTGCCTGAAGGTGTAGCGGCCGTTCCGGTCGCCCAGGAAGTTCAGGTTCGCTTCCGGCTTGATCGTCGCCGCGATCCTGAGTCCGGTCCAGTCGGTCGCCGGCAGGTCTTCGTAGTCCACCGGCTCCCCCTCGAAGCAGGCCGGGGTCAGCCGGATACGCCAGTGGCTGCCGCTCTGGGTGCTGCTCTCGATCGCGATCTCCGTCGAAAGCCCCAAGAGAGCGAAGAGCCCGAGCCCGGCCGGTTCGACCAGTGTGTTCTGCCAGCCTGTGGCGCCGGCCGTCAGCAGCATCTCCGCGTCTTCGGCGCCTGGCCCGTCGTCCTCGACCAGCAGCCTGCGCGCATCCTCGTCGAGCGTGATCCGCATCGTCTTGGCCCCGGCCCGGTAGGCATTCTGCAGGAGTTCCGTCAGGCTCTCCTGAAACGACTGGAAGAAGGCCGGGATTTCCTTGAGGAGCCTGCGCTCATCTACCTTCAGCGCGAGCGACATAGCACCACTCCTTTTCTTGTTCTAACTGTATTATACCATGCGCCCTCTCGTCATCGCCGTAGTTTTGTTCCTGCTGTGTGCAAGGAAGAAAGGATCAGGCGGCGGCCACGCGTGTGACCGCCGCCTGATCCGGTGCGTTCCGCTGCGTCAGGTTTCAGTGTCCAATCCCAGATCCGACAGCACCAGCCGCAACTTGCGCTCTACCTCTGCCTGCGCCGAGAAGTGATCGTGGCGGTGGCGCGGCCAGGTGGCGCCCAGGATCAGTTCCTCCAGCGCCTGCTCCGTCTCGGCGGCGACCTTAGGGTTCATTGGTCCGGCCTGGCCCAGCCGCCGGAAGAGCTCGGCGAGGATCCTTCGCAGGGTTTCCGAGCGGCCGGTCCCCGGCAGGTTCGGTACGTACGGTGCCATCGCCTCGGCGACGCAAGCCAGCGCCGCATCCCGATCCGGCCAGCGCACGGCGGCCTCCTGGGCCGCCTCGCGCACCTTCGTCGGGTGTCTCTCCCATGCACTGCTTCCGAAAGGGTTCGCGGGGTAGATGACCAGCTGGCCCAGTTCCAGGCGTCCCGTAGCGGCGCACAGGCTGAGGAGTGCCTGGGGCACGTCGGCCTCCGGTCGGAACCACACGTACGCCTTGCGGTCGGCGCTTGCCTGTAAGGCGTCCCGCAGCGCCGTGACGATCTCGGCTGCGAGTGCCGCGCGCGGCGTCTGGCGCACGGGCAACGTCGCGCCGCAGCCGGCGCAGAGGATCGGGCCGTCCCAGGGCTCTGCCGTCTGCTCAGGCGTCAGCCGTGTCAGGTGCCCACGACTGAACTCCACGTCGGCGCAGCAGACCCCTTGCAGGTTGCCGCTCTGGAACCGGTAGGCTATGGGCTCTTCTTCCGGAAGCGGCTGCGCCGTCTGGAGTGCCCGGTCGATCGCCTCGACCACCTGGGCATAGCTACCCCCGCCCCACCAATGGCGGGTGGGGTCCTCCAGGAACATGCCGCGCCTCTGACTCAGCGCCTCCCGGCTCAGGGCGCGGCGGCGGAACTTCTGCAGGAACTCGGCGGTGTATTTGATCCGCAGCCGCGCCTGCTCCTGCTTTTTGGGTGGGATGCCCGGCTGACGCAGATCGATCGCCGCATAGAGGAGTTCGTTCTGCAGGTTGTGCGTGAAGACGCCGCAGGCGCCCATCTCCCTGGCCTGTTCCTCCATTTCTGCGATGGCGGCCTCGCACGCGGCGTCCGTCGTGAGCCCTGCGTCCTCCACGCTCACGCCCCCTTCCCCCGCTCCTGGGCGGCGGTGCCGACCAGGAACTCGATCACCCGCTCGACGGTCTCCGCACTGATCGTTCCGTAGTGGCCGAGGGGCTCGATGTGCACGTCATAGACGCCCTGCAGCGGCCGGGGGCCTGTGGTGCCGAACGGCGCGACCATCAGCTCCGCGCCGCGGCCCTTGAGTGTCGCCGTCCAGAGCGTCTGCGCCTCGCCCCAACGCCGCACGTCCCAACCGGCGCGGCGGAACTCCGCCTCGCCCCCCTCGCGGCGCAGGCGCCAGAGGATGCCGGCCTGTGCAATAGGCCCCAGTCTGGCGATCGGTCGGACCTCGCCTTTGGCTCCTGCCGCATCCATTGCGGGCATCGTGTCCGATGTCATGGCGTGATCGGTCTCATGCTGCACCACCACGGCGATACGGCCGCCGACGAGCGCCGAGACGGTGCCGACGAAATGACGCGAGGCGCAGTTCCACGGTGCCCCGTCGATCCTGTCGGCTGCTCGCCCTTCGATTACGAGTGCCAGCGAAACGATATCGCCTGCGAGCCGCATGGCCCCACCCCCTCTCTCTGCGTTCCGATCGGCCCGCACAAGCCCTCAGACCAGGACGATCCTGCCTTCGGCGAAGTCCCGGAAGAACTCCTCGACGTCAAGGTGCACGTTGGCCGGGATCTCCTGTCCGGCGTCCGCCGCAAACTCCACCGCCGCCTGCCGTGTGAAGGCCGAGACGAGCACGTAGGTGCGCGATGGGTGCTCCTCGGCGTGCTGCAAGAGCTTGAGGGTCGTGTGCTCCTGCAGGACGCCGCCTCCCGCGATGCCGATGCCGCCGTAGTCGAAGAGCAGGAGGTCGAAGGCCCGCTCGGGGTAGTCCGGCTCGCTGCTGGCCGTGAACTCGAACTCCACGCCCTCCCCGCGCCGCAACCGGTAGGCCTCCGCGGCCACCCGCAGACGCTCGCTCGCGTACTCCTTGGTCTGGTCGAAGTCGATGGGGTCCGCGAACAGGTGGACCCGGATCGTCTTGGCCATGGTCTCAGCCTCCTTACCTGTCGCCTGTGGCGCGGGTTTCGCCCGCCGTGCCCTGGTAGGCCAAGGCGCCCTCGTTCTCCATGCGGTGTTCCACCCAGAGCCAGACCTTCTCTGGCCCCGGGAAGCCTGCGGCGCGATCCTCGACGTAGAGATCGGCGTAGACCTTACGGCTGCGGTTCCATGCCTTTGCCGCTGGCAAGTCGTCGTTGATGGCGTCGAACTCGATGCCCGCGGCGCGGCAGAAGGCGATGGCCTGCGCCAGTTCCTCGCCCGAGCGGTTCGTCAGCAGGATCAGGCCGATGCCGGCCGCCTTGATCCGGCGCAGCACGCGGAAGGCGTGCGGCAGCGCCCGCCCCAGGTCGGGCCAGACCCCGTTCTCCACGATGGTGCCGTCGAAGTCCGTAGCGACGATCTCGATGGGCATGTGGTCATCTCCTACATCGGTCTATGGCCTGGTTGAACGCATGCCAGGCGTTGTGGGCCGACAGTACGCGATGTTCGCTGATGAGACGCAGATCGCGTCCCCCCAGGTGTTGCCGGTAGAGCCGGCCCACGGGCGTGTCCACGTAGGTGTCTGAGAGCGGATCCGGCGGGATCTCCTCGCGCGTGGTCTTACCCATCCTGGTCTCCGTCAGGAGGACCGTGAGCGGGTAGTGATGCCGGAAGGTCCGCTGGTCGTACTCGTATCCCGCGATGCGGAACTTCGCGTCCATACGGGCCTCGGGCTTGAGCTGGGCCGCGATCCTGAGCCCGGCCCAGCCGGCTTGCGGCAACTCCTCGAACGCGACCGGTGCGCCGTCAAAGCAGGACGGCGCGAGCCGTACCCGCCAGTGGCTGCCGTCCATGCTGCTGCTCTCGATCGCTACGTCGCTTGCGAGTCCCAGCAGCGCAAAGAGCCCGAGCCCGGCCGGCTCCACGAGCGTATCCGTCCAGCCGGTCGCACCAGCCGTCAGGAATGCCTCGGGGTTCTGGGCGCCTGGGCCGTCGTCCGCCACCTGCAGCGTCCTCGCGTCGTGGTCCACTGCGAGCTCGATGGTCTTGGCCCCAGCCCGGTACGCATTTTGGACCAGCTCCGTGAGGGCCTCCTCGAAACTCTGGAACAGGAACGGGATCTCCTTGAGCAGTCGTCTCTCGTCGATCCTGAGTGCCAGTTCCGGCATCGCATCGCCTCCCTTACGTTTTACATTATACCATGTCGTCTAGCGTATCTGTGGTAAGAGGGAGGAGGCTCGAAGAGGCGCGATCGCCCCCGAGACCTCCCACTGGTCGGCTCAACTAGCCTTGCTCTGTCCCTGCAGGATGCTGTGGACGGCTGCGGCCACTGCTTCCGTGTCGGCCTGCGCCGTGAGGTAGATGTGGCGGACGTGGCGATCGCTCGGGCCGTCGAAGCCCGGCGTCATCTCCGTCCACTCTGCCGCCCAGGTGGCGCCCTTGAGGCGCCGCCGGCCGCCTCCGTCAATGCAGCCTTCCCCTCGGCCCGCGGGCGGCTCCGCGACGACCTCGAACGCGCCGTCCGTCGCCTGCTCCGTCCAGAAAGAGAAGGTGTAGCCCTGGGGGCAGCGTATGCCCCCGAAGCTGAACTGCTTCGCCGCCAGCTCTGCCGGCGTCAGGTAGAGTACGCTCGTCTCCATCTGCGGGTCGCTGCCGAGCGCCGTGAGGATCGGTTCCTGTGTCCTTGGCATTCGGTGCCACATGCCGTGTCGGGCCGCGAAGGCGTCCAGCGCCCAGAGCCCGTCGCGGGGCTGCAGCACCTCGCCGTGGCGCCTGCGGAAGTCGGCCGGGAGATGCTTGTCCTCCCAGTAGACTTCGGCCTCCGCCTGGGACATCGGCACGAGTTCCAGTCGCGGCTGCCCTGCCACAGCGATCTTGCGCGCGAAGAAGCCGCGCTTGGCATCCACGGGGAACAGGACATCGCCCGGCGCCACGATGTTGACCAGCGTCTTGGTCTCCACCTCGAATAAATAGAAGCAGTCGCCCTCGTAGGAGCCCACCATTGCCTTCCTCAACATGTTCACCCCTGTTCTGTCGCTGTCGCTCAAGACGTGCTTGGGCGCTCCCTGTCCTCGCGCCTGTTGAGTCTGCACCCCTCCTCATCGAGCCCTTTCTGTCTCGGTAACGCCTCGCTGCCGGTGTGAGCCTGGCCGTCTGGCGCATCGTTTCTGCTTTCCTCGTTCAACGCCGCCTACTGCGACTCCTAATTGGCGCACATGACAAGGGGTAGGGCCGCCCGCCAGGCGCCCCTACCCCCGAGATCTCTTCAGTCTGCGACCCAGACCTGCTCCTGCTTGGTCACGGGCGGCACCCAGACCTGCTCTTGTTCGGTGGATGGCGGGACGTATACGGATTCCAACGTTTCTCCGCATGTCCACTGGAAATTGGCCCAATTCATCCAGCAACTGTGGACCCACTCGTTCACGTAGCCACCGGGGACATCTACGGTTTTTGTCTCGTAGTAGCCCGGCGTCACCGTGACGGTCTCCGTCACCCAGTGCCCGAGTCCCGCGTTGTGGGCCGACTGCTTCTGCACGGCAGTGAAGGTGTTGCCGGCACCGGACATTGACCCGGAGACGCCCGACTTCAGCATCGTCGCCCCCGCGAGTACCGCGACCGACAACATCCCGATCGCCAGGATGTAGTAGACGCTGCCTTGTCCCCGTTCCTTGTGTCTGCGCATTTGTATCCCTCCTTCCTCACCGCGCTTTCACCAGTTACGCCACATCTTGCAGCTTCCCTAACGCAAGGAGGCGGCCCCGTCGGGTCGCCTCCGAACCATCCCCGTCGCCGCGGCCGATCTCTCGATCCGCCCGCGCGTCCCCACTGTCCCCTGTGCGACCTAGCCCTCCTTGTGCGCTTGTGTCCCGATCGCGCGGCCGCGGGCCACCGCGCGGTGCTCGAAGTGCTTGCCGTCTACGAAGCCGGCCGCGAAGGCCCCCTGGTCCCGATCGTAGTGAGTGGCCGACGACACCCGCCGCGTCTCGATCGCAGCCATCGTCTCGTCCACGCGCCTGTCGCGTACCAGTACGAGCGCCCAGTTATTGCGCTCGACCTGCTCCTTGAACTGCACGGCCAAACCTTCCAGGAAGCCGGCGATGTAGGCGTTGCGCCAGCCCAGCACCGTTGCGCGCTTCACTTTGCGGTTGCCGCGGCGCCGCTTGAGGTAGAACTGGACCATGTTCTCGACCGCCATCTGCGCGGCAGCGTAGACCTCGGCTGCCAGCTCCGCATCCTCCTGCATTCCGATGAAGCGGAGTTTCTGCTGCCTGCCGCCGCGCTCCCAGTAGGTCTCACAGCGGAAGTTCTGCGCGACGATCCCCGCGAGCCAGCCCCGCCAATGCACGACCTTGCCGGTCGTGTCCACGACCAGATTCACGACCTCGCGGGGGTCGGCGTCACCGCCCCTCACGTCCTCGACGGTCAGACCGTGCTTCACCAGCAGGGTCTGCACCTTGAGCATGGCGGCCATCATCTCGCCTTCGCTCGGGGTACCCTCGGCGAGTGCCAGGAGCTTGCGTGCGCGGGTCAGCAGTCGCTCCTTGTCCGCTGCCGTCTCGGTGCCCACCTAGGCCTGGCCGGCCCCGCGCCTGTCCCCGCGGATCTGCCTGAGTGCGGCCTCCATGGCCTGCTCCAAGAGCCGCTCGTAGTGCTCCTCGTCCGACAGATCGCCATTGCTGTAGCGGTACGGTAGCTTCTCTTCGTATGCGTTCGGGCCCAGCGCCCGATCGAACCGCTCTTCGAGGAAGCTGCGGATGTTGGCGTCGCCGCGCACGCGGTCGTGCTTGCGCGGGAATGCCGAGAGCATGTTCTGGACGTCCGGGTCGGCGATGAAGCGCGCGATGACGCTGGCCTCGACGATCGCCAGGAGTTCCTGCTGCCGACGCGCCTTCTCGTCCGCCTCGGCCTTGAGACGCGCCGCTTCCTCGCGCGCCTTCTGGTGGAACGTGATGCACTCCTGCTCGCCTTCTACCTTCACCGGTTTGTGCTGCGACAGCTCAGTCGCCCGGGTCTCGTGCGCCGGGATGGCGTCCCCGTCGAACCGTAGCCCACAGCCATCACAGATCACTGCTCTCCGCATACCGCATCACTCCTTCCAGTATCGGAAGACGCAGGTCATTTCTGGCCCTCGTCCAGCGGGCGGCCGCCCGAGCCACCGAACGCCTGCATTACGCCTGTGGCAAACGCTTCAGGGCTCTGCTCTGCCTGAGACAGCACGGCCTGCAGGCGGCTGTCGACATCACCGATTTGGTGGATGCCAGGTGTTCCCAGCATCTCGCGGTTGATGCGCTCCACCTCGCTCTGTGGCGGGTCCCGTCGGACGTTGCAGACCGGAACCTCGGGATCGCCGGGTTGCTGCCAGAGCACGACTTTCATGCCGTCCGAGATGAAGTCCCAGGCACAGCCCAGTGGCCCGTCGCCTTGCAGCGCATCCAGGTACTCGGCGATGGGTCTGACCACACCGTCCAGGCTCTCCACTGTGGCGAAGCCTTGGGCCAGGGCGTTGCGCAGCGCGCTGCGCAGGCTGGTGTCCTCCGGCGGATAGATCGAGTCGTAAGGCCCCAGTCGCCAACCCTTGGCCGCCTTGCCCAGTGCGCGGTTGCGCATGATCTCCCGGTAGCGTTCCGGCGCCGCCGCCTTGGCGAGTCGCACATCGCCTCTCTTGCTCAATTTTGGCGCCTCCTTAGCAGTGCGCCGCAGCCGGCACGGGCAGCGAGAACTGCCCCGGCTCCACCGGGAACTCCAGGCCGTGCGCCTGCGCGTAGGCCGCCGCGGCCTCGGCGGCCGCCACCTCGCTCGGGTGGCGCGAAACGATGTACTGCTCTTGCCAGTCCTCCTCATCGAGGTTGGTGACGCAAGGGAAGTCCGTCTTGGCGTAGCGCTCGTCATGGAAGAGCACGACGGCCCAGAGGTTGCCCTGCGCCGCGTTGCGGAACGCAGCGTAGGGGTCTGGTCCGTCCGCTTCGACGTCCACGAACTCGCTCGCGTCGAGGTAGTCCTGGTCCGGGGCGATGCAACCCCACTGCGGCAGGCCGATCTGCTTCGAGATGGCCCCCGCTACACGCCTGGCCTCGGCCTCGTCATCGCAGATGGTGAAGTGAGACCGCCCCGGGATTTCGCTGACGTGGCCGGTGACGACTTGCCGCGCGGCCGTGACCGCGACCGTCCACTCCTCTTGCGCGTGCTCCATGTCCTGCGCCTCCCTTTCCTACGTTTGTGGCCTTTCGGCCCCGCAAGCCTCTCCGCCCGCAGGGGCTAGCGGCCGTGTTCCATCGCTGCGTCCACCCAGTTGTGGCCAAGCTGCATGGCCCACGTCGGGTCTTGGTAGCCGCCCTCGCTGAAGATCACCTCTTCGGTGTCCGTGCCCGCCCGAGCGGAGATGACCAGCTTCCAGGCCAGCGGGTCCAGGCTCAGGTTCGCGGCGATCCTGTAACCGCGGTAGGTTGCGGTCATGTCCTCGACGTGCTGCATGCGCCGCCCCCTCGCTGTCGGGGGCCGTGGGCCAGCCTCCGGTCTTTTCCCGCTTGGTCCGACCCGCCTCAATGGGTCAGCCGCTCGATGGCGTTCAGGATGGTGTCCCGGCTCGGTACCACCGGCCAGGGGTCGCCCAGTCGCGGGCCGACCTTGGGGTAGTCCGGGTCCGCCGCACAGACGGCTTGCCAGAGCGTCGAGCGTGGGGTGATGAGGATGGAGTGTGCGTCGTCCCAGGTCGCGCTTGTCGGGTTGACGATCACGGCGCGCAGGCGGCGTTTGATCTCCTGGTCGAGCTTGCCGAAGGTGTTCTCGGCGAGGTCCAGCGCCGTCTCGATGCGCGGGTCCCCCGACGATCGGTGGGCGATCCGCCTCACGGCCTCCGCCAGCGAGTGCTCGTTGATGTCTCGCAGGTCCTCAAGTAACAGTTCGAGATCCACCTTGGGCGTCGGGTCCGTCAGGGGCCCGTAGGTCTCCTGGATCTCCCGCATCCTTTGCGCCGTGATGCGCTCGCGCGGGTCGAGCTCGGGCGGGTCGAACTCGGGCAGCGTCGTATGCGCGTTCTCCCGCAGCCAGCGATCGGCGAGCAGCAGGATGCAGTCCTCGCTCGTCAGACCGATGCTGTAGCCGCCCCGGGCGTTGCGCTCGAAGCGCGCCTGAACATATTTCCAGCCGTCGCCCTGCCGGAAAGCGGAGAAGTGTCGGCGGTAGTCGCCGTCGTTTGCCATCTCGTCCCACCGCTTCTGGACGGCCTCGCGCTCCTGCTCTGTGACCGGGCTCAAGAACGCTCCTTCAACGTGAATGACCGGCATGTGGATCACCTCGTTCCCTCGGTTCTTCTGTGGTTATTATAACATACGCCATTCCGTCTTGTATTCTATCTGTCGAATCTGCTACCATTCGTGGCGCAGGCTTCTGCCGGAATCGCGCAGCGGTCGGCGTCAGATCGAGAGGAGGACGATGCGCATGAAGATGTGGTCCAAGGTTGTAGCCGTGGTCGGTGCGCTCCTGCTGGTGGGGGTCGGCGCGGGCATGGCGCTCGCTTCGACCGGGGTCATGACGATCAAGGTCAACGCCAAGCCCGTGAACTTCTACGTCAACGGCGCGAACGAGACGCCAACGGGCGGCGTCTTCGACAACCAGGGGACCAAGGTGCCCGATGCCTTCATCTACGACGGAACCACGTACGTGCCCGTCCGGATGGTTTCCAATCTCATCGGCCAGCCGGTGCAGTGGATCGGCAGCCAGTACGCCGTGGCGATCGGCAAGTCGCTGACCGGCGCTTCCCTGTACAGTCTCCAGCCGTACCAGAGCAGCGGGGTGGAGACGCTCGTCACGACCACGATGGCGAGCACCACGTACAACGATGTGGTACAGGTGACGAACTCCAGCGTCACGAACCCCCTCGCCAACTACAACCTCAACGCGACCTACGCGACCTTCACCTTCACCGCCGGGCTCGACGACAACTCCCCCGACGGGGCGACGGTCACCATCACCGGCGACGGGAACTCGCTTTGGACGCACACCTTCAACCCCGGCGACCTCCCGGTGCAGGCATCCATCCCGGTGTCGGGTGTCAATCAGCTGCAGATCCAGGTCCTCGACAGTGGTTCGACCGGAACCGCGGTGGACTTCGCCAACGCGCAGCTCCAGCCCTGAGCAGCGCATAAGCAGGCCGCCCTCCTCGCGGGGGGCGGCCTGCTTATGCGTCATCTCACCGCACTGCTGTCCTCAGATCCTCTTGTAGACTGCTCTGGTGACCAGCGTTCGTCATCGTCGGTTGCTTGGCCGTGCGGTTCAGATCCGGTCGATTGGCCGTCTGTCTTCGGGGTGCGACCATTGGGCGGCTCGCCGGCGCCCGGGAGACTACTCACGAGTCTTTCGTACTCCACTAGACGCTTATGGAAACCGCCACGGAACGTTTCCGGTGTGATTTGGCGAGTTATGCCCGCCTTTTCTGCGGCATCTCGGACCGCGCGATTCAGGGCGTCCTCACGGGTGTGCTGATTTGCGCGGACGAAGACTGCGTAGACGTTGTCTGGCAGTTTGTCATCTCTGCGGAGATCTTCGATGAGTTGCCTGAGCGGCCAAGGCATGTGTAGGACCCTAGCTTCGCCATATCGGTCCCGGGGCAGGTGAAGTGTGCTATCGCGCGTATTGAAGTCTCTGCCTCGCAGGGCGAGTACCTCGTGGCGTTTGAGTCCCATGAATCCCAAGACGGAGATGCCTAGCCGCGCATCTTGCCCCTCTGCGACGACCAGCATGCGGGCCAGTTCGCCCCCCGTCACGCCCTCCCTTTCCTTTTTCGCGTAGTCCGTGCTCGGGCCACGTTTCATCCGTAGCGCATCTGTCGGATCTCTCTCGATGAGCCCCAGGTCCTTTGCTCTGTGACACACCGTCCGGAGGGCCTGGATCCTGCGGCGCCTGGTGGACTCAGCCCCGTAGGCCACGTTGTCACGCAGGTCATATATCTCTTCCAGGGTGAGGCTGAAGAGCGATCCACCTCGACTCCAGACAATCCGGCCGATGGTCTGCATGTCCTGACGATAAGTGATGAGGGTATGGGCATTGACGGACTCCGGCGGGTTCGCGAAGACGGTGTTCAAGATGCGCTGGTCGGTCGCGGTGAGTGGTTCGTCCACAGCGGATCACCTCTGCCCCAGTATCCGGCGACCTGCGCTGATCTCACACACCCGACCGCTAGGTCTCAACGAGCAAATGGCGCCTCTGCTAGACGCCATTTGCTGCTATCCTTCGTGTTTTCGCCTCATGCGACGACTGCGTCCTGTTTGCTGCCCGCCTAATCCCAGAGCAGCGTGTTCTCTTACTGGTCCAGATCCATCACTGCGTGGAACGGATCAAACGTCTCCACTGTCATCCAGAACGTGCCGTCCATCGGAATCTCCTCTCCGTCCTCTGCAACCAATTGGAAGCCCTTTGGCACAAGTGTGATCTTGGTATCCGCCCGCAGGATGTGTACGCCAGCCTGCACAACGAGCTTACGTCCTTGGCGCTGCACCGCGACGGCCACGTGTGGCCGTCCCAAGTAGCGCCAGGGCTTACCTTCCGCCGGGTGGCTCATCGCGGACTCCTCATCGCCGCCACGGATGTTCCCAGCCGTCGTCGCTGATCACATCCACGGCGCTCGGCACCTCTACCTCGCGCACCTTGAGGCGGGCGTGCTGCCCGCTCGCCGCGTCGCCGAGCTCCGTGACGCACTGCACGAGTAGCTGGTTCTCCCGTTCCTCTGTGAGGTACTCGAAGTGCTCAAAACTCGTCCCGTAGGTCTGCTCGTTCTCCGCCATGGCCTCTTGGGCCTTCGGGGCACCGTGCGCCACGAGCCATTCCATGGCTGCGCGGCTTAGGCCGAAGCTCCCGTAGCTCTCGTTTAGCACTGCCATGACCTTGCGCATGGCCTCACCTCTCTTCTTTTGCCCTGGTCCTCAGCCGCCGCGGCCACTGGGTCGCGAGCCGGAGCGCGCCGACAGCCTGAAGAGCCGCTCCATCTGCTCTGGCGCCCTGTGCTCGCCGATCGCGGCATCCGCGCGCTGCAACGTCAGTTCGACCAGCGCCAAGAACTGCCCACGGTTTTCGTCGTTCTGCCCGCACTTCTCGACGTAGTTTCCCAGTTCGACCGCTCTCTCGGCCGCCACGTACAAGGCGTGGCGCAGTCCCTGGATGGTCTGCACATGTTGCGCCAAGTTCCCTTCACTGGTGGGCGAGGGTTCGGCGTTCTCCGCCAGCCTGACGCTCAAGGCGACGTAGCCGTCGGCCAGACCCTCGAACCCACGCAGGATATGGGTCACGACGACGCGGCAGGAGCGCCCGGTGTAGCCGATGCGGATGGAGCCGTCGGCGATCCCCTGCTGTTCCTGCTCTGGTGTCAGCCCGTCCGGGATGAAGGAGCGCACGGGCTGCTCCGGGTCATACTCCCGCAGGTCCAGGATGTCTCCGACCGCGAACCCGCGGTCGTCCCGGCGGATCTCGACGGTCTTGCGGCCGGCCGCGACAGCCGCGAAATGCGGCGGCTGGCACTTGAGCTCGTGCGTGCGGCTCATGCCGTCCCCTCGCGCTCTTGGCGCTTCTTGCAGTGGCCGCAAAGCGTGTAGCCCTCGCTGATCGCGTCGCCCTCGTACATCTCCTCGGCGTTCATGCCGGCGCCGACGCCGCAATCCGCATAGCGGTGGTAGCGGCGGGAGCGCGAAGGTCGGTCAAGAGCCCAGAAAATGTAGATGTTCGCCTCGTTCACGTGCTTGCCCCCCGTCCGGCGTCATGCAGCATCAGGTCGTGGATCGCGCTGCGCCGCCTCTCCTCCGCCAGAGACTTGGCGTGCTCCGCGGCGCGCAGTTGGTCGTAAGATAGACGCTTGCCGCTCCGGCCTGTGTAATGGTCATCCACCCGCTGCGCGCAGCGCTGCCGTTCGGCTTCGGCCGCCCAGAACTCTTCGAGCAGAGCGCGCTTGGCAGTGTCCGCGGGGTCGGGCGGAATCGGAATGCCGTAGTGCTCCGCGACGAGGTGCCGTATGTCGTCCCATTCGGGAGCGCCATCGTCCCGCCACTTCCTGATGAGGGCGCGGATACTGGCCTTCGCTGACTGCTCCAGCGTGGCACTCGGCCCGGCGATGCCGAGGAATCCTCCCAGCCCCTCACGCCGAGCGTAGGCAATGATCTTGCCCTGCTCACTCTTTGGCCCGTAGATAGCCTCCTGCTGCTCCAGGGTCAGACCGTCGAGCAAGAGCCGCAGGTCGTCCGTCGTCGCCGGGTGGCCTGTGACGAAGTCTCCGCCGGGGCCGCCGCCGATCACGGCTTCGCACCTGAGCTGATACGTGATGCCGTTATGCGTAAATGTGAGCCCTTCATCGGGGCCTCCGCTCGCCTCTGGCATCCTGGTCATGATCCTGCGACAGGGGCTCGGCCGCTTAGCGCTTCCCCGAGCACCAGGACCGCGGCGTTGCCGACCATGCCGGGGATGTCCACAATAGCGCGCATTGTCATCACTCCTGCCTGTTCGCATCTGCTGCGTAGAATGACCGCCCCGATGCCGATGGACGCAGTGTAGGCCCATTGGATTCTCAGGCCCCAGAGAACATAGGGTATTTGTTTTTTTAAGAGCTTTTTGTTCACCAAAGACTTTATTGCTCAAGTCCAAGGGGAGCCGCTTGCGGCGGCCCCCTACACGACAGTGGGGGAATCGAACCCCTCGCCTACCCGCCCGGGGGAACGGGCGCCGCCCAAATCGCCCTGTCACATTTATATTATATCCGAGCCCCTGTCTTCATTGCAACCCCACCGGAGGCAAGCCAGGTGTTCACCTGCGTCCTGTACTCGGGCGGTACGCCTGGCAGGTAGATGCGCCAGCGGCGGCCGCCGCCACGAGCCAGGCAGTCTACGCAAGCGCCGTCGTCCGTCCACTCCGCAATGTCGGACCAGTGGAAGCGGGCGGGCAGGCCAGCGAGCGCCCAGAAACCCGTGGCCTGGAAGAAGAACTCGTCTGGGTTGGCGTAGACCGTGCCGCCCAGGGACTGCGGCCAAAGCCCCATCGCCACCACTGGCAGAGCCATCGCGGGGAAGATGAGGTCCACGACCCAGTTGTGGGTCCAGAGGTTGGCCAGGCTGCCTACCGCAGTCATCCCGATCAGGATGCCGAGAGCCGTCAGCAGCAGCGCCCGTCGCATGTGCCCGGGCAAGTAGCCCCGGCCGGACCAGCGCAGGGAGACCTCGAAGCTGCGCGGCGGTTGCATCCCTCTGGTCCTCGGCCAGAGCACCAAGGTGGTCCCCAGGATGATGACGGCCAGTAGGCCGACGCTCCAGGCGATGGGCAGACTGGTGCTCACCCCGCCTGTCGCTCCGTTTTGTCGGGCGTCCCGACGAGTGTGCGCATCACGTCCCTCGGGATAGGCTTGAAGGTGGCTGAGCCGGCGCTCTGCAGATCTACGCCGACGCGGATAGCGCTGCCGTCCCGGTTGACGAGGATGATCAGCAGGCGTGGTTCTTCGTCCAGCAGCACGGCCCCGGAGCACAGGTATCTCGTCCCGTCCCACTGCGTCAGGGCCTCGACCGGGATCATCTCACGTACGGTCATGCCGTGTTCGCTCCTTTCGGCCTGCACGGCACCGGCCGCCGTGCACGCATCACCCTGTCTTTGCTTCTTACATCATAGACATTCGTCGTACTCATGTATAGGTGCGCCTTTGAGCGAACGACCGCCGGGCAAGAAAAGTCCCACCCTGGTCCGCATCGTGGAGAGGCGTGGTGGGCTCGGTTGCCGTTGAGTATAGTCCTTTGGCGGTGGCGGCGTCCACTCCCGCGGGGCACCCGCGCCTCAGTCGCGCCGGAGCCGGGGCCACGGCCGCGGACTCCCCTGTTGTCCACCGTCTGGTCGGGGCCGTCAGCGTCTCTTCGTCGCCTTGGTTTCACAGGATGGTCAGCACGGGGATCGTCGCGTCGCCCGCGCGGATGTAGGCGTGGAACCGATGCCAGCCGTCCGTCAGCCACTCGTCGTCCGCGCTTCTGCCAGCCGGTGCGCTCCTGATGCAGGGCCACCTGGATTGGCCGTGGTCGGGCACGTCGTTCGCACGCAGGTACCACTTGTGGTAGTCGTCGAACGATGCGAACTCCTGGCGCATCTCCGGTGACCACAAAGCCATGCAGAAGCGCTTCGCCTCCTCGGCGGGGACGAGTTCGTACCGATAGTGGTACTCGTGGCGGAACCGTTCCAACACCGGGTCTTTCGCGCTCGGCACGTCGGCGAAGGCGCGCAGCGCCCGCTTGCACGCCGCGGGCAGGCGGGCGTAGGGCGCGTCCTCCAGCAGGACCCTGTCGACCGCGGCCGCCCCGCCCGGGCTAGTCCTGCTCGTCCTGGCCATCGCGCTGCTCCACCTCCTCGTCTGCGCTGTCCTCGTCGTCTGCGATGTCCGCCGCGTTGTCGCCGCAACGGCAATGGTACACGACCTCGACGTCGACCTCCTGGTGGCAGCGGCGGCAGATCGGCCCCGCCGGGCGCGGCCTGGCGAGCAGAGGATGGTCATCCGGCAAGGACGTCATGAATCGATAGTACCTGGCGAACTCCCGGTCGGTCATGTCGGCGACCACCTCCGTCGCCCTGGCGCCGACCTTCGCCACCAGCCAGGCGAGGCGCTTCTTGCGGCTGGTTCGGACGCCCGGCGCCTTGCCGGCCGTCACGGCAGCCCCCGCAGTTCGTCGCCGGGGCGCGGCGGGCAGTTGGGTGCTTTATCGCTGTCGTAGTACCACTCACGGCCGTCGATCTGGCCCAGCCAGCTGTACCGCTTGGGGATGAAGCCTTCCAACCGGATGGTGTTGCAGTGCCGGCAAGCGCTCTTGCCGTCGCCCGCCCGGTACCACGAGTGCCGTGTGCGGCCCGCCTTCGCCTCCATACGCTCCCCCCTCAGTGCAGTAGGACGCTGCCCGGCAGGTACTCGCGATAGGGCAGCATCACAACGATGTGCAGTTCCTCGCCCTCTTCGGTTTCCTGGATGTAGTACGACACGTCCGTCTCGTCGTCGGCGTCGATCGCCGCCTCAACGGTCTCCAGTACACCCGCCGGCACCCCGGAGACTCTGGCCTTCGCGGCGAGATCCTCGTAGGCCGCAGCCTCCATGCCGTCGCGCCGTGGCAGGCAGAGTGGCACCCGCGTCTCGCCATCCTCCATCATCGCGATCTCCAGGTCGGTCTCGATGCCGTAGCGGCCCTGCCAGACCCCCTTGCAGAGCCGCAGCACCTGTGCCTCGTCGAGGTCGAAGCCGACGATATCCGGCCGTTGCTTCATCGCGCGGATTAGCCGCAGGTTCATCGGCATTCCCCCTTCCTATGGGTACCGGTCGGACCGCCAAGCCCAGGCGGTTTCCGCGTGCGCATTCCCCTCCTTCTACTCCGACACCACGAGCCCCTCGACTTCGAGCACCTGCACGCTCGGGCCGGGATCCAGGTAGACCGTGCCGCCCGACCCTATGCCGAGCTGGCCGTTCAGACGATCCACAAAGGCCAGGACTGCGGCTCGCGCCTCCGCGGGCGAGGGCTGGCGCCCGTCCTTGCGCGACACCTTGAACGTCACCCGCATCGGCTGCTCGCGCAGGCGCTGGCGCTCTCGCTCTGCCAGCTGGGCCTGGGTGGGCAGCTTGACCGCTGCTGGGATCAGTACCTCGATGCGGCTGCCTTGCTTGATGCTCGCGATGCTTTCGCTGTCGCCTCGCTCCTGTGCCGTCTTGATGGCTTCGGCGAACGCGGCGTCGCCTTCAAGGGCCGAGAAGATGCGCTTGCGCCCGAACTCCGGCTCGCCATGCTCAGTGACCATGAGAGCGGTCCCGCCGTGGTTGTAGCCCATGCCGAAGGTCGCGACGTCGTAGCGGGGTTCGTTCGCGACTGCCCAGACCTCGCCGTCGATGAGGAGCCAACCGCTGACTGCGCGCTGCACGGCAGCGAGCGCCTCGTCGTGCTCCGAGCGATAGCTGGGGTTTTGGGCAGCGTATCGCAGCTGTTCCTCGACATCGGACGGCGTCGTGGCCCGGCGCTGCCTGGGCTCCCCCCGCTCGCCGTAGTCCATGGTCATGCCCCGCTCGAACAGCCTGCCTTCGTGCCAACGCAGGGCAGTGTCGCCTTCGCTGCGGTGCACCACGATCGCCACCGGCGCCTGCGACGCCGTCACATCCGCCACGCTTACATGCACGGTCTCCGTCGCTTCGCGGTAGCGCCACTTGCGGTGCCGCGTGCTAGGCTTGTAGCGTTCGGTGAAGCGCATCTCCAGGTCGAGCTCCATGCGATCGCCTCCGTTGCTGTTTTTATCCTCATTTACTATTATACCAGTTGCCTTTGCGTTTTCACACCCTGACGGGTTTGCGTGCGCCATGCGTGTGTTCGGTGAACGATCGCCGAAGCGGGGCCGGTCCACCCAGGACCGGCCCCGCCGTATGCTGCTCAGGGTCCTGCTTCAGTTGGTTGCGTCGTTGAGCATGGTGCGCAGCACGCCCAGATTCCATGATCCACTGGTCAGCGCGTTATCGTTGGATACCGCCATCAGGATCTGCTTTGCGCTGTCACCGGCGAGGCCATTCATGGTGTTTCCGGTCTCCTCCGCCAGGCCGTTTGACAGGTTCGCCAGGGCCGGCGAGTTCTGGTTCGTTGTCACCATGCCCCAGAAGGCCTCGATGGCAGATTCCGTCTGGTTACTGCCGATCGCTGCCAGGCCATCCGAAACCAGCGCGGTCAGCTTCGTCAGGTTGGCTGCCTCGTCGAGCCCTGTCGCCGTGGCCTCGTATCCGGCCGCGTCGGCTACCTGGGACGCCTTGTCTTCGACCTTGGCAACGACCTTCAGCCACTGACCTTCAGCCATCGTGCTGGGGGCACTGCCGCCCACGGGGTCCACGTAGAAGTTGCGCCCGCGCAGGGGCACCGCGGACATGGAGTTGAAGGTGATCGTGCCCAGGCTGCAGGTCTTGTCGGTTTGGACCCGGCCGCCGCTGATGGCGTGGTATGCGCAGATCTGCACGTTGCCTGCGCCGAACTCGGTACCGAGGTTGTTGATCCCCGCGCTGCCCGTCAGGACGAAGACGGCCGGCGAGTAGCGGAAACCCATGTATGTGTGTTGGCCTGCCGCGACCACCAGGAGCAGCGTCTTGGGTGCCTTGGGGGCTGCCGCGGAGGCCGCAGCGGCGCCGGTCGTCAGGAGAAGCAGAGCTGTCAGCAGGGCACCGGTGAACTTGCGCATGGTCCAGTCCTCCCCAGAATCTGTCTTGGTGTCATCATCATACCTGCGTCGTTTTTGGTTGTCCATAACACTCCAGGTGCGGAGTGTAACACCCCCGCGTATCTGTAGGTGAGGGGGCAAACCACAGACAGAAAGGGGCCGAGTCACATGCGAAAGACACCGTTCACAGGTCTGCGCAAGGCGATCAGTAGGGTTGCGGAGGAACTCATCTTCAGGGTCACGACCGTCGACTTCGAGTTGACCCTCACCGATGGGGCTGCCGTGAGCAGGCGTCGGCGCTTCATGGCGCGTCTGACCAAGCCCTTTCGCAGTGTCGCGGAGAGGGTGCTCGGGGCGTTCCTGGTCATCGACCCAGAGGAGGAGGCCGAGATGGAACGCTTCTTGGTGCAGTTGCGGCTCATCGCCCACCGCCACCCGGAGATCCTCCCGTCGCTCATCGACCCGCAGATGGCGCCGCGGGCCCTCCCGCCACTTCCCGACGAGGACATCGCGGTGATGAAGGCCGGGTCCAAGGCCTACTGGACGCTCCATCCAGAGACTCCGGACCAGCAGGCTGCCCGCGTCGAGCGGCTGCGGATCGGCGTGATGGAACGCATCGCTGCCCGTAACGCCTAAGACCCAGGGAACGGTGCGGCGGGGCGCTACTTAGCGCCCCGCCTGCCTGCTGCCTGAGGGACTCGCTCACGTCCCCGGCCTATGCACCCGCCATTTCTTGACTTCGCGTTCGCCCACCCATCTGGCCGGGTTGCCGTTGTGCGAAGCCAGCACGCGCCGCTCCTGCCGATCGATTTCCAGCACCCGGACCACAAAGTACCTCAAGTTGCGGCTGCCGTGCTCCCTGCCGCGCACGTCGTAGAGTTCCTGCCCCGGCGACAGCCGCTCAAGCGTTGCCATCAGGCATCTTCCCCAGCTCCCGCAGAATGCCTTCCACGGCCTGCGGCAGTTGCCTGCGCTTCTCGCTGGATCGCGTGACCCACGCCGTGCGTGGAAAGAGCGCGGCGAAGATGATACGCTCCAGCGCTTCCGTGTTCACGGGCCGGTTCAGTCGCTCGACCTCAGCGCGGAGCCGCTCGACCTCACCCTTGAGCTGCCGCACCGCAGCGTCCCTGATCGCGATCTCATGGCGCAGCACCTCGGTGTCCTCGTCACCCGCGAGGGCGCGTAGGGCCTGGCCAAAAGTGATGCTGTCCTCAGGCATCTCGCTTTACCTCCTCCAGCGCCGCACTCCGGCGCCTATCGCTGTTTGCACCGCCTGCCGAACGGCACGCTGCGGGCTTGGTTGTCGACCTTGAACACTTGCGAGCATATCACAGCACGCTGTCCTGCTCCTTCTCTCCAGCCCGGCTCCTGGTCGCGTCGAGCCCTGCTGCCTGCCCACAGCCCGCGGACGCTGGTGTCGCCCGCTCGCGTTCCAGGTGTCGGAGCACCGCCCGTCGCGTTCCTCGGCGTTCACGGGGCATGCCGTCCCGTCAGCTGGTCGATCTCAGCGATGCTGATCTCGCCGTTCGCCAGTCGCCCGAAGAAGTTGTTGGCGTGCGCATTCGCCTTCTCGCTGGCGTACCGGACGAAGTCGCGCAAGGCGCTCCACATGGCGCGCACCGCCTGCGCGGTCTCGGGATCGAGGTAGATGGCCTGTTTGCCGGGTGACGCGTAGTAGTTGTCGTCCGGGATCAGGTTCTCGGGCATACGCTCATCGGCCCACCGCAACTTGGCGAGCTCCGGCCGCTGCAGGAGGGCCAGCACAGCTCCCTGGATGGCTTTCATGCCCTCCTCCGACATGCCGACGATCCTGGGGAACGGCGTGTGGACGCTGAAGGGCCGGTAGGTGGCCAGCATGCGTTCCATCTCCGCGTCCAGGTGTTCGAAGGAGTCCAGGCGCCTGCGGCACCGGTCGCAGACCCCTTGCGTGCTTGGGCGCTCCACTTCCCAGCCGGACCGGCCACAGCCGGGGCACTCCTTGGTCGTGTATCCTGCTCGTCCCATCGCATCCGACCTCCCCTCGCGGTGCGCCCTGTCCGGGATCAGCTACAGGTGGCCACGTCCGCCACGCGGTGGGCCGTGACAGATTTCCCTCCCCTCACCCTTCCCTGGCTCAGCGGGTCAGACATCTGTCGGCGGTCTGGTCCTGGTGTGGCCATGGGGCGGCTCGGCCGCCTCGCCGCCGTGAAGGTGGTGGAGCAGTGCGCTCTCGTCGGCCGTCAAGAGCCCGAGTGCCTCGGCATCCTGCCAGTCGATGGCGAGTTCGGTCTCCCCGTCCGCAGCTTCGCGCTTGTCTGCCGCGAACGCCTCGGGGTCCCGCCGCCGGAACATCTCCCTAGCCTTCTCCCAGACGCCCCGCTCCCGCAGCGCCCCGATCGTGGTGATCACCTGCATTCCGCCCCATCCCCTCTCCGCGGGCGCGCCCGCCGTATCTTCGCGCAGTGCCCCACTAATATGATTATAACATACCTACTTGCGTTTATTAGGGAGCAGCGAGAGTGCGTGTCGCTGTCGTGGCGTGCCGGCGTCGGCTCCCGGCGCCCGCCTGCCGCCTACCGCTTCACTCGGCCCAAAACTTGTTGGGTGCTATGCTGTCAGCCTACTTTGGCTGCTGATTAACGTTAGGAGCCGCGGCGGCCACCGCGGCTCCTAACGCGATCTGCTGAGGTCCTGTCCGGAGGCCTCCCGAGTCATGAGCGCTCTTCCTGTTTCGGTGGGGGGCGCTCGTGCACGTTGCTTCCGAACCCCTCTCGACACCATCTTGAGGCGTACGTATGCCGTTTGCAACTGTTATCATGGCCCGCGAGCGCGTCTCACTGCTGACGGCACGGGTGTCCAAGACCCAAGCAACGGGAGGCGGGGTGCTTTCGGGCGGGGGATCCCGCGTTGGGTTGTCAGTCGACGTCTGCGGACCCGGTTTCGATCTTCGGGCCTGCCGTGTGGTTACGGTGCCTTGCGAGCGCCGCCCAGCCGAGATCGGGGATGCGGACTTCGCCTCGAATCTCGCGGTCCCGCCAGGCATCGACGATGGCCATGCACTCCTCGGCACTCAGCCATAGATCCTCCTCCGCCAAGGCGTGCAAGAGCCATGCGCTGGCGGTCCCATCCAGTTCTCCGTAGCCCTGCTGCCAAAGCATGACTTCCCGCGTGCGTTGCCAGCCACTGCGCAGGCCCCAGCGGGGGTTCCCTGCCGCGACCAGGATCTCGCGCACCCGCAGGTGTCCGTCGTAGATACCGCCTCTCTCTTGTGACAGGCGTTCCAGGGACGTGTCCCGGTTCACGACGCTGCACGTCCAGCAGCCCATGCGCCCGGGCTGCGAGCCGCAGGATTGGAAGAGGGTCTGTGTCGATCGCTCCTTGTCTTCACCAACGTGGCTGATGGCCACCGGGCATTCGCCGGTCGAGTGGCGGTAGAGACGGAGGAGGTCGTTGTAATCTTTGCCCCACGGTGCCTGTGCCTCTGACAGGAATGCGAAGACTTCGTCTGTCAGCCACGTGCGGATTGGCGTGGCCGCGTCGAGGTGCGGGATCCCGCTTGCCGTCCAGAGCATGTCGCCGCCTTGTGCATGGCGGGCGTTGCTGGCCGCGCGCTGGGCGCTCTCGTCGTCGCGGCTGCCGAGCACGAGGACGCCCCTCTCTCCCGGGTAGCGCTCTGCCAGCTGGGCGGCGTAGGTTGCGTTGGGTTCGAGCTTCAGGGTCCGCGTACACCAGCGGGCCAGCCGGTTGGGCGGCGTGTAGCCCCGTCCGATGACCTGCACCCAGAATGACCGCTCGGCCGCCGGTTCGACGATCTCGGGGAACACCGGCAGGTTCTTCGTTGCGGCCCAGTCCCGGATCGCGGCGAAGGTCTGGCGCACGTGTGACGCCAGGGCCGGGTTCTCCACCTTCGTGTCGCTGCTGAGGATGTGGACGGGTGGGCAGGAACCTTGGGCGGCCAGTCGTTCCGCTGCTCGCAGTGCTCCATGCAGGGCGGTCGTGCTGTCTTTGCCTCCCGAGTAGGTCACGCAGATGTAGGGCCTGGCCCGCATCACTTCCTCCATGGTGGCGACGAGCTCCGCTTCAAGGCTATCCGCGTCTCGCACCGTTCGCGCGGCCTGCGGCACCGGCGTGCGCTCGTCTTCCCACAGCTTTAGCTGGTCGGTGTCCTTCTTCTCGGGGAGCGCGGCCCTCCGGATCTGCTTCGCGTGCAGCGCCGGTAGCTCTGCGGGTTCTGTCGGCAGACCGTAGGGCGGGAACACGATGTCCCTGCCCCAGAAAACTTCCACTACTGCAACCCATCCGCTTTGGTGCCCCTGAAGATATACCGTGGTCTTGGGCCGGTTGGATGCCGTGTCGGCCGCGGTCGCCCCTTCGATCACCCCAGCGCTCGCAAAGCCTTGTACCACCATCAAGTCCAGGATCTCCAAAAGGTGCAGTCGCCCTTCGAGCGTTACCTCGGGGTCGGCGACCACTGCGGTCCAGGCTGCGGGGATGTCGCACGGGTCGTCCGGCCGCTCGGCGAGGTCGAGGCGATCCAGTGGCGGCAGGACGCTCATTGGCGGCAGGAGCCCCAGGGTGAACCACATCCCTCTTCCGCTGTCCCTGTCCAGGGTGGCCCGCACCACCCACTTGCCGTGGGTCTGTCCCCAATACCGCGCGGTAGGGTGGTCTTCGAGCCAGGAGCGCCACGTTTGGTAGATGCTAAGGGCCGCCCGTTCCAGCGATGCCCCGTCCTGGTCGACATGCACCTGCCGGTCCGGTCGGTACTGGCGGCCGCGTGCGTCCCCGCAGCGGAGTTCTACCCTGCCGCCCGGCCGCTTGCGCGCCGTGGCTCCGAGTGCGCGGATGGTGATCGTCTCTCTGGCTGCTGTGGCGCTCATGATCGCTTAGACCTCTGCCGCCATCCGGCGGGCGTCGTTGCGGTTTACGAACTCAGCCACGAGCACCATGCTGTCTTCGGCGATGGTCAACTCGCCGCGTGCGATCTGCTGTCGCAGGGAGATCTCGCGCAGCGTCGAGCAACTGAACCGGACCGTTTCGCCACTCTGGCGGACCTTGGCGTCCCACACGCGGTACCGTAGGTTTTGCATGGCTACCACCTTTTTGTGTTCTATGTTTATTATATTATATCATTCTCTCTATCATTTCTCTACAAGCCAACCCTGCTCGGCGCAAGGCGCCGCGGCAAGCGTGCTTGGGTTGCCTCGCCCGCCGCTTCACTCCGTCCAGAACTTGTTGGGCGGCAGGCCGAGCGCCTTGCGGACGCCGTTGTAGGCGCTCTTGCTGAGGAAGACGTCCACATCGACGGTCATCTCGCGCCAGGGATTCTGGACGATCCAGTCCATCGGGTCGAGGCGCTGCAGGTTCGGGTTGCCGCTGTACGCCTCCTCGCGAGTCCAGTGCTGCAGGACATCGGGCAGCTCGTCGACGCCGCAGCCGCAGAGGAAGGCGAGATCCTCAGCCGTCTCCGGCCGGAACCGCGCCACGATGGCGGCACGGCCGCCGGTCACGTAGCAGGTGCGGTGCCCCGTCCAGGTCTGCCTCGGCACGCTGAGTGCGCTGCTCTTCCACGCGTCCTGCTGCCAGTCCGCCAGGGCCTGCACCTTGAGCAGGACGTGGCCTGCCACCGGCTCCGTGCGCTCGCCGCGCGCGATGGCTTCGAGCAGGCGCCGCGCGTTGGCCTCGATGCGGCCGCGGTAGTCCTGCGCCACCTCGTCCTTGCGCGCCGTGAACTCACGCTCCGCCTCCCGCTGCACGACGACCGCCTGGTTATAGCGGGCGACCCAGCGCTGGTCTGAGACCAGCCGCTTGCGGCTGCCGAAGCTCGTGCCGTCCAGGGCGGCGAGCCTGCGCCCCACGTCCCGGCGGCCGAACACCCGCACCTCCTTCTCGATCTGCGCCAGCTCCTGCGGCGTGAGGCTCTGTACCTCGTTGCCGTCTGTCAGCATCGGCACTCTGGCGCCGTCACCGGCGAGGTTCAGCAGGCCTTCCGGCACGAGGTGGCGGTAGCGCTCCTCCAGCCAGCGGTTCTCCTGCGTCGGCGCGTACGCCCAGTCGCCGAGCAGCGCATCCGTCGTGACGTCCGCCGGCGTAAGCCTTGCCACCTCCATGGTCCGACGGGCCCGCGCAGGGATGGCGAGTGCGGTCTCGTCCACCAGGGCGGCGCGGCGCACCATCATCTCTCCCGTGTAGGAGAGCTCCGGCGTGCGGTAGCCCTGCCGCCAGAACCGCTCCTCGATCAGGGCAAACACCATGACTATCCAGATCACCTCGTCCGGCTCCAGGTCTCGGAGGTTGCGCAGCGGGTATAGCTCCGGCTGGTAGACGGCCACCTCCTGGGTGTCCCGCGGGCTGATGTAGGCACCACCCTTGTCGTTGTAGGCCACGTCCAGGAGGCCGTAGGGGAAGTGGTGGCGGGCGATGCGCCGGGCGAGGTCGCGGTCCGGCCGGCGCGCGAGGTACTTCTGCAGCGGGTGCGCCTCGCTCGGCCGATCCGTGAGGATCGAGAGCGTCTCGCCGTTGCGGACCGCAAAGGCGAAGTAGGAGGAGGTCTCCAGCGGATCGCGGATGACGTTCAGGGAGATGCCCGACAGCGTCGCGTCGCTCCACATGGCCCGCAGGAGCGAGTTGATGTTCCACCAGCCGTGCACCTTGCGGACGTACTGCACCTTGCCCTGGGGAGCCGGTTGGCCCTGGCTGAACTGGTGCACCTCCAGCCTCTCCAGGGAGCGCAGGGCGTCGCGGCGCAGGAGCGCGAGGGCGTCCTCCGACTCCGCCATCTGGTAGACGGCCTCGTTCTCGACGCCGTAGTGGTGCAGGGCCGCGCGGAGCCAGCCCTTGAACTCCGCCACCTGCGATTGCATCTCCGGCGAGCGCAGGATGGTGTAGAGCTCGCGGGCCTTCGTCAGGTAGGCGGCGATCTCGCTTTGGTTTGACAGAAGCTCGACGACCGAGAAGCAGCGGTCGTTCAGGTAGGCCGTCGCGTGGTAGTCCAGCAGCAGCAGCGTCGTCAGGTGGGATGGGTCCGAGAGCTGGAGAGACTCCTTGATCTCGTCGTTCACCTGCTGCACCTGCAGTTCGTGCAGCCCGCGCCATGCCGTGGCCTCCGGGTCCACGCCCGTGAGATCCATCCAGATTCCTAGCGCCTTCTCTACCTCGTCCGTCGCGATCGCCTCCTTCCTGGGACCCCCTTCGGCCCGCTCAGTCCTCGTTCGCCTGCGGCAGGCGCAGTGCCTCGATGCGGCAGACCGCGCCGTCGAGGAGCACCAGGTCCCCGTCGCGGTAGTCGAGGCGGCCGAGGTTCGCGAAGTACTCGCGCACGACCGCCTGTGCCAGCTTGCGCGACAGCGGGCGGCCGTCGTCGCGCACCACCTCGCAGGTGACGCGCAGGGTCGTGGTGCGCCGCCGCCTGCGCTCGATCTCCGCCAACTTGGCCAAGGTCGGCAGCTTCACGGCCGATGGGATCAGCACCTCGATCCACGGGACTGCCGAAATGGCGTCGATGGACTCCTGCGGGTCGCCCCGCCGCCCTGCCGTCGCCAGGGCGTTTGCGATCGCCGCGTCCCGCTCCAGGGCGCAGAAGGCCCACCGGCCGTCGGGCGGCTGCGGCTCGCGGTCGTAGCCGACGTAGAGGCTCGTGCCGTTGTTGAAGCCGTAGGTCTTGATCTGGTAGCGCGGCTCGCGACTGGTCTCCCAGACTTTCCCGTCGACGAGCAGGTAGTGCGCCGCCTTCTGGTTCAGGGCATCCAGGCCAACCTCCCGCGTGCGCCAGCCAGACTGGGCGGCGATGCCTCTCAGCTGGTCCGCGATGTCCTCCGGTGTCCGCGGGCGCCGGACGAAGGTCCGGCTGTGGTCGTCGAACTCGACCCTCGATGGCTTGAAGAGTTGGCCGCGGTACCAGCGCAGCGGGATATCCCCTTCCCTCTCGTGTACGACCAGCGCCACGGGTGCCCGCTGCGCGGTCGTTTCGGCCACCTTGAGCGACACTCCCTCCTGGGCTGCGCGCTGTTGTGGCGTGCGGCACCGGGGCGGCACGAACTCCTCACTGTAGTGCATCTCGACCGTGATCTTCATCACATCGCCCCCTCGCTCACTTGGGCCGTCCCGGGTAGTCGCAGAACGACCGGCCGCTCCCAGTGGTCGCGGTGCGACTCGTCCTACGGGCGTACACTTCGGCGGCCTGCATGGGCCACCCACTTCTTCGCTCGGTGCCTCTCCTGATCTTAGTATGTCATATCATGCTCTCTAGCATGGCAGCGCGGGTCGCCCGCCGTTGGCTAACCCGTGCTGCTGCCCAGATGTGACCGCCCCCGGCCCGCTCAGCCTGCCGGGCGCTCCTCCCCCCGCAGCGCGTCCGTCGCGTGCGCCCAGTCCTCCCATGACTGCTCCGCGGAGGCGAGGTCGCCGACCAGTTTCATGACGTCCTTGTGCTGCCCGTATTCCTGGATCAGCCGGGTCAGGGCCGCGCCGAAGGCTTCCCCCCGACGGTAGTACTCCTCCAGGGCCTGTACGCGCTGTACCGCCTGGGGCGGCGCTTCGCCGAGCAGGCGCACAGCCCGGGCGCGCAGGTTCTGGAGCGTGCCGTCTTCCAGCGCATCCGCGTAGCCGAGCGCATAGGCGGCCTCCTTGTCGTCCGGGATCCGCTCGTCGAGCTTATGCTGCACCTCCGTCTCGGCGACCGCCTGGGCGAAGGCCCAGAGCTGCGCCGTCACCGCGGCCGCCTGGCGCAGGTCGGTATTCTCGTTGCGCAAGGCGAGCAGGGCCGCGCGCAGTTCGCCCGGGGGGTAGTTGAGTGGGTCGTCGGCCATCGTCCTGATGTGGGCCAGCGTCTCCTCGCTCAGCATCGCCAGCGGCGCCCCCGGCCTAAGCGCGTGGGTTCGGCGTCGCGCGCCGTCGTGCTAGGCTCTCCCATCGTCCGCACCTCCCTCGATGCATCTTCCACAACTTATTATACCCTACCGCCTTACGGTTTGCGTACTGACGCCCGCTGCCGGGCGGCCAGCCCGCGCCGGGCCATTCCTGCGGCCGCCTGGCACCTCGCGGATCTGGCAGTCCCTGCGGCCAGAACCTGCAGGGCGGTGAGTCCCAGGAAGAGCGCGCTGGCGGCGCCGAGCAGCAGCCACAGGAGGGGCAGCGGGAGCGGCGTCACGCCTGGTCTTCCGGCGCGGCCTGGTCCCAGTCTCCGGCTGCGCGCAGTTCCTCCAGCACCTGGCGCGCCCTGCCCGCTGGGGTGAGCGGCCCGCTGAAGATCGCCCGGTTGATGATCTCCGCCATGCGTTGCTCGCCAGGCAGGCGCACGTACAGGCTGGCCGCCGAAGCCGGCGTGGCGCCGAGGGCCGCCTCCGCCTGAGACATTGCGGCCTGCCAATTCGCGACGTCGCGATCGCGCGGGAGCGGCGGCCCGTTCTGCTCGTCGCGCAGCGCCTGCAGCGCCTCTTGCAGTTGTGCGATGAGGGCAAACAACTCCCTGCGCTCGCAGCGCCAGCAGAAGCCGTAGGTGGCCGCCAGGATGCCGATATGGTCCGGTTCCTCCACGAGCGGGGTACCGCAGGCATCGCACCGTACCACTCCGTCGGCCTCACCCTCCGCCAGCAGTAGGTCGATCTCGTCCAGCAGGGCCGGGATGTCGTCGCGACCCTTCTCTACGAAGGCCGCGTCGGCGTGCCGCGCGAAGACGCCGCGCATAGCCTGGGGTGGGTTGGTTGGGTGCTCCCAGTCCCAGTCCCAGCCAAGGCCCGCCGATTCGTCCATGGTGGTCTCGCCCACGGTCATACTGCCCATGCGGTGGCGCATCCGCCAAGGTCCCTTGGTCGCCGCCTCCGACCGGGCCCGGATCTGGCGCCGCCGCTCAGGCGTCATGTGCTCCTTCATGCCTGGCCACCTCGCTTCCCCCGGTCTTTCTGCAGGGCCACCTGCGCCGCCGTGTGGGCCGCGTAGCCCTGTGGAACCCAGGCTCTTGCGTCGGCCGCTGTCGTCTCGCTGCCGTCGAGCGTAAGGCGCTCGATGATGCGCGTTGCCTGCCATAGGGCGTCCGCAGCCGCCTGCAACTCGTCTGCCAGCCGCTTGGTGTCCATTGGCCCATGCAACTCTGTGGGACTCTTCTCCGCCCCTTGTTCGAGCAGGTGGCCCGTGTGCCGTGCGGCCTCCACCAGCTCCTCGGTCCCCACCGCTTCGGCCTTTCGTTCGCTCTCTTCGGGGCGCGCGTACTGCCCGTCGCCGGTTCGGGCCGGCCCCTTCTCGCCTGGCGTCGCGTTCGTTTCCTCCCCCCGCCCGAGCTGCTGCAGGGCTGCTTGGGCCTTTTCGCGATAGCTGTCTTGCAACGACTCGGGTAGTTCCGTCCATTCGGTTGCCCATGCCTGGAGTGTCTCACGTTCCCCGTCGCGCATCGCGATCATGTCGATGTAGGCGAGCTTCACATTGCTCTCCGCGCCGAACAGGGCCCTGGCCATCTCCTCCTCGCTGGGCATCCTCCGCAAGACATCGATCTCATCCAGAGCCTCGCCCAGGGTTGTGCGCAGCCAGTTCTGGTCGGCGTGCGATGCTGCGAAGCGTGCCTGCTGCGTGTCCAGTCTTGTCATCGTCCCACCTCCCGATCAGTAGGGCCGGAATCGCTTCGTGCGCAGGCGGTCGAAGGCATGCGCCCGCTCGCTGAGCTCCATCCCCTCAAAGACGTCCGGCGCCTGCTGCGAGCGTTGCAGGTAGAGCTCCGTGGCCTCGCCGAGGGCCACGCGGATCAGCCGGTACTCCTCCTGCGTCAGCAGGACACGCCCGGCGTCCGGGTGGTACGTGCGGTCGACCTCGTCGACCAGGATGTGTTCGGGCGCGATCGGCTCGCGACAGATGAAGCCCCACTCGCCGTCCAGCTCTAGCGGCGTGTCCGCGGGCAGGACGACCCAGAGGATGGCGGCGTCGCCGTCTTCGCCGTAGCTGTCGCAGAGGAAGTCGTAGCAGGGACCTTCGGCGCGGCGTTCGTCGGCGAAGAGAAAGACGCCAGCTGCTTGCCCCGCGGCCCGGGCTCTGGGCCCTGCTTGCGGCAGGAGGCCTTCAGCCTGGATCGCCGGCACGTTCTTGCGCGCCGTGACGTGGTAAAAGCTCCGACTCTCCATCCCGCCACCCCCGTCTATACTCCGCGGTTCTTTACCTTATTATATTATATCACAGCATCCCGTCTATTGTATTGACGCCCGCATGCACAGCGAAGGGCGGGGCCCCAGCGGCTCCCGCCCGCGTCTTCCAAGTGCGCTACTGTGCTGGTGTGCCGTTTTGCCGGTAGATCTCCATCGTCAGATCCTCCAGGTGTGCCCGCGCCGCCGTAGGCAGGTCGAGGAACTTGAAGCCCGCCATATCCTCCTGCCGCCACATGATGCGCGCCGCCAGCCTACCCGGTAGCTTCGGCAAGCCGAGCTCGATGGTGTACTCGGTGTCCTGTGGCAGCGTCAGTCGTGCGGGTATGCGCAGGCCGATGCCGCCGCCGCTGATGTTGGTCGCCTCCAGTAGGTGCGAGCGCCCGCCGAACTCCAGGACCACCTTACTCACGTACGGCACGCGGAAGTGTACGCGCATGTTGCAGCGCAGCACCTGCTGCGGGACCTCGACGAGCAGGCGGTCCCGCCCAGAGCGCATTTTTACCCTGCCGTCAAATACGATCAGGCTGTCGGGGACCGGCATGAAGATCCGTACGGCTTCGCCTACGGCCGTGGTGTCTGTGGTCTGGATCAGCAACAGTCCACTGCTGGCGCTCACCACCGTACCAGCGTGAGCGCCCTGCGGAATAGCGATGGTTGCGAGCGCTGCCGCTGCGTCCTCGTGCCAGTACAGACCGCTCTCCCGGTGCACGACCTGAAGGGGGAACTCGACGGCGTTGGTGCCGAAGAATGTCTCGCTGAGAGCCTCGGGTTCCACATCTCCAACCCCCTCCCGCACCAGCGCCGACATGAGTTGCCGGTGATATTATTTGGTCCCATTGTCGCCGTTGTCAATGACGTCTTGGCGCCCGGCAGGCTCCCAAGACCAGAGGCGTCATCACGGCTTCAGGCGTCCATCTACTGGACGGCGATGCGCTCTGAGCTCGACTCAGGCGACGATCCGGCCGCGGCGCACCGGCCTCCCGTCCTCGGTGAACTCGTAGCCGTTCTCCTCCACGAAGCCCTCCAGGGACTCGTCTGACTCTTCCTCGGCGATGATCTGGTAGCCGAGTTGCTGCAGGTCGTGGCGCAGGGTTACCAGTTCGTTTTCGAGGGCCGTTTGGATCTTGGCGACGACGCTGCGCTGGCGCGGGGTGAGGCAGTCGCGGTATTCGACGCTTGGGCTCACCTCGATGAAGCAGCTGTTCGGCCCCCGTCCGTAGCCATAGAGACCTTCCCTGGTGCGCGCCGTCACACCGGCTGCGACGGCGCGGGCGAGCACCCGCCGTTCGGCTGCATCCAGGTGACGCCGACCGGCGGCCTGCAGGTCGATGTGCGCGTAGAAGCTCACGCCGTCGCCCTGAATATGTGCCAGCTGCCAGACGATGTCCTTGGCCTCCACCGGAAAGCCGCGCTCGGCGAGCTTCTCGCGCAGGGCGTCCGTGACCACGTCCTCGTCGAAGCCGTAGCGGCTTCGCCACCAGACCCTGGCGCTGTCCTTGGCGTCCTCCGACAGCTCCTCGAAGCTGAAGACCCGCATACTTAGCGTCCGCATGGCCCGTCCCCCTCTCCTGCGCTAAGACACCAACGCGAGCGTGCCTACGCTCCGTCCGTTCAGGAAGCACTGGACCTCCTCGCTGTAGGGGCTCGACTTGAGCAGCATCTCGCCCCGTCCGCTCGGGTGCGTCACCACCGCCGTGAATTCCGCCTCGTTGTGGTCGAACTGGAGCGTGAACCCCGTGAACCGCTCCTGCACCCGCCGCTTGAACGCCTTGAACGTCATCCTCGCCACCTCCCGGTTTTGGGCACCTTCGGCACACCCTTCATGTTATTATTATAGCATCTTGTCTAGCGTTTTTCAGTTAGGCGGCGTCAGCCGAGAGAAGGAGTGGTGTGTCCTTCCCGGCCGTGGGGCATCGCATGTGTTGGCAAGTCCAGTCCCGCGGCATCCCCACGGGCCCGCCCCGCCCGCCCGGATGTCGTGGCGTATCAGCGTCTGCACGGTGGTCGTACCGGTGGCCACTCCAGTCCCAGGTACGCCCCGGCCTCGTCCCGGCGCGGCGGCTGTGGGCACCCCAAGGCAGGACCTGAAGCCGCCGTGCCGGTGGCTGCGATTTCGCCACTTGGCTCACGCAGGATAACCAGGTTCACCCGGGCTGGCACGTGGCCGGTCTGTGCGTGGGGCGCAAGATCTACTCGTCCGCGTCTGCCTCGTCGTCCGTGCCGTTGTCTTCAGCGAAGGCTCGGGCGAACCACGCATCGGCTTCCTCCTGCGTCGGTTCGTCACCGGTGAAGATAACGATACCGTCCTGCTTGTCCATGCTGACCAGCATCGTCTGGAGCTTCTCGTTCGGGTGTTGCTGGCCGATCTCTAGGCACATGATTGCGAGCCCCTCCGCCTGATCCAGGTTGCCCTCGTCATCATAGAGGGTCGAGTAACTGATGAACTCCGTCATCCTGTTCCACGTCTCCTTTCCGGTGGGCTAGAGAGCAGGGAATGCCCCCTCGTCCCGCTCGCCCTGGCTAGCCTTCCCTGACCTGCTGCGGGCCGCCAACCTTCCCAGGACCGCTGGTCGGCCGTCCTTGCCTCTCCTATGGCGCCTCCCGGGTATCCACGACGACGTAGGGGCGGTAGTGGTGGCTCCTTTGCTCGATCCGGGCAGGCAAGCCGGCCTTGCGAAGCGCCTCCAGGTACTCGATGACGCGGGGCCGTGCCGCGTCGGGGTCTGGCCAGTCTTCGGGGCGCACCGCGCTGTCCATCTGGGTGTGCACAGCGAACACGATGCCCTGGCTGGCGATGTTCTCGACCCTGAAGCCTTCGGTGGTGTGCCAGTGGCCGCGCTGGCTGCCCTTGCGGTTCTTGGCCGTTTGGATCCGCTCGCTCTGGGCGAAGCCGGCCGCTTTCAGGATGCGGGTGATGTTGGCCTGTGTCACTTTCAGGGCGCCATCTCCTTTCGTGCCGGGTGGGTGACGTGCCGTGGCACTCCACGAGGAGTTCGGCGGGGCCGGGCGGTTTGGTGCCCGCCGCGGCCCCCTCCTCTTTAGGCGACGGCTTCCGTCGTACCCCACGGCATGCGGATCTCCTTGATGCGAGCCCAGTCGTCGTCGGTGATGTAGGCGCGCATGCCGTTCTCCAGCGGATTGCTGCCGTAGAAGTCCCAGCAGGCGTTGATCTCCTCTTCGTGGGTGTGGCCGAGACTGCACTGCACGGGCCGCACCAGCTCGAAGCCGTAGACGTCGCCCTGGAGGTACTGGCTGTAGGTCCGGATCTCCCCTGCCAGCACCGCGAAGGCCTTGCGGCGCACGGCCCGGCCGACGCGCCGCACGTGGTACTCCTCGCGCACGCGCGCCAGGGTCACGTAGACGTAGCCGATGTGGTGCGGGTCGTTCGCCCGCGGCGCCTGTCCGGGCTCGCCGGCCGTGAGGTTGACGCCGGAGCCGTGGTCGTGCGCGTACACCGGCAGGGCCAGGATGTTCTTGCCTGCATGGGCCGCGAGCATCTCCGCCGGTGTGCCGAACGCGTCGTCGTAGCTGCGCGGTGCCTGCTCGTCGCCCACGTCGTAGTGGCGCGAGCAGTTGAAGATCGTGCCGAGGTTGTCCCACTCGCGCGGGTTTCGGGGCGCGTCGTCGTACTCGATGCGTAGGATGAGGTCCTTCTCTGTCGTGGCCATCCCAACACCTCCGGTTGATGTCTTGTATGGCTCTATTATAACATGCGTCCTTGTGTTTTGGCGCATTATCTGGTACCTTTCGTACAGGACTTGGGTCTCCTCTATGCGAAAGAGGCTCTCCAAGAGGTACGACCAAAGATGCGGCGGTGGCAGGTGATGCTCGGTGCGCCGTAGGCGGTTCGTGGTTCTCGTGGCCGGTCAGGTCCTCTCGTCGGCGGGCAACAACCTGCTCCTGCTTGCGCTCTTCTGGTACGTCCTGTCGACGACGGGGTCGAGTGCCGACCTCGCTCTCACGGCGCTCTTGGAGACGCTGGCGGGGGTTGTGTCGCTCTTCACAGGCGTCTACGTGGACCGCTGGCGGAAGCGCCACACGATGATCTACTCGGACGTCGTGCGCGCGAGCCTGGCCGGCCTGATGTGGGCACTACTTCTCGGACACCACCTGGCTTTCCCGTGGCTCCTCCTGCTCTTCTTTGCCCTGCAGGTTGTAGGGGCGTTCTTTGACCCGGCCGCCTTCGCGTTCTTGCCCCAGATCGTGTCTCATGACGAGCTGCCAGCGGCAGCGGGCCTCTACCAGTCCAGTGCATCGCTTGCGAAGATGGTGGGGCTCCTCGGCGGCGGGGCCATCGTCGGCTTCTTCGGTTTCCCGACGGCGGTCCTGCTCGATGGCGTCACCTTCCTTGCGTCTGTGGTGAGCCTCCTCTTTGTCGCCGGCGCGGAAGCCTCGCCACCGTCCGTTGACCGCCACCACTACCTCGTGGAGTGGCTCGCCGGCCTGCGGGTGATCGGACGCTCGAAGGCTATCGTCCACATCTCCGCCGCACGTCTGCTCGCCAACTTTGGCGTGGCCCCTGTGGAAATTGCGCTCGCGGCCTGGGTCAAGGGCCCATTGCATGGTTCGTCCCTGGACCTGGGCCTCGTGATGGGCGCGCTCCTCGCGGCCATGACGCTCGGTGGCATCCTCGTTGGCCCCACCACCCAGCGGCTGCGCGCCATACCGCTCCTGGCCGTTGGGCTTGTGGTCTCAGGCGCAGGGTTCGCGGCGGTCGGCCTCCGTCCAGAGATGGCTTGGACTACGGCGGCGGTGGTGGTTTTCGGCCTGGCCTTCGGCTTGATCAAGGGCGTGTTGAGTGGTCTTACGCTGCAGATCGTGCCGGCGCCACTCCGCGGCCGGGTCGTTGGTACGCTGGGTGCGCTCTCCGCCCTGCTCCAGCCTGCCGGCATAGCGGTGTTCGGCGCGCTGATCGCACGCATTCCTCTGGCGGGCGTCGTGGTCGCTATCGGGACTGCCATCGGCCTTGCCGGCGGCATCCTGTTCCTGCCCGTTGCCGACGACCTCTCCGCGATGTCCGACGTAAGCGCGTAGGCGCACCCCACAATGCCTCTGCGGCCCGAGCCTTGTGGCTCGGGCCGCAGAGTTTCGTCAGCACCTAGGCGCGCTCGCCGTACACGCGCAGGTCGCGGGCCGGCTCCGTCACGTCGTGCGCCATCCGCGCCTGCACGACGCCGTCCACCGCACTGGCCTGGACCACGATCTCGCCATCGCTGTTGATGGCGAACATGTCCGGGGTCAGCAGCATCTGCTCCTTCACGGTTACATCCCCCTTTCCTGAGGCCGATTTTCGTCGAAGGCCCTGCCGGATTGTCCTGCAGAGCCGATGACGACACTTTGGCTACGCCTCTGTTCCGGCGTGCGTAGACGGTCCAGGTACTCTTGAAATCTCTTGAGCGCTGCCGCCGGTGGTGAGTAGCGGTAGCCGAGAGGAACCGCGACGGCGAGGACACTGTCGCCTTCACGCAGGAGCAGGCCCTTGTCCACCAACTCCGCGACCCACGCGCCTACCTTGGCGACTTCCAGCGCCCCGAGTTTCTGCTCAACGACCTTTTCGAGAGCTCGCAAGCTCGCGATGGCTTCGCATGCCTCATGGATGACAGCCTGTCCGCCTTGCAGGTCATGCACCTGTATGTCACGGTGGCGCAGGTCGACGACGACTACCCGATCGGGCAACCGCACGGAAAACATCGCCGCCTCCGCCGACTGGGTAGTCCAAGCGTGGATAGCCTCGGCGGTCTTGCGGAGTGTGGCCAGACGCTCTTCAGGCCAGTCGTATTCCACGGCGAAGTAGATGGCTGACGCCATCACGTCTGCATCGGTCATCCCAGGGTAGATGTAGGCGTAGGCCGGCTGTGGCCGCACGCTCCTGATGTTGAACTGGTTCGGGTGGTCCATGTAGGGACTGAAACGCACGAACCGGATCGGCAGGATGTCTCCCGGTGGCTGCAGGTGTGTGATCGCCCGGATCATCTCTGGCAGGTGCTCGTAGTCTTTCGCTGTCTCGCCCGGCAGGGCCATCAGGTGGTTCCAGCGCGGGATTACGTCGTACTGCCGGCACCATTTCAGCAGCTGCACGTTCTGCAGCCCCGTGACTCCCTTGTGCATCAGGCGTAACACGGGCGTGCTGAGGCTCTCGATGCCCGGCTGGATGGTGAGGATCCCCGCCTCGCGCAAGAGTCTCACCTGTTCCTCGCGCAGGTTGGACTTCACTTCGTAGAAGAGCTCTGTATCCAACTCCTCATCCTTCACCTGGGGGAGAAACGTCTTCATGTACTCGTAGGGCATGATGTTGTCTACGACCATCATCGTCCTGGTACGGTCGCCGTACCGCTCCAGCAGCCAGTGCAGCTCGCGCAGTGCCCGATCAGCCGACTTGTAGCGGAAGGATACCGTCGAGCCGTTGAGGCCACAGAAGGTGCAGTGCGTCTTCTGTCCCCACCAGCAGCCGCGGGACGTCTCGAATGGCAGGCGCAGGTACGGCCGCACCTGAGGATCCTCTGCGATTCCCGACTCCGCCAGCGCAGCGAAGTAATCGTCGTAGTCCGGATACGGCAGGTCGTCCATGTTGGTGATCGCCGGCGCGATGGGGGCCGTTCCTTGAAAGGTGCCCACGTTGGCCCTGGTGACAACACCTGGCAGGTCATCGACCGGCTTCCCTGCGAACACTCTCTCGACCAGCGCCGGGAACACCGCATCCGCCTCGCCGGAGACCACCGCATCGACACAGCTGAAGTTGCGGATCAAGGGAATGGACATCGGCCCTTCGCAATTCGGCCCGCCGAAGACGATCCGCACCTGGGGAAACCTCGCCTTGATCCGCTTCGCCAGCGCCAAGGACGCGATGTGTTGCTGAAACACTGAAGTGAAGCCAACGACGTCGAAGTCCTGCCAGGGGATCTCTGCCAGGCACTGCTCGATGAAGGGGGTTGCCATGCGCCTGGCTTGGAGAATTTGCTCGATCATCTCTTCATCCACGCTTGCGGACCCGTAGAGGAATGTCTCTTCGCTTGCCGGGTGACGCAGCACGTTTTCGATATAAGCTCGGTCGCGCTCCTGATCCGTTCCCCACAAGGCCTCTGCGAATATCCAGTCCCCGACCAGCGCCAGAAGCGATGGCAGCCCGTAGTTGAGATTCAGGTAGAAGTTCTGCTCGAAAGCCTCCGCAAAGCGCAGGTTGGGATAGTAGACACGACTCACAAGGCCAGCCCTGGTCAGGCCAGCTTTGAGCAGAGACAACCCGAGCGATGGGTGTCTCGGCATCGCAATCGGCATCTGTACCAGCGCCACCTGCTGCGCCATTGCTGCCATCGCCTCCGAACCCGGTTGGCTCTGTTCGCGACATTCCGGCGGTGGCGTTCGCGTTACGTGGTGGCTCGCCCGGCGGCCTCTCCGCCGACGACCCTTGCGCTGCGGTCGTGCGCCGCGGTCCGCTGATCCTTCAGGTAGGCTTGGAAGCGCTGCAGGGCCGTCACGGGCGGTGAGTAGCGGTAGCCAAGGGGGATCGCCATCGCCAGGACGTTCTCGCCTTCCCGCAGCAGTAGTCCCTCGCGCACCAGTTCATCGACCCATCCCGCAACCCAGCTCGCCTTCGCCGCCCCCAACTTCTCTGCGACGAGGCGTTCCAGGGCCCGGACGTTCGTGATTCCCTCGCTCGCCTGGTGGATCAGCGCCTGGCCACCCTGGAGGTCGTGCACCACCACGTGGTCACTTCGGCGCTGGTCGACGACCAGTACCCGATCCGGGAACGGCACGGAGAACATGCTCGCATCCTCGAAGCGGACCAGCCAATCATTGATCGCCTCGATTACCTGGTTCACAGGCACACTGCACTCCGCCTGCCAGTCGCAGTCCGCCTCGAAATAGGCCGCTGCGTTCATGAGGTCCTCTGGTGAGAGGCCAGGGTACACGAAACCGTAGGACGCGTGCGGGCGCACATTGGTGAGGCCGAACTCGGCCGGATGGTTCATGTACGGGCTGAAGCGGACGAACTTGACGCTGGAGATGAACATAGGTGGCTGCAGGTGCGTGATCGTACGGATCAGATCGGGCACTGCCTCGTAGTGTTCGGCGCGTTCGCCCGGAAAGCCGATCAGGAAGTTCCAGCGCGGCGACACGTCATACTGCCGGCACCACTTGAGGAGTTGGACGTTCTGGAGCGCGGATACACCCTTGTGCATCAGGCGCAGGACAGGCGTGCTGAGGCTCTCGATGCCCGGCTGGATCGTGGAGATCCCCGCCTCACGCAAGAGTCTCACCTGTTCCTCGCGCAGGTTGGACTTCACTTCATAGAAGAGCTCCGCACCCAGCCCTTCGTCGCGTACGCGCGGCAGGAAGCTCTTCATGTACTCGTACGGCAGGATGTTGTCTACGATCATCATGGTTGTGCTGTGCTTCCCATACTGTTCCAGCAGCCAGCGCAGTTCCTCGAACGCGCGGTCGCCGGACTTGTAGCGGAAGGATACCGTCGAGCCGTTGAGGCCGCAGAAGGTGCAGTGCGTCTTCTGTCCCCACCAGCAGCCGCGGGACGTCTCGAACGGCAGGCGCAGGTACGGCTTGATTTCCGGATCTTCCGCCAGGGTGGACTGTGCGAGATCTTCGAAGAAGTCCCCGTAGTCCGGATACGGCAGATCGTCCATGTTGGTGATCGCCGGCGCGATGGGGACCGTTCCTTGAAAGTTGCCCGCGTTGGCCCTGGTGACGACGCCCGGCAGGTCCTCCACCGGCTTCCCACGCAGCAACCGCTCCACCATTGCCGGAAACACTTCATCGCCCTCGCCCGACAGGGCGGCGTCCACAAAACCAAAGTTGCGCACCAGGGGGATCGACATCGGTCCCTCGCAGTTCGGTCCGCCGAAGACGATCTTGATGTTCGGGAAACGCTCCTTGATCCGCTTCGCCATGGCCAGGGATGCCGCGTGTTGCTGAAACATCGACGTAAACCCGACGATCTCATAGTCACGCCAAGGCACTTCTTCGAGACAGCGCTCCACGAATGCCGGCGCTTGGCTCTTGGCGTCCAGGATGTGCTGCAGCATGCTCTCGTGCCAGTCTTCATCGTCCTGCGTGCGGGACGTGAGGAAGTCGTCGTCACTGGTGTTGCCCCGCAAGACGCGCGCCACGTACTCTGCATCGCGCGCCGCGTCCGACCCCCAGAGCACATCACTAAAGATCCAGTCGCCGACGAGGTCCACGATGGATGGCACTCCATCGTTCATCTTGATGTAGAACTCCTGGTCGAACGCTTGCGCGAAGCGAAGGTTCAGATAGTAGATGCGGCTCTCTACGCCCATGCGCGTAAGCCCGCCCTTCAAGAGCGATAGGCCCAGCGACGGATGCCTAGGAGAAACTACAGGCATCTGCACGAGTGCTACTCTCTGTTCGTTCTTCATGGCATCTGTCTCCTCCGGCACGTCTCGCCTTGGGGTCTACTTCCTTCGCCAGGATTCTCCTCTCACCTGCCGCACGCAGCATCGGGTGGGTCTGTGGCCGCCTTGCCTGCGCTGTGGGCCATTTGGCCTAGCTGGCCCGGCCGGCGCCAGGGGTGCCGCATCCTTCGGTTAGACGGAACCCCCACGTCTCCCTAAGCTGCCTCTGGCGGTCCTGCCGGTGGGCCAATACGCCGAAGGGCCGCCCGTTGACTGGGCGACCCTTCGTGATTCTGCCGTGTCGGGACTAGCAGGGGCGGTGCAGCATGCTGAGCAGCTGCGTCTGCGGCCCGGTTGAGGGCCCCGCCTGCGGCTGCCGGCTTGCGCGGCCCCGGGCTGCCGTGGGCTGTCCCGAAGCGAGCGTACCGGGGCCGGCGGAAACGAAACCGCCGCCGATGCAGCGGGCCTCGCCCACCCGCAGTGTGCGGATCCATTCCGCTGCCCCCATGGGGCCTCTGGGTTCTGCGTGCGTCATGATCGTGTGCCTCCTTGGCCCAGATTGCTTTGGTGAGGTCGCATCCCTCTGTTCCTGCGGTGGCAGGCCGTATGTCGCAGCACCTTCCGCTCCTTCGAGCCACGGCGCCCCACTGGTCCCTGTCTGTGGCTAGGTCCCATTCTAGTCCTTTGCCCGTGGCGATGAGTTAAGAAATCCACAAAGATTTGACAGTCCACGACAGAGTCGAGGTTGCTGGTTTCGCTCCCCGTTTGGCGAGGGTGCTTCGCGCGCCTTGTCCGCTAGCTGCCCGTGGCTTCCTGCTCGCCGTCGAGCCTGTACCCGCGCTGTGCAAGCCAGTTCGCCATGGTTTCTGCCGCCAGAGGGTCCCACTGGACGCCTGCGCCCTGCCGCAGCACGGCACAGGCCGCGGCCGCGCTCCGCGCCTTGTGGTATGCGCGGTCGGTGGTCATGGCGTCGAAAGCGTCGGCTACCGCCAGGATTCTGGCCATGAGGGGGATCTGCTCGCCGGCCAGACGATCCGGATAGCCGTCGCCGTCCCACCGCTCGTGGTGGTGGCGCACGGCTGGGACATAGGGCTGCAGGCCCGGCACGCGTTCGATGATGTCCGCTCCGATCACAGGGTGTTGCCGCATGACGGCCCACTCGTCCTCCGTCAGCGGGCGCGGCTGGAGCAGGATCCCGTCTGGGATGGCCACCTTGCCGATGTCGTGGATCAGGCCGGCGGTGCCGATGATTTCGATGTCCGCCGGGCCCACGCCCATCTCCTGGGCCAGGGCCCGCGCGTAGGCGGCGACGCGTGCGGAGTGGCCCGCCGTGTAATAGTCGCGCTGTTCGAGCATCTGCACCAGCGCATCCATGATGCCAAGGTAGGCTTCCCGCAGGGTTTTCGTCTGTTCATCCAGGATCTGCCCCATCCGCTCGCCGATGTAGGCCCGTTGCAGCGCCAGTTGCAGGTGGTTTTGCAGGGTTTGCAGGATGTCGCTGTCGCACTGCAGCGGCCGCACGATCGACATGGTGTAGGAGGCGTCGTCCGTTTGCGCGGTGACGATGCGGCTGTGGCCTTCGCGCTCCGGTTGGACCGTCGAGGCGATGCCGCAGGAGGCGATCGGCTGGAACATGCCGCCTTGGTACACCGTGACCCCCTCCGCCTGCGTCAGCCCCAGCGTCTCCTCCGCCATCACCCGCGCTACCTCAGTGGGGGTCTCCTGTCGGTAGAGCGCCAGAGCGATGCTGTTCACGGCATGGATCTGTTGCTGCATCATGTGCTGCCGCCACGTGTAGTAGAGCCCCACGGCGATGACGATGGCCAGCATCCCCAGTTCCATGTAGCCGAGAGCCGCCTGCCCTCCCGTCACCCTGCCCAGCAGGATGTCCGCACCGACGAGGGCCATCGCGAAGACGCCGGCCGCAATGCCATAGCGGTAGCCGACCAGGTCGAAGGCCATGAACACCACAACGAGGTAGAGCATGCCGAACGTGGCGCCGCCACTGATGACGAAGTGGGGAGCCAGACGATCCAGCGAGAACGAAGACGATACCGTGAGAAGGAAGACGATGAGGAGCGCCGGCGCGACGATACCGAACATCGCGACGTTCGTGCCGACGTTCTTGGCCCGCAGAAGCAGAAGCGCGAGCCCCAGCGTGATGATGGCCAGCGTCAGCGTGAACCAGCGGTCGCCCGGTGGTGTAGACAGGTAAGCTATGGGCCCGACCAGCCCTATGGTGAGGATCGCAAGCCAGGCGGCTACCTGCAGGGCGCGCGGCGGGACTTTCGGCTGCACCTTTCCGGGATCCATCGCTGCCCAGTGCGCGGCGATGCGCAGGGACTGTCTTAGTATGCTCACGGCGTCACCCCTGACGCGGGTTAGGATGTTCGACACTCCTATTGTCACAGTTCTTATTCCATATGGTCAATACTCCCTCTGAGCCCAATGGCCCCTACATCTCTGTGATTCGCCAACAGCTTTGGCGCCAACGACAAGGTTTCGTTCCCAAACAGGACTCTAGTAGCCTCCGCGACGTGCTGCGGCGGCCCCAAACCCTCGCAAGAGGCTTCGAGCCGCCGTTCA